>ERZ650302.1438-NODE-1438-length-13259-cov-56.915101_pt1 | contig 13259 bp, 16 predicted proteins | sample MGYA00376238_ERZ650302 | MGnify/ENA primary metagenome ERZ650302 (study PRJEB26733, sample SAMN07839298) | wastewater metagenome | biome: urban; feature: wastewater treatment plant; material: waste water | place: USA: North Carolina | collected 2016-04-28 ... | reverse complement strand
AGATGCAAATGAATTACTTGAAACTACTATTAAAATAATAGAAGAGCTAAATTAATTTTTTAATAACTGTAAACACTCTTTATTAACTCTTTTAAATTATTGTGTTTTAGAGTTTTGAATTAAGTTGGATTTTAAAGTGGTACGCCTGGTAGGAAAAATTTAAATAATAAATAAAAAACTACATATACCATTAAATAACATTTCTAAATATCAAATATTATTTTTATTTTACCAAAATATGGCTATTTTTAGCACAATTTTAGCACAGTAGGATTCATACTATAATTATAATTCTCTAGTTCGACTCCGTATTTAAGAATCGAACTGTCAAATTAAAATATTTCTATAAATTATTTAATCTCTTTTATTTCACTAGCTTCTAGTTTTGAATCAGACTGATAATATCCTAATTCTTTTAAATCATTCAAAACATTTTGAGCATTAAAAGTCAAAATGTCTTTCGGTTGCTCTTTATAAAGTTTTATCATCAACATTGTTCTTCTTGGTATTCTATGAATATCACATTTCGACGTTGTATAATTTTCAAGCATTGCAAATTCACATTTATCTAAAAATTCTTTTACTGAAGTAACCATTGAACCATTTACATTTGAAACAGATTGTGGCTCAATTATTGCAAAATATTTCATGTTTTTTTGCAATGCTAATTCAGCTGATACCTGTAAACTAGCCCTTACAGAGTTGTTTAAATTAGTGTGAACAAAAGTGCTAGATTCACCTAGTGCATCAACTATATATGTATCTACATTTTGTTGTGAACAAGAAGCATTTTTATATTTAGCAACTTGACAACTTTTTTCATTAGCAACCAATGCACCACTTTTACCTGAACAACCAGAAAAAATAAACATAGCACTACTTGCTATTCCCAATACCAATAAATTTTTTATTTTCATTAAATTCCTCCTTAAAATATATTAACAATACTTTTACTTGCTTCTTTTTCTAAAATAGGCATTGCTTCATTTAAATTTAAATTAGTTTTAACAGCTTCACAATAAACTCTTGTATTATCAGTTATATTGCTTCCATTATTTGTAATAGTAACATCAATTACGGTTCTGAATGTTTCATTTTCCAAACCTTTACCTATTAATCCACCGGCAAGTGCAGCAGTTGCACCAATAATTAATGAGCTACCTCCACCTGAACCTGAAGCTAATGCAGCTACTCCACCAACTACTCCACTTGAAACTGAAGTTTGAACAGCTCTTGCTTCCTTTAGATTGTTTGCAAACAATACATTTACATATAAACTATATGATGCTTTTTGACTAGAATCAACAATTTCATAACCTTTAACTTTTAATGAATTTATAATATTATCTTTTAAATTCATTTTCTCACCACCGCTATTAGAAATATTAGTAACTTCTAAATAAAGAGTTTTACTTGTTGCTTGAGAGTGATCAATTAAAACAGTTCTTGTTAGTTTAGAATTGGTTTGTAAATCTGTTTTTGCACATCCTGTAAATAAAATTATGCAAATTAAAATATTAAATTTTTTCATATTTATTTTTTAACTTATCCTCTACAGCTAATACCTGTAGCAGACCAATTCTTATTTATCTCAATCATAGGCATTTCACAAATACTTCCTTTTATTTCTAAAATAAATACAGTTTTACCTTTATCTTCGTATGATTTAACAATTTTTATATCAGATTCCTGAGCGGATTTAATATTATATTGATATGCAATATTTTTTACAACTTTATCATCTGGTCCAGAACAACCCGTTAATAATATTGATGTCATTGATGCTAGAACAATAGCTTTTGAGATTTTTTTTATATTCATTTTTTTCCCTAAAATTTAATAGAAACATTCTAATTAAATAATACTAAACAAAAACTTATGTGGAAAATTAAATTATAAATAAAAAACTATATATAACATTTTTAAATATCTAATTTTATATTATTTAAGTATTGTTATTTCTAACACAATTTTAGAACAGTAAAATTATCTTAATCGTTCAACTGATAATTTTTGAACTTTTATGGAAAATCTAGTATCAAAGTTTTTGAAAGAATTTTGTGAAGAGAATCAAAATTTTAGTTATATTGAACAAGCAACACAAAAAAGAATAAAAGACATTATAGTTTTGATATAAAAATAGTAGAAGATTTGATTTTGCTTTATATAATAAATCTAATAAAAAGATATATTTAATCGAAGTTAATTATTATATTGGTGGTGGTTCAAAATTAAAGGAGACAACAGGAGAATACAAATATTTATATGATTTTTTAAAAGCTCAGTATATTCATTTTATTTGGATTACTGATGGAAAAGGTTGGCTAACTTCACTTAATTCATTAGAAGAAACTTTTGTTCACAATGATTATGTTATAAATCTTGAAATGTTAAAAAATGATATTTTAAAAGAAATTATAAAATAAAAATTAATTAGTTCAAATATTAGATTTTAGTTCTCCAAATTATGTGGCAAAAATAGCTAGAACGATGTAAATTATAATTTTAAACAGTACCCCAGCCAAATAGATATTATTTTATTCTATCATATTTCTTTTTTTATATTCTTTTATGATTTCCTCGTTTCTAGTAATATCAAGAATATCAATCATTCTATCTGATTTAAATTTTTTATCACAGAAAGATTTAATTTTTTTAAATTTCATTTCATTACTTTTAAACTTAAAATTATTCTCATCCAAATTATATAAACGAATATAAAATTTAATTAAAAACTTATACAGTAAATCTTTAATAACTGAATTTCTTTTATTACCAAATGAAAGAATATCTTCTGAAACATTAAAAGAAACATTTTTATCTAATATGTCAATCATTAATTTAAAATTATTTAAGATGTTATGATGAATAAATAAAAAATCACTAATTGAGCATTGACAAATAAAATGATGTAGATAAGAAAATTCATTATGAAAATTTGAATCTAACTGATACTGTCTAACTCCTAAAACAAACATATTTTTTAATTTTATAATTTCTTCATAATCAAAATCTATTTCAACAGGAATTTGACCACCTAAAAAATCTAAATCATGTTCTTTTTTATATGATATTAAATATTTTACAAATGTCTCTAAATACTGTTCATTGTCTATTAATTCTTTAAAATATTCACAAAAAGTGTAACATCCAATAACTGAACTGCTATATAAGAAGTCTAATTTTATAATTTGATTTTTTTCATTGTACTCTTTCAAATCTGATTCTGAAAAATATTTAAGAAAAAACCATATGAGTTTCTTTTTTGTTTTATTTTTCCAAACATAATAACTTGCATCTTGTAAGTCAATTAACTTTAAAAGTTCTGTTTTCATGACGATTCCTAATAAAATATGATTAAATATAAAATTGATATAAATATAACTACTAAAAATGAGTATATTTATGATAATCATAATATATTATGACTTTTGTATAGATAAATTTATCAAAAAACACAATATATTATGATAATAATTTGACTAACATTTGAATTCATATTATAGTTCCTCAACAAAACAAAAAAGGATTAAAATTTGGAACATATAAAACAAGAATTATATAAATATAGTTTACACAAAGAAAAACAACAAAGCAATTTTTTAAGAAATCAACAAAACCTAAAAAATGTAAAAACTGGTGAAGTATTAAGTTTAAAATATTCATTTGATTTCAAACAAAAAGAATATGTAAAAACTATTGAACAAAAAGTTAATGCTTTAGTTTCAATTGCAATAGAACAAAATTTAAACCCAATTTTTATTACATTGACAGTACCATCGAAATTTCATCCATTCAAAACTTTAAAAAATGGAGTTAATGTTACAAATAAAAATTATAAATTTGTAAAACTTGATGATGCAATAGTTGAAGCTTATGAAGAATTAAAAACCATATATAGAACTTTTTACAAAAGGTTAAAAAATTGTTCAAAAAATATTTATTATATAAAGATTACTGAACCACACAAAAGCCTCATTCCTCATATGCATATTTTGATATTTGTAGAAAATGAACATTTATCAAATACAAAAAAACTTTTCATAAAAATTTATAAAGAATACAAATTACAAAGAGTTGATTATGATGAATCTATACTATATGATAATTTAAATAATGCAGTAGGTTATATCATGAAATATGTATTAAAAACTCTAAATTCTGATAATGAATTTTTTAAAAGATGGCTTGATGGATGGAGAAAGAAATATAAAATAAGAGCTTGTGAAATGTCAAATTTACCTATTTCTGTTGAAGTCTATAAAAAGCTTTATTACAACTTACCTAAGGATTTAAAAGAGAGTCTTCAAAAAGAGATTGAATCAAACAATCAATCTTTCTTTGAGTACTTCATCCAAAACACAGAAGTACATCAAATAATTTATTCAGAAAAGGAGGATGAAAACATGTGAAAAAAATTGAAGAAATCAAGATTGGATTTAACAAGAAATTCAAAGTAACCATCGAGAAAGTAAGGACAAATACTTCGACCTATAAGACCTTATCTTTCAAGATATACCATAATGGCGTCTTAGTATATCAAAAATCAGATATACAAAAGATTTATGATTGAAAAATCTAAAAGGATTAATAATGACAAAAATAATAGTTAATGGTAGAATTGAACACATTCAAATTAAGGATTTTCAAGGAGTAAAAACAACTGTAGTACAAATGATCAATAAAAGTGAAAAAAAAGGCTTTGAAATTATAAAAATCAAACTTGTTGATGAATCAGTTATTGTAAAAGAGGGTGATATTGTAAATATTCCAGTTTCAATCTCGGCAATGAACAATTCAATTTTTTACACTCAAAATGGAAAAATTGAAATAGTTAAGGCGTAATAATGCTAGGGGCTTTTTACAGATATTTTATTAAATTTATTTTTGTAAATCTAATGTTCGTTTTTTCTGTAATTGGTTTTGAATATTATCTGAATAGTGAGAGTTTATCTCACTATTCAGGTTTGAAAAAAATATTTCATTTAAAAGATTTGATGGGAAATTATATATTTAACTCAATATTCTTTGATTTATATCTATATTTGTTTTTTGCAATAAATTTATATTTACTAATTTGGTTGATTAAAAATTATAGATACTTGAATTTGTCATATGCTTTGAATATATTCAAAGATGTAAAACAAATTGAGGGTATGCAAAAGAAATATAAAGCTTCACATGATGTATTCAAGAAAAAAATTAAAACTACAAATGGCTATAAGCTTTATTACAAAAATTGGGTTTCTATTTCTCTTGATGCATATAATGATAAGAAAAAAGAAATTATTCAATATCTTGGTGTTAATGGAGAAATTGATGTTAAACCTTGGGGTAAAAAAGGTGTTGAATTAATATTTTATTCATTACCAAAAGTTCTTCAAGCCTCGTTACTTGATTATAGAAAAGGATTTATAAATTACGGATTTGGAAGAAATGGAAACTATTATGTACCTTTTGAAAATTTAATTCATACCATTTGCGTTGGAGAGTCTGGCTCAGGAAAAAGTAATAATATGCATCATCTTTTGCAATCAATAATGCTGAACGATGAAATAATAGAAAAAGTTGAACTAATAGATTTAAAAGGAACAGAACTTTATAGATATAAAGATGTTGAGTATATGAATTTTATTGATGATATTAATTTAATAAAAGAAAAACTTTTATATTTAAAAGAAGTTATGAATTCTAGATTTCAACTGATGAAAGAAAAAAATTTGCAACTTTATAATGGTAAATTTCATTTTGTATTTATCGATGAGATTGGAACTATCGGAACATATCCAAATAAGAAACTTAAAGATGAAATATTTGATTTAATGATAGAACTTTTCCAAAAAGGTAGAGCTGCAAGAATTATATTTTTTATCTTTGCACAAAAAATTGATTCAACAAACATTCCATCCAATGTTTTGGCAAATATACCAACAAAAATATTGATGAAAACAGATAGTGATTTTAACATTAATAATACAATTGGTACAAAAGAATTATTAGAAAAAATTACATTAGTAGATCCTGATTCATTTAACAAAGGGCGAGCAATACTAAAAGATGGTTACACAAGTGAAAAAATACTCTTACAAATACCATTTATAAGATTTAAAGATTAGTGTTTTTTAGAGAAGAGTAAACAACAATGTTGGTTACTCTTCTCTTGTCTTATTTAATAAGAAATGTCAGAAAAGGAAAAAAATGGAAATAAATTTTGAAAATTTATATAAGATTGATGAGATATTACAAAAGATATGTATTATAGAACAAAAAATAAATGGTGAAAAAAGATGGTTAAATATAAGTGAAGCATCACATTATTTAGGATACTCAAAAGACCATATTCATAAATTAAAAGATAGTTATTTTATTGAAAATAAACATTACTATAAGAAATCTGGCAGAATTTTATTTGATAAATTAGAACTTGATAATTGGGTAACCACTAACCGAACAAAAATAGACATAAAAAATATTACAGATAGTATTTTAAAAGCTATTATCTAGTTCTTTTTTTGTAGAATAATTATGTTAGAAATGTATTTAATGGATTTATGTGAAAGGATTAACATAAATGCATAAAATTACTCAACCAAAACTATTTTCACGAGGTTCAAAACTTTGGATTAGGTTTTCTTTTAATAGCCAAAATATAAGAAAACCTCTTAATTTGGAGGATACCAAAGAAAATAGAAAATTGGCAAACTTACAAATAATTCCTCAAATACTTTTAAAAGTTTATGAGGGAACGTTCTTTGAAAATACAAATAATATACCTACTGTTGATGAATATATGATAAGGTCATTTGAATTACATAAAGGTGGCCGTTCTGATTCAACTAATTTAATGTATAAGAGGAATTATAATAAACATATAAAAAATGTTTTTGGAAATGTTCCTCTTGATAAAATTACAAGTGAAGACATAACCCACTGGCAAAACAATCTAAAAGAAACTGAACATTTAGCAAAAGGTTCAATTTTGAGAATTAGATCTTGTCTTAATGTTATGTTTGAAGATGCTATTGAAAATGATTTGATTCAAAAAAATCCAATATCAAAAGCAAAGAAGCTAAGAGAAACAGATAATCCTAAAGTTAAAAGAGTTAAATTAAAACCTTTTAATCTAATGGAAATCAAATCAATCCTTGATGTTCTAGAAGATTCAGATAAAAATTTGATAGCTACACTTTTCTTTACTGGAATGAGAGCCGGAGAGTGTATTGGATTAAAATGGGAATATATTGATTTTAATAAAAAGACTATCTCTATTAGAGAACAAATGGTTAATGGAGAACAAAAGCAAATATTAAAAACAACAAAAAGTCAAAGAATAATTCCAATGATTGAAGCTTTAATTCCTTATTTAGAAAATCAATATAAACTTACTGGAAAACAAAACTCTTATGTATTTTTAACAGCACGGACAAATAAGCACTATCATAGTGCTGGGAAAATAAGAGAACAAATTTGGGTTAAAGCTTTAAAAAAAGCAAACGTTCTATATAGGAATTTACATCAAACAAGAGGTACTTTTATTTCAACTCTAATTTCAAATGGAGAAGATATAAATTATGTTTCAAAAATAGCTGGTCATGAAAATGTAAAAGTAACGCTTGAGAAATATTCAGAATATATTCCTTGTAAAAATAAAGATTTTGGAAATTGTTTTGGCTAATTTAACTCACTTTTAGCACAATTTTAGCACAATAACTGAAATTATAGATTTTTAAGCCGATATAATAAGTTTAACAAAAAAGTGGCACGCCTGGTAGGAGTCGAACCCACAACCCCTCGGGTCGAAACCGAGTATTCTATCCAGTTGAACTACAGACGCACTTGAAAAATTAGGATTGAAGTTTATCCTAATTTTGCTTAAAAATTTTAGAAGAAGATATTATCTAAAACTACTAAAAAGAAGAAAACTATTCCTAAATATCCATTTACAGTAAAAAATGCTCTATCTATTTTTCTAAAATCTTTATTTACTAAATAGTGCTCATAACTTAGCATCAAAGCACTTATAATAACTGCCAAATATGCAAAATATGAACCAGACGCATAAATCACAAATAAAAGCCAAAAAACAATAGTTAAAAAGTGAAAAACTTTTGAAAATAGCATTGTCTTTTTTGCACCAAATTTTGAAGGAATTGAGTGAAGACCTAGTTTTTTATCTACATCAATATCTTGTAGTGAGTAAAGTAAATCAAACCCAGCAACCCAAAACATAACTCCAATACTTAAAAATATTACCCATAAAGGAATAGTTTCACTAACAGCAACAACCCCAGCAATAGGAGCAAGAGCCAAAGAGATTCCCAAAATAATATGTGCTAAATATGAAAACCTTTTAAAGTATGAGTATGAACCAATAATTACCAAAATAGGAAGTGATAAAATCAAAGCCAAATCATTTACAAAATAAGCTACTAAAATAAATCCAAAAGCATTTGCCAAAAAGAATATAAACATAGCTTTAGGAGATACTCTTCCATCTACATTTGGTCTATTTTTTGTTCGTGGATTTAAAGCATCTATATCTCTATCCATAAAACGGTTGAAACCCATTGCAAAGTTTCGTGCAAATACTGCACAAAGTGTTCCTAAAACCAGAAGTTTAAATCCAAACCAAGGAGTTCCATTTATTTGTGAAGAAGATACAACCATCGCTATAAATATAAATGGTAAAGCAAAAACAGAGTGCTGAAACATCACTAATTCGCTAAAATCTTTTATTTTTTTTATTAATTTTTCCATGGGCTGGATTTTATCAAATAATGAGTAAATTAATGCTTTTTGGTTATAATCAATCAAATTTTAATCGGGAATTAATTATGAAAAAATATATGTTTCTAATACTTTTAAGCCTTTTTTCTATAATTTTTACAGCTTGTAGCACAAAAATTGATGACTCAATAAGTAATTCAAATCAAGTTGATATATCAAATCTTTTAGATCAACTTGCACAAAAAGAGAAAGAGATAAATGATATTATAAAAGAGCTTGAACAGTGCGGAGCTACAAAACAAAAAGCAAAGTAGATTAGAAAATGAAAGAATTAGCAATAATAGGAACAACTGCTTCAGGAAAAACAGCACTATCTCTTGAAATAGCAAATAAAACAAACTCTATAATCTTATCTTTGGACTCTCTTTGTGTCTATAAAGAGATAGATATTGCAAGTGCAAAACCAACAAAAATAGAAAGAGGTGATATAGTCCATTTTGGGATAGATGAAGTTTTTCCAAATGAAAAATTTGATGTTATTGAGTTTTTAAATTTGTATAAAAATGCAAAAGAATATGCAGAAAAAAATATGAAAAACTTAATAATAGTAGGTGGAACAGGCTTTTATCTTAAAGCTTTGGTTGATGGAATAAGTGATGGTTTAAAAGAAAATACAAATTTAGATATGAGTTTAAATGATGCTTATAATTTGCTTTATAGTTTGGATAAAGATTATATGCAAAAAATTGAACCAAATGATAAATATAGAGTAGAAAAAGCATATTCGATTTATAAACAAAGTGGACTAACTCCAAGTCAATATTTTTTGAAAAACCCAAAGATTGCTCTCTCTCCAAACCTTCCAATTTTTGAAATTTTATGGGAAAAAGATGAGTTAATAAATAGAATTTCTTTACGAACAAAACAGATGATAAAATCTGGGCTTATAGATGAGACTATATATTTAGAGAAAAAATATACAAGAGCTCCAAATTGTATGAGTAGCATTGGAATAATAGAAACTTTAGAGTATCTTGATGGAAAAATTGATAAAAAAAGTTTAGAAGATAAAATTATTCAAAATACCTTAAAACTTGCGAAAAGACAAAATACTTTTAATAAGGGTCAATTTACTAATAGAGTTTCAAATATAATTCCTAGCTTAAATTCAGAGATTATTAAGTATTTTTCGATATAATCGCCGTTCAAAAGTCTATTAAAGGACCTGCAAAGACTTGCTCTTTTTTTAGACGTTTAATATTTTAAAAGGAAATTGGAATGAAAAAAGATATTCATCCAGATTACAAAGTATGTCAAGTTTCTTGTGCATGCGGAAATAGCTTTGAGTCAAAATCAGTTACTGAAACTTTAAGAGTTGATATTTGTTCAAATTGTCACCCATTCTTTACAGGAGAGCAAAAATTAGTTGATGCTGCTGGAAGAGTTGAGAAATTCAAAGCTAAATATAATATGGCAAAATAGTTTATTGCTATGTTGTGCTTAGTTCCAACACCAATAGGAAACCTTGAAGATATTTCAAAAAGGTCTTTAGAGGCTCTATTGGAGGCGGAACTAATTTTTTGTGAAGATACAAGAGTCACAAAAAAACTTCTAAATCTTTTGGCTGAAAAATATTCTTTAGATTTTTCACAAAAAGAGTTCAAATCTTTTCACTCTCACAATGAAAAAGAGATATTAAAAAGTTTAACAAAAGATACTTTTACTAAAAATGTTGTTTATTGTAGTGATGCTGGTATGCCTTGTATTAGTGACCCTGGTGCATCTTTGGTTGATTGGTGCATACAAAATGAAGTTCCTTATGATGTAATCCCTGGAGCAAATGCAATTTTAACAGCTTTTGCTATGAGTGGTTTTAGTAGTACAGAGTTTACATTTTTTGGTTTTTTAGATCACAAGGGTACAAGTCGTGCTTCAAAACTTGAAGAGGTTTTAAATAGTTCTAGAGTTGGAATTTTATATGAATCACCTCATCGGCTTTTAAAACTTCTTGAAGAGTTAAATAAAAAAGAGCCAGATAGAACAATATTTTTAGTAAAAGAGATAAGCAAGTTTTATCAAAAAACATATAAAAATAGTGCAAAAAATCTATATGAAGAGTTAAAGAGTATTGAAATAAAAGGTGAATGGGTTGTAGTAGTTGAACCAAAAGAGAAATTTGGTTTTAATCTTGAATTAGATGATATTTTACCACTTGATATTGCACCAAAAATAAAAGCAAAGTTAATAGCAAAGCTTACAGGTGCTAGTGTAAAAGAGATTTATCAAGAATTATTGGATAAAATCCAAAATTAATTTAAATGAGAAAAAATGATAGTATACGGAAAACAGATAGTTTTATATGTTCTTGAAAAACACCAAGATTTAATAGAAGAGATTTTTTTATCAAAAGAGATTGATAGTAAACTTTTTTCAAGATTTGCAAAACTAAATAAAAAAATTCACAAAGTTGATAACCAAAAAGCTCAAGCTTTAGCAAAAGGTGGAAATCACCAAGGTCTTATTTTGAAACTTAGTGATTATGTTTACACACCTCTAAAAGATATAAAAAATATGAATTTTATAGTTGTTTTAGATGGTCTTACAGATGTAGGAAATATTGGAGCAATTGCAAGAACTGCTTACTCTTTAGGAGTTGATGGAATGATTGCAGCTGATATAAAAACTATAAGCAACTCTGGAACTATAAGAACAAGTGCTGGAGCTTTGCTTGATTTACCTTTTGCAATTCATCCAAGAAGTGTAGATTTAGCAAGTGAGCTTATAGATGCTGGTTTCACATTAATAGGTGCAACAATGGATGGAGTTGATCTAAAAAAATATGGAAAAATAGAAAAAACAGATAAGGTTGCAATAATTTTAGGAAATGAAGGTGCTGGAATAAGTCCAAAAGTTGCAAAAAAATTAGACCTGAAAGTTTCAATAAAAATGGAACACGAATTTGACTCTTTAAATGTAAGTTCAGCAGCTGCTATTTTAATATACAATTTAAAAAGATAAAAAGGAAAATATATGAAAAAACTACTACTTATAATATTTTTATGTGTAAGCTTGAATGCAAATATCAATCAAGCTGTTTTAGGAATAATAGGAAGTAGTGATTTCAATACTCATAGAAATTTGATTAATACTATTTTTAAAAATCAAAGCTATTTTTATACAAATGGTAGTCTTGATTATGCAAAAATTTCTCAAACTTTACAAAACAACAATCTTTTAAAACTTTCTTTAGGTTCTACTCAGACTATTGAAGCAACTTTTATATTTAATTCAGACCCAAAAAAATCTTTTAAAAATATAAATGATATTTTAAAAGCAATAGGTATTCAAAATTTTGTAACAATAAATCAAAGTGTCTCAGAAAATCAGCTAAAATGGAGTATAAAAGTACAAACAGCAGCCGCCATAAACCCTCTTAGATTATCTCAAGAGCTACAAAATACAAATTGTAGGGTTGTTGATATAAAAAAAGAGGGTAACAATAAATGGAGTTATTATATTGACTCAAAAAAATCTTCTATTTATAAAGCTGAAGATTTGGTTACAAAGGCTAGTGTGTCATTAAAAAAACCTATAAAGCCATATATTTTGGAGATTGCAAATACAGATGCAATAAAAATTGATTCAAATATTGGAAATAACTGGTACCCAAATATTATTTTTTATGATGATGGTTTTAATGTAATTGATGTTTTTGAGAGTGAGAGTTTGCATAAAAATCTTAGAGTTGATATTCCAACAAATACAAGATTTATAAAAATTGATGATTTTTATGCTTTAACAAATATAAAAAATGGTTTAAATATTACTAAGGAGTAATAAAATGTTTGACGAAATTGAATTTGAAAGAATGAAAAGACTTCCAAACTATGTGTTTGCACAAGTTAATGCTATTAAAATGGAAGCAAGAAGAGCTGGAGTTGATGTAATTGACTTTTCTATGGGAAATCCAGATGGAGAGACTCCAAAACATATAGTTGATAAACTAAAAGATGCAGCTAGTAAGCCAAAAAACTATGGATATAGTGCTAGTATTGGAATATATAAATTAAGACTTGCTATTTGTAATTGGTATAAAAGAAAATATAATGTAGATTTCTTAGATCCAGATAAACACGCTTGTGCAACAATGGGTTCAAAAGAGGGTTATGTTCATTTAGTTCAAGCTATTGTAAATGTTGGAGATGTAGCAGTTGTTCCAGATCCTACTTATCCAATTCACTCATACGCATTTATGTTAAATGGTGCAGCTATTCATAAATTTGAGTTAGTATTTGATAATGAGTTTAAAGTAGATGAAGAGTTGTTTTTTAAAAATCTTCAAAAAACAATTGATGAGTCAATTCCAAAAGTAAAATATGTAGTTGTAAACTTCCCACACAATCCAAGTTGTGCAACTGTAACTCCAGAGTTTTATACAAAACTTGTAGAGATGGCAAAACGAGAGAGATTTTATATAATCTCTGATATTGCTTATGCTGATATTACATTTGATGGATATAAAACTCCTTCAA
>ERZ650302.1433-NODE-1433-length-13283-cov-5.827336_pt1 | contig 13283 bp, 10 predicted proteins | sample MGYA00376238_ERZ650302 | MGnify/ENA primary metagenome ERZ650302 (study PRJEB26733, sample SAMN07839298) | wastewater metagenome | biome: urban; feature: wastewater treatment plant; material: waste water | place: USA: North Carolina | collected 2016-04-28 ... | reverse complement strand
CTTTCTTATTTGTTTTGTAATAGATTCAATCTCTTTTCTAATTTGATTAGAATTTATTTTTTCTTCTTTTTCAGCCTGTAGAAAACCACATAATTCAGCATCTGGACAAGGTACTATATATTTATCATAATTCCTTAGTTCTGATAAAGCAATAGATGATAATAAACTTTTTTTCTTATAATAATTTAAAAGATTAAGTTTTTTGTCTTCAGAAAGAGATAAAAATTCATCTAATAAATATCCCTTTTTATTGTATAAATGGTGGTGGGCTATAATTGTATTATATTGTTTTTCCCAATAATTTTTTGTTTTCATATTGCGAAGCAGCGACTTACTCGGTTTAAAGTCGCCGGGATAGATGACACAGCGTGGCTCAGGACACCACCAACAAATGGGATCACCCTCTGAAAACCATGGAAATAAGCCATGTGTATAGGCTTCATAGAGCGTAGAAGGGGAGAGGTCTGCACCTACACAAATCAAGCCTTCACCTTCAGGATCAACTTCAATAGGATCAGGGAAAATGAATTGTGAAGCTGGGAGTGTGTGCATATCAATTGCCGTATGAAGTTTTGCGATGAACTTGATTTCATCATACCTAAAAATATCGTGATAAAAAAACCGCTCAAGGAGAGCGGTCTTTAAACTTGGTCACTAAATTATTCACCAAGTGCATCTAAATATTTTTCTGCATCCAATGCTGCCATACAGCCTGAACCTGCAGAAGTAATTGCTTGGCGATAAATTGAATCTGCCACATCACCCGCAGCAAAAACACCATCCACCGAAGTTTGAGTCGCATTGCCTGAAGTGCCACTTTGTACTTGGATATAACCATCACGCAAGTTTAATTGACCTTCAAACATGCCAGTATTCGGTTTGTGACCAATCGCAATGAATAAGCCAGATACATCAACATCTTGAGTAGAACCATCGGTAGTTGATTTTAAACGGACTGAAGTTACGCCTGTGTTGTCACCCAAGACTTCATCGACCTGGTTATTCCAAAGAATACTGATTTTGCCTTCTTTCACTTTTGCAAATAATTGGTCTTGCATGATTTTTTCAGAACGAAGTGAATCACGACGATGCACCAATGTCACGTGTGCTGCAATATTAGAAAGGTATAATGCTTCTTCGACAGCCGTGTTACCACCACCAACGACCATCACTTTTTGGTTTTTGTAGAAGAAACCATCACAGGTGGCGCAGGCACTTACACCCTGACCCATAAATGCTGCTTCAGATTCTAAACCTAAATATTGAGCAGTCGCGCCTGTGCAAATGATTAAAGCATCACAGGTAAATTCTTCCATATCGCCTTTGAGTACAAATGGGCGCACATTCAGGTTTACTTCATTGATATGGTCATACACGATTTCTGTGCCAAAGCGTTCCGCATGCGCTTGCATACGCTCCATTAACGCTGGGCCTGTTAAACCTTCAGGATCGCCTGGCCAGTTATCAACTTCCGTGGTCGTGGTGAGTTGACCACCCAATTGTAAGCCTGCAATTAAAGTCGGTTTTAAGTTGGCGCGTGCGGCATATACTGCGGCACTATAACCTGCAGGGCCTGAACCTAAAATAATCAAACGTGAGTGACGAGCGCTCATGCACAGCATCCTTTTTTTATTCAGAAATTTATGGAATTATACGTGAAACAGGATGAGTTTGCTGTGTGATTAAAGTTGATATTACTGATCATCTAAATCGATTTGAGCTATATAGAAAAAGTTAACAACACACTTCAATAATCTTGCATCTTTTTCTAGGCAACACATGCATAATAGAAGGTCTGTTATAATTTATAGCTTGCTGTGTGATGAAGCTTGCATGGTGAAATGCGACTTAAATGCCATAGCTAAATGAAACACAGACGCTCTGAATTAGGTGGCTTTTTTAGACCATCGAGCAAACAAAAAACATTGATGAAGAATTGGCGACAGGACAATATATGACTGCGGTGTCGGGTGCTTATGCACAGCGCTTAATAGCGACATTATTTTTGGTCTCTTTTGGAATATATCTGTTCCTTGCAACAGTGACCTATACTCCATTTGACCCAGGTTGGATGCACATTTCTAGTGATACCCAACAGGTTTCAAATGCAAGTGGAATAGCAGGTGCGTGGATTGCCGATTTATTGTTTGGCTTTTTAGGTTGGGCGAGTCTGCTCCTTCCTGCTTATTTATTTATTGAAGCTTTACAAGTCTGGTGGCCACGTAGTTTTTTAAACCGTCCATTTCGTTATGCTGCACAATTCTTCATTTTATTGGCGACTGCAAGTTTATTGTATTTATTTTGGCAAGTGCCTGCCGATACTTTAGACAATGCCTCAGGCGGCATTATCGGTTTTGAGCTTGGGAAAAGTTTGTCGCAAATTTTAACTATTTATGGGGCAACAATTTTTTTAGTCGTCTTTTGGATTTTCTTATTTACCCTCGCATTTGGGGTGAAGTGGAACAGAACCTGGGCAACTTTAAAAGCCACACCTGCTGCCCTGCAAGATTTGTTCTATCGCAATGTGCCTGAAGTAGAATCGGAGTTTGACCGTTCCGCACCACAGGTGAAAAAGACCGTTGTTGCTACACCTGTGGATGCTGCCAAAGTGGCATCAACCGATTCAGAAGAGAGTGAACTCGTTGTGGCACAGGTGAAACAAGCTAAAGTAACTACGCCACATCCTGCGGCAGAGCGTATGTTTAATGATATGCAGCAACGCGAAGAAGAAGAGCAACAGCCGCAGCAACAGGGATTGATACAAGATGAAATTGATGAGGTTGAATTAGAGAAAACCCTAGAAAAGGCGCATCGCTTAAAACAAGACAGCCAGCGTATTGTCGCAACAGGCGAAGTGTGGCGCGCTTTACAAGAAAATACCGACAGTCAGCATAACCAAGACATTCATGCTTTATTGCGTGCTTCAGAAGAGCCTGAGTCGCATCTACAATCTAATCCTTTTGATGACGTGCTTCCTAGAACTGCAGCAGCTCAAGCCACTACAAAATCATCGTTGGATTGGGATGATGACCAAATTTTTGATGAATTGCTCGCAGCAGTTCCACAAGGCAAAGCTGCAAGTGATTTACATAGTCCATTCCAAAACAATGCGGGAATGGATGCTTTAGATGAGTCTGTGATCCAGCATGAAACAGTGCATCCACACTCGAATCATACGACTCACGATTTTAACGATGAACTCAGCAGATTTGAGTCAGATTTTAATCCGTCATCTTCAAGTGTTTCGAATATGCAAAATCATGCTGTACGGCAAGAGCGCCATTTGCAGCATGATTTAGACAGTTTAGATGATTTGTTGGTGGATGATCTTTTGGGTGATGAGTTACAGCAAGATTCATTTCAAGATCAAGCGCCTGTAGCGCGTAGTACCAGTAGTTATGCACAAAGTTCTGCTTTTGTTCAGGCACCTATCCAAACAGCAGCCACTGCCGCAGTGATGGCAAGTACAGCTGCCGTTACACAGGCAGAACAAGCAGAAAAAGCGGCGTTGTCTAAAGAAGCATTTATTGAAGCTTGGCAGGAAACTGCAGGCAAACCACAAGACGAAGATGACTTTGATTTTGATGCGCCGCTGACCGATGCGCATGGTCGCCCGATGTCCCGCGCTATGCAGGTTGCAGAAAAACGTCGTGATTTATCGCCATTACCGGGGTTGGATTTGCTCGATAAAGTCGATCCAAACAAAAAAGTGAACTTCACCGCAGAACAATTATCGCGCTTGTCGGAATTGCTGGAAATTAAATTACAGGAATTTAATGTCAAAGCCAAAGTAGTTGAAGCACAGCCTGGCCCTGTTGTGACCCGTTTTGAGCTGGATTTGGCACCCGGGGTCAAAGCTTCAAAAGTCACCAATATTTCCCGTGACTTGGCACGTTCAATGTCGATGGCATCGGTTCGTGTAGTCGAAGTCATTCCTGGTAAGCCGTATATTGGTATTGAAGTACCGAATAGTTCACGTGAAATGGTACGTTTGATTGAGTTATTACAAACGCCTGCTTTTGAAGATCCAAACGGCATTTTATCTATGGCGATGGGGAAAGACATTTCAGGAAATCCCGTGATTACTGAATTGGGCAAAGCACCGCACATGTTGGTGGCAGGGACGACTGGTTCTGGTAAATCGGTGGCAGTGAACTCGATGATTTTGTCGATGTTGCTGAAATACAAGCCTGATCAATTGCGTTTAATTTTGATTGACCCGAAACAACTGGAACTTGCTAACTATAACGATATTCCACACTTATTGACGCCTGTGGTGACAGACATGAAAGATGCCGTCAGCGCTTTAAATTGGTGTGTCAATGAAATGGAACGTCGTTATAAGCTAATGTCTTTCCTGAAAATTCGTAAATTAAGTGACTATAACCGTAAGGTTGAAGAATCCATTGCCAATGGTGAAGATCTAATTGATCCAACTTGGAAGCCGGGAGATTCTGCAACGCAAGAACGTGCACCGCGTTTAACACCATTGCCATCTATTGTGATTGTGGCAGATGAGTTTGCCGACATGATCATGCAAGTGGGCAAGAAAGCGGAAGAAATGATTACCCGTTTGGCACAAAAATCACGTGCAGCAGGGATTCACTTACTCTTAGCAACTCAGCGTCCATCGGTGGATGTGATTACAGGTCTAATTAAAGCCAATATTCCAACTCGTGTAGCTTTACGTGTGAACTCGAAAATTGACTCACGTACTATTTTGGATGCGGGCGGTGCAGAAGACCTGCTCGGTCATGGTGATATGCTGTTTTTAGGGCCGGGTAAAATTGAACCAGAACGTGTGCATGGTGCATTTATTTCGGATGATGAAGTCAACCGTATCTGTGATGCGTGGCGTGAACGTGGCGATCCTGACTATGTTGATGAAATCTTGACACCATTTGATGAAGAACCGTCCTCACGTGGTTTTGAAGATGGTGACGGCAGTCCAGACCGTGATGTGCTATATGATCAGTGTGTGGCATTTGTACTGGAAACACGTAAAGTATCGACCTCATCTTTACAGCGCAAATTTAGCTTGGGCTATAACCGTGCAGCGCGTATTGTTGATCAGATGCAAGAGCAAGGTATTGTGAGCGAGCAGGGTGCAAATGGGAAACGTGAAATTTTAGTGTAAAGCTACACTTTCTGTTTGATCTTGAATTAAGTGCTGCAGTAAAAAATCCCGCAATTCAATATTGCGGGATTTTTTTAACTCAACCGCTTTGGCTAAGTTTTGCAAAATGCTGTGTTTAAGCAGTTTAAGCAAACTTGGCTAAAACTGCTAAAAAACCATCTTTTTGACGAGGAAATTCAGCAATTACATCATGAATACGCTGACCTTCAGGGTTGGTGGCATTTACATCGCGACCATCGGCAACAAATTGTGTTAGTAGACGTTCATAATCGCTTGGACGCATGTGTTTAAATGCGTGATAGAGTACGTGAAAATCTGCATTCACACCTGCTGGTGGAAGTTGATTCAAGTAGGCAAATACACGTTCATCCGACCATGCCTCGTTAAAGGTCGCAGGTTGAGATAATGCCATAGCAATCTCCTTTATATTCTTTTGAAAAAATAGGGCAAAATAACTTGCGTTATTTTGCCCTGATTCAATTTGATTGACTAATCAGTATTCAGATTATCGCTCTTCAGGCAAATTGATATTCATTTCTAACATTTCAATATTGGCTTCTGAACGCACAGACATTTGAATATGTTGTTCATCGACACCACGCACATAGCGGTTTACCACTTGCATAATTTCTTTTTTCATCTGATCAATTTTGTCTTGGCTTAAGCGTTTACCTAGACCTTGTTCAGAAGCAACAATCACTTTTAAGCGATCTTTAGCTGTTTGTGCGCTAGATGGCTTGTCTTCACCGCTAAATAATTTGCTCCAAAATCCTGCCATGTCTACGCTCCAAATAACCGTGCTAACCAACCTTTCGGTTTTGTTTCAATATGGCGAAACGGACGTTCTTCACCCAAGAAACGTGCAACCAAGTCATCGTACGCCTGACCTGCAGCGGCATCGCTATACAGAATCACAGGTTTACCTTCGTTAGATGCTTGAAGTACGCTCTTACATTCAGGAATCACGCCTAAAGTTGGTACACGTAAAATATCTTTAGAAATATCGTCAATGGTCAGCATTTCTTGTTTATCGGCACGTTCTGGGTTGTAACGTGTAATACACAAATGCTTACGCACACGACCTTCGTTTTGTTCTACTTTTTTAGTTTTGCTGTCGAGCATACCGATAATGCGGTCAGAGTCACGTACTGAAGAAATTTCAGGGTTGGTTACAATAATCGCTTCATCAGCATGGTACATTGCAAGAATGGCACCGCGCTCAATCCCTGCAGGTGAGTCGCAAATAATGTAATCAAATTCTTGCGCCAACTCATCCATGATACGTGCCACACCTTCATCGGTCAGGGCATCTTTATCACGGGTTTGTGAGGCTGGAAGAATATAAAGGTTTTCGATATCTTTATCGCGAATTAATGCTTGTTGTAAACGCGCTTCATTATTTAATACATTCACAAAATCATAAACAACGCGACGTTCACAACCCATAATTAAGTCAAGGTTACGTAAACCCACGTCAAAATCGATAACAACAGTTTTGTGACCACGTAGGGCTAAACCTGTTGCAAAAGATGCACTTGTAGTGGTTTTACCTACGCCACCTTTGCCTGATGTTACGACAACAATTTTCGCCACCGAATCCACTCCTGTTATGGTTTAAATTCCCCTATATTTTTTGGGGATTTTTGGTGATTATTTATACATTAAAATTGTAGAGCTTCAAATACAAGCTCTTGGTTATCATTTAAGTAAATATGTACAGGTTTTTTAGTCACATGCTGAGGAATATCGTCCGCCACGCAATAGGTGCCTGCAATAGATACTAATTCTGCTTCTAGGGAATGGCAGAAAATTCGTGCTGCAATATTCCCGCCCGCGCCGGCAACGACTCTACCACGTACACTACCATAAATATGTATATTTCCTGAAGCAATCACTTCGGAACCACTGTTAATGCCTGCGGTTAAAATAATGTCGCCCTGATGTTGTACCAAGCATTGACCTGTACGCAAAATTTCATCGTGATAAGAGGTAATATGTGCTAAAGCAGGGGTAGTTTCAGCAACTTGATTTTCTGTCTGTTGGAGTTCTGCCGCAGGTTCAACTTTTACTTCTACCACTTGTTCTTTGGTGGCTTTCACTTCCTGCAATGGACGGTCTTGCGGGATTACAGGGAACTGAATAGCACGTGCTTGATCTGCCATAATGCCTTCAGTTACTGCAATCGGCTGTGCTTCTAGGCTAATCAGCAATTGAATCAGCGCAATCAATTCTTGTTCGACTGAACTTTCAATGACCACTAAAACCCCTGGTGGAAATGATTTTTGCAACATTGGGCTTAGTTGCTGGCGGATCGCATCATGATCATTGGTGTCTAAGCTAATGCGAATTGCATTGACCAATCTGCCTTTTATCCGTATGTCAGCCATAATAATTCCTTAACACTTCTAACCTTGCTGGTTGTTGAAGTCATTTTATAAATAGAGCAAATCCTAGAACAAATTGGGTGAATTCTCTAGTTCAGTTACTAAAAAAATTTTACATTGTTTTAGCTAAAATTATTGAAAGACCTTTATGAAATATCGTGTTGTTGTCCTTCATTTAAAATTTGTTGCCATTGTTTAACTTTTACTTGTTTGCGAATTGCTTCTAAACTTTCAAATACTGCTGACTCTACTAATTTATCAATATGCTGATTATGTTCAACTTCTATCTGACTAATTTTTTCGGCAATCATTTGATATGTTGGGTTGTTGGACTGCTGGTTGGGTTGTGCAAAAGGTTCAATTAAACCTTGGGTGATATTTTCGCCCAATCGTTGTCCGATACTTTGAATTTGCTGTTCAATACGTCCACCAACCAATGGTATCAGGCGCAGAAGTTGAGTCAGCTCAGGCGTATCTTCAATAGCTTGATTGACCACCAACCCAACATTTTTAGCAATCATGTGACGCTGCGTTTGCAACTCTTTACCCAAGGATTCTTGCAAAATATCGGCTAGGGCAATCGCGAGTAATTGCCGATGCTGCTCGACCAAGTCATCAATAAATTGTTTGTGAGTAGTACTGGTAGTCAATTCACGTTGCACTCCATTGAGTACCGTGAGCACCACACGGCTACTCAGTTCTTCCATGAGTAAGTTGTAGTAAAAATTGCCGCGTTTATACCAACTGTCTGGAATGACTTTATAGCCGTGTTTGTGCAGGTTGTAACCAATCGCAATGGCACGTAATAAACGTAAAAAGCGCAATTGAGGAATAATCGCAAGAATTTCATACCAGTGAATAAACGGGAAAAACCACCAACGCTGATGATGTTTGAAAATAATTGCAATACCCCAACGCACGCCTAACTCTACAATTAAAAACGTGGTAAACCAACCTTCAGTAATCACTACCCAAGGGCGCAATTCTGTCCGATAAAACTGTAAAACTTCAGGAAGGCGAATAAAGTCAAATAACCACTCACCAAAGTCACTCATTAAAATGGCGTTGGCACTTAAGCAGAATAAGTTAAAGATGATTAAACCCATCAAAAACAAGTCATAGGCCAAGGCAATTTTCCATCCCCATGAATTTTTACGCAGGGGGTGAAAAGAGGATTTGATGACAGGTTCTTCAGACTTTTTCATGGCATACTTGAATGACTATGTTGTCGGGGCTGCAAGTTTTTGTTGCATGCTTTCAATCAGTTGATCTTTTTCCAACCACAGTTCATGCACCCATTGCTGAAAACGTTCACGATATTCAGCATCGTCTTCGTAATTGCCGCCTAATATCCAATCTGGAATGTGGATTTTGCGTAAATTCACAGCAATGCGCGGCACTTCTCCTAACCAAAACTCGCTGTAGCCTGGCACACCATCTGGATACACAATGGTCATATCCACCAAGGCATCAATTTGATCGCCCAAAATATTCAATGCCAAAGCTAAACCGCCAGCTTTTGGCTTTAATAAATGTTGATAAGGCGATTGTTGTTGATCATGTTTTTCTTGGGTAAAGCGAGTGCCTTCTAAATAATTCAGCAGGGTAAAGGGCTGAGTTAATAACTGTTGGCAGGCTTTACGTGCCTCTTCCATATCACGGTCTTTCAGTTCTGGTTTTTTTGCAATTTGTGCTTTGCTATGACGTTTCATCATTGGGAAGCCTAAAATTTTAAAGGCCTGCCCCACAAAGGGAATAAAGATCAGCTCCCACTTGGTAAAAAAACGAGTCAAAGGCATGCGGGTTAAACCAAAGTATTGATTTACTGTGGTATCGACCCAACTTTGATGGTTACAGGTCATCAGATAACGACCTTGCATGCTCAGTTGTAAGTTTTCATCAATGCTGATGTCCCATCGGGTATTGGGTAACACATGATCTATCAGCCAGTTATTTACACTGAGCCAACTGTTGGTAATTTGAATATTGGCTTCATCGACCTTACTTGACTGCTTGAACAGTTTGGTTAAGCCTAAAGCCAACACAGGAGGGCCGTGAAAAAATGTACTGCCAGTAATGACTGTACCCACGGTGAGTCCTTTTGTGATTTTTTTTAATAAAGGCTGTTTTTTTGCTTGCGATGACATATAAATCAATCCTGAAGATAAATCTTCCAATGCGTCATGTGTTTGTTTTGTATATTACTCCAATATAAATGTTGTTTTTAAAATAAAAAAGTGTTGAAGTGAAAGTGTGTAGAAATTGTGACGAAGTTATACCAAGATTTGTACACGATCATGAAGAATTGTAAGTAAAAGTTTTTTTATTAACAAAAAATCAATGGTCTAAGTATATTTTTTCATTCAATATTCAGCCTGTACAACAAAACACAAGTAAGGAGGCATGCCATGCGTGCATTAGCAATTTCGGCAGCAGTCGTAGGAGCAATGGTTTTAACTGGTTGTCAAACGACTGGTAACAACCTTGGTGGTATAGAATATGACAAAACTGCGTTAGGCACAGTAATTGGCGCTGCTGCAGGTTATGGGGTCTCTAAAAGTAACGCAAACACAAGCGCACAAAACAACCGTGCAGCTGCAATTGGTGCAATTGTAGGTGGTGCTGCTGGTGTTTATCTTGACAATAAAGAGAAAAAATTACGTCAGGCAACTGCCGGTACAGGTGTAGACGTTAACCGTAATCCAGATGGTTCAATCAACCTGGTAATGCCTGGCGCAATTACATTTGACACTAACAAGTCAAATATCAAGCCAAACTTCTATGCAACATTGAACAAAGTTGCTCAAGTTCTGACTGAAGACAGCCAAAGCGGTATCCTGGTAACTGGTTATACAGACAGTACTGGTAATGACTCAATCAACATTCCATTGTCTCAAGCACGTGCACAATCGGTTGCAAACTACTTGGCTAGCCGTGGTGTATCAACTTCACGTATTAATGCACAAGGTCACGGTGCTGCAAACCCAATCGCATCGAATGCTACTGCAGAAGGTCGTGAGCAAAACCGTCGTGTAGAAATCAGCATTTATGCAATCCAATAATCTGGCATTGTATATATTGTAAAGAACCGCCTTCGGGCGGTTTTTTCATGTCAAAAATTTAGTGTTGTCTAGTTGCATACTCAGCAAATAGACAATGACGTTGAAAGCAGCATTTTAGATTAGTCATCTTAGTCGGAGATGACTATAATCAAGCTCGAACCGAAATAGAGGAAATACTATGTCACTGGCAAGTCAGTTAAACGACAAGCAACTTGAAGCGATGAAATACACTCAAGGACCCTTGTTAGTGCTTGCAGGTGCAGGTTCAGGCAAAACTTCGGTGATTACCCGAAAAATTGCCTATTTGGTGAAGCATTGCGGGATTCCTGCGCATCGTATTACAGCGATGACTTTTACCAATAAAGCAGCACGAGAAATGAAAGAGCGTGTGACCAAATTGTTGTCACGTGAAGAAGCTAAAGGATTATCGGTTTCGACTTTCCACACCTTTGGTCTGAATTTATTACGTTTTGAATTAAAACACACGCCGTTAAAAGCCAACTTCTCTATTTTGGATGCCGATGACTGTAAACGTATTCTGATGGATTTAATGCACCGCGATAATTTGTCGGGTGCAGAAAGCAAAGAATTGATTGCCAAAGCCATGAAGATGATTTCAGACTGGAAAAACGATCTGATCGCACCAGAACAGGCACATACCACGTGCGAAACGCCAGAAGACATCCAATTTGCACATTTATATCAACTTTATGAACGTAATTTACGTGCCTATAACGCGGTAGATTTTGATGATTTAATTGTAATGCCGACACGACTTTTGCAAGAAAATGCTGAAGTGCGTGACAAGTGGCAGAACCGTGTTCGCTATTTATTGGTCGACGAGTATCAGGACACCAACACCGCACAGTATATTTTGGTGAAGTTGCTGGTGGGGGTGATGGGGCAGTTCACCGCAGTAGGTGATGACGACCAATCCATTTACGCATGGCGTGGTGCCAAGCCAGAAAATATGGCTTTGCTTAAAGAAGATTTCCCAAATTTAAAAGTGATTAAACTTGAGCAGAACTATCGCTCGACCAGCCGTATTCTGAAAGCTGCCAATACCGTCATTGGCAATAATCCACATATTTTTGAAAAAAAACTCTGGTCAGATAAAGGTCATGGTGAAGTGATTCGGGTGATCACTTGCCGTAACGATGATGATGAATCAGAACGCGTGGTGAAAGACTTACTCACCCATAAGTTAATGAACGGTAAAAGCTGGAAAGATTATGCGATTTTGTATCGTGGTAACTTTCAGGCACGCATTTTGGAAACCCAATTGCGCCAAATGCAAATTCCGTACAAGCTTTCAGGTGGTCAATCGTTCTTTGCGCGCGCTGAAATCAAAGACATCATGAGTTATTTGCGTTTGATTATTAATCCTGAAGATGACAGCGCATTCTTACGCATTATTAATACGCCTAAACGTGCGATTGGCCCTGTGACTTTGGAAAAACTAGGGCTGTTTGCACAAGAAAACCATTTGTCGTTATTGGCTGCCGCAGGTGATCAGCGGCTATCCATGGCAATTCCGAAAAAAGCCACGACACAGTTGGCAGAGTTTGCAGATTTTATTGGTAATTTTACTCGTAATTTATTGGAAGATGATGAGCCTGTGCCAATCATCCGTCAAATGATGCTCGAAGCAGGTTATATCGACTACATTAAAGAGCAAGCAGCCACCCCTGCGCAGGAAAAAACCAAGCTGGATAATATTGAAGTGCTGTATAGCAGCATCCAAAGTTTGATTAACCGTGCTGAAGATGTCGATGAAAAGAATATTGAAAGTGTGATTCGTAAAATGGTGCTGCTCGATATGCTCGAACAGCAACAGGAAGAAGAAGACACTGATAAAGTCAATTTACTCACCCTGCATGCGTCCAAAGGTTTGGAATTTCCGTACGTGTATTTAATTGGTTTGGAAGAAGAGCTTTTACCGCATAAAAACTCGATTGTGGCAGATACTGTCGAGGAAGAACGCCGTTTGATGTACGTGGGGATTACTCGTGCGCGTCAGGGCTTAACCATTACTTTGGCAGAACAGCGCAAAGCGGGCGGGCAAATGAAACAAATGACCCCAAGTCGTTTTTTGGATGAATTACCACAAGATGAATTGGAATGGCTCGGACGTAAGAAAAAATTGGCAGGCGATGTCGATCCGAAATTACAGGCACAGCATTATTTGGAAAATTTACGTGCCCTGATTAAGCGCTAATCTAAGTTTAAAAACATATAGGTGTATTGATGCAAAAACTGCATCAAAAGCTACAGTAAAAATTGCAGAACAGGACAAATTTCATGAAAGTTCAAGTTAAAGTATTAGATTCACGTTTAGGTACAGAATGGCCTATGCCAACTTATGCCACTACAGGTTCTGCGGGTCTAGACTTACGTGCCTGTGTGGATAGCACCACTGTCATTGAACCGGGTCAAACGGTATTGGTCAAAACAGGTTTGGCAATTTATATTCAGGACACAGGCTTTGCAGGCATGATTTTGCCACGCTCAGGCTTGGGCCACAAAAATGGCATCGTGCTCGGCAATTTGGTGGGCTTGATTGATTCAGACTACCAAGGTGAATTGAAAGTATCGCTGTGGAACCGATCACAAGAAGATTTTGTGGTGGAACCACTCGCCCGCATCGCCCAACTCATCATCGTACCTGTGGTACAAGCACAGTTTGAAATCGTTGACGAA
>ERZ650302.1431-NODE-1431-length-13297-cov-16.125057_pt1 | contig 13297 bp, 12 predicted proteins | sample MGYA00376238_ERZ650302 | MGnify/ENA primary metagenome ERZ650302 (study PRJEB26733, sample SAMN07839298) | wastewater metagenome | biome: urban; feature: wastewater treatment plant; material: waste water | place: USA: North Carolina | collected 2016-04-28 ... | reverse complement strand
CTGCAGCCCCAGCGCCCCACGCAATGGTGCGAAGACTTTGCCGCCCAGTTCGAGGTGCTGGTGGCCCTGCGCCCGGCGGTGGCAAGCTTCACCTTCGGCATCTTGGACGCCGCCCAGGTGGCCCGCCTGCACGCGGCCGGCTGCTTGGTCGTGGGCACGGCCACCACCGTGGCCGAAGCGCGCGCCTGGGCCCAAGTGGGGGCCGATGTCGTGTGCGCCAGCGGCACCGAAGCTGGGGGCCACCGGGGCACGTTCCTGGGCGATTTCACGGCAAGCCAGGTAGGCACCCTGGCGCTGGTGCCGCAGTGCGTGGACGCCGTAGACATCCCGGTGATTGCCGCGGGCGGCATCATGGACGGCCGGGGCATTGCAGCTGCACAGGCGCTGGGCGCGCAGGCCGTGCAGATGGGCACGGCCTTTCTGGCGTGCCCGGAATCCGGCATCGGCCCCGCGTACCGGCAGGCCCTGGCCCAGGCCCAAGACACCGACACGCGGCTCACCCGCGTTTTCTCGGGCCGCCCGGCGCGCGGCATTGTCAACGCGATGATGGAGGCCCTGGCCGCCGAGGAAGACCGCGTGCCCGCCTACCCCGTGCAAAACGCGCTGACAGGCGCCCTCCGCCGCGCGGCGGCCGCGCAGGGGCGCACCAGCCACCTATCGCTGTGGGCAGGGCAAGGGGTGGGGGCCGCGCGGGCCATGCCAGCAGGTGAACTGGTCGCGGTGCTGACCGATGAGTGGCACACAGCCTGCGGGCGTCTTGCTGCTGCGACGTAACCACCGTTCAGGGCAGAGGCGGCTCCCTACAATCGGGCCGCACCGCCAGCCCTCCATGCCCCACATCATTGCCAACCCCTTCACGCTGACAGAGTTCCTGCTCGACAGCCTGCCCCCCGAAGAGCGCGCGGGCGTCCTGGTCCACCCCAAACGCATCAAAGGGGTCGGGTACTCGCTGCTGAAGGCGCTGGACGCCTGGTGCCCGTTTCGCCTGCCGGGGTTTCGACCCTTCCCTGCCGCATACCTGCGGGCACTGGAAGCCATTCCGGCGCAGGCGCCGGTGCTGATCTTCGGCATCGAGAACATCAAGGACCTGCGCATCCTGCGCAAATACTTGCGTACGCGGCGCATTGCGCTGTTCACCTGGAACCCGGTGATTGACTACCAGCAGAACCACCAGGTGCGGCAGCTGCACATACAGCAGCTCAAGGGGCTGGGGTTCCACATTTTTACGTTCGACCCCGGCGACGCACAGCGGTACGGCCTCACGCTCACGCAGCAGGTGTACCGCTCGGTGGAATCTTTTCGCCAGGATGTTCCAGCCGAATGGGACATTTACTTTCTGGGGCAGGACAAGAACCGCTTCGATACGCTGCGCGCCTTGGCGCTGCAGTGGCAGCCGCTGGGTTTACGCACCTGCATCCGCATGGTGCCCGAGCCCGGCAGAAGCTACCCCGCCACGCCCGGCGTGGAAGTGCTGCCCCGCAGCATTGGCTACACCGACAACATCGACACGATCAACCGCTCACGCTGCCTGCTGGAAATCACCCAGGCCAACCAGAGCGGCCTGACCGTGCGGTGCCTGGAAGCCCTGTTCTTCCACAAGAAGCTCATCACCAACAACACCAGCGTGTGTGCCCTGCCGTTCTACAGCCCAGAGCGCTTCTTCGTGCTGGGCAAGGATGACAATGCCCGGCTGCCCGCCTTCCTGAATGCGCCACTGCCCGCGCTGCCGCCGGGGGCGCTGGACCCATACGACTTTGCGAACTGGGTGCGGCAGTTTGACCGGCTGCCCCTGCAGGCTTCCTGAGCCCTCAGCCCCGCGCAGCGCCAGCACCCCGCGGTGAAGGCCAACGTGGGGCGGTTAGTACCAGCACCAACCCGAAGCAGTAGGCCAGGCCTTCATTGGCCAGCCAGATGCCGCTGTGGGTGAGGCTGCCCACACCTGCCACGCCCACAAAGGCGATGGCCACGGCGCGGTCCAGCCGCTCCATCCCTCGCGCCTGCCAGAGCGCGGACACGAAGACCCCCGCAAAGGCCACCAGGCCCGGCAGGCCATGCTCGATCATGAAAAACAGGAACTGGTTGTGCGGGTGGAACGAGCCTGCGGCACACCATTCGGGCGTGGTGGCGATGCGGCAGAACTCGCCGTGGTACGCCCCGGTGCCCCAGCCCAGCCAGGGCTTTTGCGAGAAAAGCTCCAGACCGTAATGCAGAAAGTACAGACGCGGGCCGATGGAGGTGGTGGTTTCGGGCACCTGGCCCAATTCCTTCAGGCCCAGCGCCACCCGGGGAACGATGGTGGGCGACAGCAGCACAGCCACCCCCAGCACCACAGCCACCAGGCCCAGCGCCATCCACCAGCGGCGCACCGGCACCAGTGCCAGCACAAACGCCAGTACTGCCACCGCGGTGGCCACATAGCCCGTGCGCCCGTACAGCAACTGGGTGTTGCACACAAAGGCCAGCACCGCCACGGCGAGCCAAGCGGCGCGCTGCCAGGCCACCGGGGTGCGCAGCGCCAGGTACAGGCCCCGCAGCATCAGCAAAACCATCAACACACTCTGGGTGATGTAGTCCTTGAACACCGAGTGGTCGCCCCCCCAGCCCAGCGTCTGCGCACGCGACCAGGGCAAGCGCCACCAGATGCTGAGGTAGCTGCTGGCCAGCGTGAACAAGGCTGCGATGGTGAAAGCCGTCCAGCAGCGCTCGCGGGTCTTCTCATCGTGCGCCATCAACGAGATGGCCATCACCATGAGCAGCAACTTGTCGTACTTGAGCCAGTGGTCGAGTACCACGCGCCAGGGGGCAGTGGTGTAGAGCGCGCCCAGCAAAATCAAGCCATACAGGGCGAGCAGCGGAAATGTGACAGCGTTGTCGCGAGCCACCTCCCAATGCTGGCGCCAGGCGCCACCCAGCACCCACGCAAGCACGAGGCAAAGCAATGTGATGTTGGCGCCCGCAAGCGTCCACGGGATCGAAAAATAGGCTGCGATGAGGCTGAATGCAGCCGCTGTGCGCAGAAAAACGTGGGGATACTGCATAGACCCTGTCACCGTGTCGGCAACAACTTTGACCTCATGCCGACACTTCACTGGTGTCCAGGCCGCGATAATTGAAGCCTTACATTATCTCTTGCGCAGCTGCGGCACTGCCGCCCTTGTGCTTCGCGTCCATGCCACTTCCTACCGTTCACACCATGTACTGGGACAACATTCCCAGTGTCATCCTGCAAAAACAGCGCGAGGTTTTTGCCGCCCTGGACGTGCCACTGCAGCAGGAATCCGCACACCGAATCCCCCACGGCACCTGGATGAATGGCGTGGTGGAGCGCATGGACTCGGACGATATCGTCATCTTCTGTGACATCGACGCCTTCCCGCTCAAGCGCTCGGCGTACGACATGGCGGTGGCGCACGCCGAGCGCGGCGCCATCTTCGGCCTCTCGCAGTTTTCCAACCACAAGAAGACCACGCACACCTATGCAGGCCCCATGTTCATGGCGTTTCGCAAGCGGGTGTGGGAACAACTGGGCCGGCCAGACCTGAAATCTTCTTCCGCCTATGACGCGGCCGAGGGCATGTCAGCCCTGGCACGCGAGCAAGGCATACCCTTGGTGCTGCACAAGCCCACGTCCACGCTGATTTCAAAGTTTGCGCTGGGCAACGAAGGGGTGTTCGGCATTGGCACCTTTTATGGCGACAACGACTTCTTCCACCTGTTCGAGTCGCGCGAGCCAGCGTACGAGCAACTGCTGGTGGCGGTGGCCGATGACGCCATCGCCCAGCGCCCGTTGCAGTTTGCCCAGTACCTGGAAGCAGCCATTGCGCTGCAACAAGGCACGCCGCTGGTCAAGAAGAAGCGCCGCTGGTGGCGCCGCCTGCTGGGTTGAACGCGCCTATGAGCCTGCCCATCGTCTTCATCAACCTCGACCGCGATGCCGAGCGCCGCACCCGGCTGCTGGCCGAGCTGCAGCAAATCGACATGCCCAGCGAGCGCTTTCCTGCCGTGTGGTGGGCCGATGTGCCGCCAGAGCAAGCCAGCCGCTGGTACAGCGACGACCTGAACGCGCGCCAGTACTACAAGCCGCTGCGCAACGGCGAAAAGGGCTGCTATGCCAGCCACATTGGCGCATGGCAGCAGCTGCTGGCCAGCGACGCCCCCGCGCTGGTGGTGCTGGAAGACGATGTGCGCCTGGCGGCGCAGTTTGGTGCCGCCATCGAAGCCATTGCGGCATTGAACGAACCCTGGGACATGGTCAAGCTGATGGGGCGCCTGCAGCACGAAAAAGTGCGCTCGCAGCGCCCCTTGCTGCCGGGCACGGCCTTGGTGGATTACGCCCGGGTGCCCAGCATGACGGCGGGCTACGTCATCAGCCGCGCTGGTGCAGCCAAGCTGCTGGCACACCGCCAGCCGTTTGGCCGTCCCATAGATGTGGATCTGCGCTTTTGGTGGGAATGTGGCGCGCTGCGCATTTTGGGCGTGTCTCCGGCGGTGATCGAGCTCGATGACACCAGCTTGGTCAGCTCCATCTGGGATGAGCGCGACGTCCTGACGCCCGTGCAGCGCTGGCACAAGCTGCGCATGAAGTTGGCCTTGACGCTGGGCAACGCCTGGCACCGGCGGCGCCTGCCCAGGTTGTAGCGTTTAGGAATCAAATCGGCCTCTGAGCCGCACTGGGTAAGCGCAAGCAGCTATTTTTTCAATAGCTGTTTTGGGTTCAGGTACCACCCACAAACGGGTTGCTTTGGCGCTCGCGCCCAAAGCTGCTTTCCGGGCCGTGGCCGGGGATGAAGATGGTGTCGTTGCCCATGGGCCACAGGCGCTGGGTGATGCTGTCGATGAGCTGCTGGTGGTCGCCTTGGGGAAAGTCGGTGCGGCCAATGCTGCCGGCAAACAGCACATCACCGACAAAGCAGCGCTGAATTTGCGGTGCGTAAAACACCACGTGGCCAGGGGTGTGGCCGGGGGTGTGGCGCACCTGCAGGCTTTCCTGGCCGATCTGCACAGTGTCGCCATCGTGCAGCCAGCGCGTGGGGGTGAAGGGCATGGCTGCGGGAAAGCCGAACATGCTGCTTTGCTGGGGCAGGCCGTCAATCCAGAACTGGTCGCCCGGGTGTGGGCCGATGATGGGCAGTTGCAGCTGCTGTGCCAGCTCACCCGTGCCACCTGCATGGTCGATGTGGGCGTGGGTGAGCCAGATGGCGGCCAGCGTCAGCCCCCGGCGCTGGGCCTCGGCCTGGATGCGGGGCAGATCGCCACCGGGGTCGATGACGGCGGCCTGGTGCGTCTGGTCGCACCAGACGAGGGAGCAATTTTGCGCAAACGCGGTAACGGGGAGGGTGTGGTAGTGCAGCATGGGGCGCGATTGTTGCAGGTTCACAGGTTGGCCGCGGCCAGCACTTCGGCAATGTCGGTCAGGCCCTGCAGCACTTTCTCAATGCCGTCTTGGCGCAGTGTTTTCATGCCGGCGCGCAGCGCGCTGGTGCGTATCTCCAGGGCCGGGGCGCGCTGGCGGATGTGGGCGCGGATGGCGTCGCTGCTGGGCATGAGTTCGTAGATGCCCATGCGCCCCTTGTAGCCGCTGTGCTCGCAGTGCGCGCAGCCCACGCGGCGCCACAGCTGCAACTCGCCAGAAGCCGTGCCGTAGTTCTTGCGCCAGCGCTGGACCAGCGCCGCACGGCCTTCGGGGCTGTTGCCCGAGCCGCTGGGCAGGTACTGCGATGCCATGTCCAGCAGCGTTTCGTCGTCTGCCACCACGGGTTCGCGGCAAGCCTTGCACAGGCGCCGCACCAGGCGCTGCGCAAGGATGGCGAGCAGCGAATCCGAGAAGTTGAACGGGTCCAGGCCGATCTCCAGCAGCCGTGCAATGCTCTCGGGTGCCGAATTGGTGTGCAGGGTGGAGAGCACCAGATGCCCTGTGAGCGATGCTTCAATGGCGATGCGCGAGGTTTCCTCGTCGCGCATTTCGCCGATCATGATGACGTCTGGGTCCGCGCGTAAAAACGTGCGCATCGCGGCCGCAAAGGTCCAGCCGATGCGCGGGTTGACCTGCACCTGGCGCAGACCACTCTGGGTGATTTCGATCGGGTCCTCGGCCGTCCAGATTTTGCGGCCTGCGGTGTTGATGTCGCTGATGACCGAGTGCAGCGTGGTGGTCTTGCCGCAGCCCGTAGGCCCCACCACCAGCACCAGGCCGTAAGGCTTGCGCACCATGTCACGCATGGCCTTCAGGTTGGTCGGTGTGAGCCCGATGGCATCCAGCGGCAAGGGCTTGGCGCCTGCCAGCAGCCGCAACACCACATCCTCCAGACCGCGCGAAGTGGGCACCGTGACGACTCGCAGCTCTACTGGTGGGCCACCGAAGCGAGAGAAATCGATCTTGCCATCCTGGGGCTTGCGGTGCTCCGAGATGTCCATGTTGGCCATGATCTTGATGCGGGCCACCAAGGCATAGCGAAAGCGCGCGGGCAACTCCAGGTGGGGCACCAAATCGCCATCAATGCGCAAGCGAATGCGCACATTCAGGGGCGCGGGCTCGGTTTCGATGTGGATGTCGGAGGCACGGTGGGCAATGGCTTCGTTGATGACCGAGTTGATCAGCCGCACCAGCGTGTTGTCCGATTCACTCACCACATCGGTATCGGCCGTCTGGCTGTCTGGGGCCGAGTCGTTCAGGTCCTGTGCCAGTTCTTGCGATGTGGCGCGTGCAGTGGGCGGTGGGCGCACGCCGTCTTTGGCTCCGCCAGCGACGATTTTTCCCCGTGGTGCATCAGAGGCATCGCCTGGGTGAACGCTGTAGGCTTTGGCGATGGCAGGAGCCAAGGTACCCGGCGCAGCTTTGATGGGAATCAGCCGCCGTTGGGTCAGAAAGCGCAGCTCGCTGAGCAGCATCCGGTCGTACGGGTCGGCCATGAGCAGCGCCAAGGATTCGTCGCGCACCAGCAGGGGCAGCACCGATTCGCGCTCGGCCACGGTGCGGGGCACCAAGGCCAGGGCGTCAGGCTCTGGCTGCAGGTGGGTGGGGTCGACCATGTACTCGCCCAGCCAGGTGGAAATCACTTGCCGCAATTGGTCCTGGCTGAGGTCATGCTGCTCCACCAGGATCTGGCCAATCGGGCGTGCGTTCCCTTTGTCCCGTTCCTCTTGCTGGGTCTGCAAGCTGCTGGCCAGCGCGGCCGGCGTGATCAGCCCGGCGTGCAGCAGCGCCTCCCCCAAATGGCGGGCCTTGCCAATGGCCGGGTGCGGCGTAGAAAGCAGCATCCACAAGGCATCGGTGCTTGGTGGCTGGATGCATTGGGGCAGTGAGTCCTCAGTGTCTTTGGGGTAGGGCATGGCAGAGGGTCAGAGCGCGAACTCGTATTCCACAGTGATGGGCGCGTGGTCTGAAAACTTCTCGCCCTTGTAAATGGACTCTGTGCGCGCCAGTGCCGCCATGGCGGGTGTGGCCAAGTGGTAATCCAGCCGCCAACCCACGTTGTTGGCATACGCCTGGCCCCGGTTGCTCCACCAGGTGTAGGCCGTGTCGGTGGTGGCAGGTTGTAACTGACGGTAAACGTCCACCAACCCGCCGCCTTCGCCACTTGTGTCTAACAGTTTTGTCATCCAGGCACGCTCTTCCGGCAGGAAACCGCTGTTTTTCTGGTTGCTGCGCCAGTTCTTCAGGTCGATGTTCTGGTGGGCAATGTTCACGTCGCCGCACAAGATGAACTCTCGCTGTGCCTTCAGTTGTAACAGATGGGGGTAGAACTCGGCCAGGAAGCGGAACTTGGCCTGCTGGCGTTCCTCGCCGGAGGAGCCGCTGGGGAAATAGGCGCTCACGATCGACATCTTTCTCGATGGCGTGTCAAAGCGCAGCTCTACATACCGGCCTTCGGCGTCAAATTCGGGCGAGTTGTAGCCCACCACCACTTCCGAAGGTTCGTGGCGCGTGTAGATACCCACGCCTGAATAACCCTTCTTCTGCGCAAAATGAAAGTAGCCTTTCAGCCCCGCCAGCACCTCGAAACGGCTGGCAATATCTGCCGCCTGGGCTTTGACCTCCTGCACACAAATACAATCCGGCCGCGTGGTGGCGATCCAGCTCTCCACGCCTTTGCTGGTGGCGGACCGAATGCCATTGAGGTTGAGGCTGGTTAATTTGAACAAGGAATTTCCCATGGTGGATGTTGGCGTGCAGGCCCCGAACGACGGCGTTTTGGCGCAGGATTTCGTACGTTTCGCCGTTGAATCGGGCGTTTTGCGGTTCGGGGAGTTCAAGACCAAGGCAGGTCGGATGAGCCCGTATTTCTTCAATGCGGGCCTGTTTGACGACGGAGCCAAGCTGGGCCGTCTCGCAGAATTCTATGCAAAAGCCCTGTTGGCCAGCGGTATCGAATTCGACATGATTTTTGGCCCCGCCTACAAGGGGATTCCGCTGGCCGCCACGGTGGCTGTGGAGCTGGCCCGCCTGGGGCGCAATGTGCCCTTTGCCTACAACCGCAAGGAAGCCAAGGACCACGGCGAAGGCGGCACGCTGGTGGGCGCGCCCCTCAAGGGCCGGGTGTTGATCGTGGACGATGTGATGTCGGCAGGCACTGCCGCGCGGGAGTCCATCGCCCTGATCAAGGCCGCCGGGGCCACACCGCACGCCGTGGCCATTGCGCTGGACCGCCAGGAGAAAGCCACCGAGAATGGGGTGGACGTGGAGCACAGCGCGGTGCAGTACGTGCGCAACCAGCTGGGCATGCAGGTGTGTGCCATTGCCAAGCTGGCAGATTTATTGCTTTATCTCTCTAAAAATGGGGGGGCGGAGATGCGCGTCCATCACGAGCGGGTCTTTGCATATCGCCAAAAATATGGCGTGACTGAAGGATAAGGAACTTGAAACAATGGGCTGCAAGTGCAGGGGGCGTAGCGCTGTGGGCAGGGCTCACTGCGTTTGCCTTTGCACAGGCGCCTGCCGCAGGGCAGGGTATCTACACCTGCGTTGACAAGCATGGGCGCCGCATCACGGCGGACCGGCCCATCCAGGAATGTCTCGACCGCGAGCAGCGGGAGTTGAGTCCTTCGGGGATCACCCGTCGCCAGATTGGTCCTTCGCTGTCCGACACCGAGCGTGCGGCCCTTGAAGCCCAGCAGCGCAAAGAGGCTGAAGAGCGCGTGCGGGCCATCGAAGAAAAGCGCCGCGAGCGCGCGCTGGTGGCACGCTATCCCGACAAGGCCACCCACGACATCGAGCGCAATGCCGCCTTGCTGATCGTGGACGAGGTGACCGCCACTGCCGAGAAGCGCATTGTTGAGCTGCGGGAGCAGCGCAAGAAGCTGGACGTGGAGATGGAGTTCTACAAAAAGGACCCCAACAAGGCGCCCATGTCCTTGCGTCGCAAGATCGGTGAGAACGAAGACGGCGTTGCCGAGCTGCAGCGCTTCATCGCCGGCCAGGAACAGGAAAAGCGCAAGGTGCACCAGAAGTTCGATACCGAACTGGCCAAGCTCAAAGTGCTGTGGGAAATCCACAAACCCGTGGTCCTGCCCGCAGCCTCTGGCGTGCAATCTGGCGCGGCTTCCACCGCTCGCTGATTGCGCACAGCCCAACAAAAAGCCCCTCTGGGATGAGACCCGAGGGGCTTTTTCAATGGTGCGGCGAGGCCAGGGCTCGGTTGTGCCCCAACCCTATGCACGGCACTCAGGCAGTCAGCTTGGCCCGCAGCAAATCGTTGACCTGCTGAGGGTTCGCCTTGCCCTTGCTGGCCTTCATGATCTGGCCCACCAGTGCGTTGAATGCCTTGTCCTTGCCTGCGCGGAACTGGGCCACGTTGTCGGCGTTGGCGGCAATCACCTCGTCGATGATCTTCTCCAGCGCGCCGGAGTCGTTCATCTGCTTGAGGCCCTTGGCTTCGATGATGGCGTCCACATCGGCCGACTCGCCCGTCCACAGCGCATCAAACACCTGCTTGGCTGCGTTGTTGGAGATGGTGCCGTCGGCAATGCGCGCAATCATGGCGGCGAGTTGAGCGGCAGTCACTGGCGCTGACTCAATGCCGGTTTCGCCCGCATTCAGACGGCGCGACAGCTCACCCATGATCCAGTTGCTGGCCAGCTTGGCCTGGCCGCAGGCCTTGGCTGTGGCTTCAAAGTAGGCGGCCATGGCCTTGCTCTGCGTGAGCGTGGTCGCGTCGTACTCGGGCAGGCCGTAGTCGGCCACAAAGCGGGCCGCCATGGTGCGGGGCAGCTCGGCCATCTGGGCGCGCTGCTCGTCAATCCAGGCTTGCGAGATCTGCAGCGGTGGCAGGTCTGGGTCGGGGAAGTAGCGGTAATCGGCCGCGTCTTCCTTGGTGCGCATGGCGCGGGTCTCGCCCGTGTCGGGGTCGAACAGCACGGTGGCCTGCTGGATGGCGTGGCCGTCTTCGATCTGCTCGATCTGCCAGCGGATTTCGTAGTCAATCGCCTGCTGCATGAACTTGAACGAGTTCAGGTTCTTGATCTCGCGGCGCGTGCCCAGCGGTGCCCCAGGCTTGCGCACCGACACGTTGGCATCGCAGCGGAAGCTGCCTTCCTGCATGTTGCCGTCGCAGATGCCGATCCAGGTCACGATCTTGTGCAGCTCTTTGGCGTACGCCACGGCTTCTTCGCTGCTGCGGATGTCGGGCTCGGTCACGATCTCCAGCAGCGGCGTGCCCGCGCGGTTCAGGTCGATGCCGCTTTGGCCAATGAAGTCTTCGTGCAGCGACTTGCCCGCGTCTTCTTCCAGGTGGGCGCGCACCAGGCGCACGGTCTTCTTCTCGTCACCCAGGAAGAAAGACACCTCGCCGCCTTGCACCACCGGGATTTCAAACTGGCTGATCTGGTAGCCCTTGGGCAGGTCGGGGTAGAAGTAATTTTTGCGGGCAAAAATGCTGCGCGGGGCCACGTGCGAGCCCAGGGCCAGGCCCAGCTGGATGGCGCATTCGACCGCCTTTTTGTTCATCACCGGCAGCGTGCCGGGCAGGGCCAGGCAGACGGCGCTGGCCTGGGTGTTGGGCTCGGCGCCAAAGGCGGTGCTGGTGCGGCTGAAGATTTTGCTGGCCGTGGCCAGTTGGGCGTGGGTTTCAAAGCCGATGACGACTTCGTAACCGTTGATCAAAGGGGCAGTCATGGTGTGCAATCTTTAAAGGAGCTGCTGGCGCTTGTTTTTCAATGTTTTCAAACGTTTTTATATTAAAAACAACGAGTATCAAGCGCAAACAGCTATAAATTAAATACTCTTGGGCTCGGCCTGGTGAAAATCGGTGACCTGCTGGAAGCGGTGCGCCACATTCAGCAAGCGGCCCTCTTGCAGGTAGTTGCCAATCAGCTGCAGGCCCACCGGCATCTGGTGGGCCCCCCAACCGACCGGCAGGCTCATGGCCGGCAGCCCGGCCAACGAGGCCGGCAGGGTGAACACATCGGCCAGGTAGCTGGCCAGCGGGTCGGCCTTGTCGCCCAACTGCCAGGCCACGCTGGGGGCCACCGGCCCGGCAATCACGTCGCAATCCTTGAAGGCGGCCTGGAAATCATTGGCAATCAAACGGCGGATTTTTTGCGCCTGCAGGTAGTACGCGTCGTAATAGCCTTCAGACAGCACATAGGCACCAATCATGATGCGCCGCTGCACCTCGTCGCCAAAGGCTTCGGCGCGCGATTTTTTGTACAAATCCTGCAAATCCACGGGGTTGGCCGTGCGGTGGCCGTAGCGCACGCCGTCAAAGCGCGAGAGGTTGGAGCTGGCCTCGGCCGGGCTGATGATGTAGTAGGCCGGCACCGACAGCTGGGTGCGCGGCAGTTGCACCGGCACCAGCGTGGCACCGAGTTTTTCGTATTCTTTCAGCGCTGCGTCGATGGCCGTGCGCACATCGTCGGCCAGGCCGTCGGCAAAGAACTGGGCGGGCACACCAATGCGCAGCCCTTCGATGCTGTCACCCAGCTGGCGGGTGAAGTTCTCGGCCGGCACGTCCAGGCTGGTGGCATCGCGCTCGGTATCGGGGCCGCACATCACCGACAGCAGCAGGGCGCAGTCTTCGGCGCTGTGCGCCATGGGGCCGGCCTGGTCGAGGCTGGAGGCGTAAGCAATCATGCCGTAGCGGCTGGCACGGCCATAGGTGGGTTTGATGCCGGTAATGCCGCAAAAGCTGGCCGGCTGGCGGATCGAGCCGCCGGTGTCGGTGCCCGTGGCCGCCGCCACCATGCGGGCGGCCACCGCAGCGGCGCTGCCGCCGGACGAGCCACCGGGCACGCGCTGGGTGTCCCAGGGGTTGCGCACCGGGGCGGGTGCGTCCATGCCCACGGGGGCGATGGCGGCGCTTTCGTTGCCGTTGCCCATGGCAAATTCATCGCAGCTCAATTTGCCCAGCGTGACGCAACCGGCCTCGGCCAGGCGGGTCACCACCGTGGCATCAAACGGTGAGCGGTAACCGGCCAGCATGCGGCTGGCGGCGGTGGTGGGAAAGTCGCGGGTGACAAACACATCTTTGTGCCCAATCGGCACGCCCGCCAGGGGGCCGGCTTGGCCAGCGGCCAAGGCGGCATCTTGCGCCTGGGCTTGGGCCAAGGTGATGTCTTCATCCAGCGCCAAAAATGCGCCCAAGGCCTGCTGGGCTTTGGCGCGCTGTAAAAAGTGCTGGGCCACCTCGGTGGCGCTGGTGTGGCGGTTGCGAATCTGCGCGGCCAGGGCCGCAATGCTTAAATGGTGCAAATCTTGGGTGCTCATAAAACTAGCCAGGCGCTTGTTATTCGATGACTTTGGGAACCAGGAACAGGCCTTGCTCGGCCGCCGGGGCGTTGCGCAAATAGGCATCGCGCTGATTGGTCTCGGTGACCACATCGTCCTGCAGGCGCAGCTGCACGTCCTGCAGCACGGCCACGGGGTGGGTCAGCGGCTCGATGCCCGCCGTATCGACGGTTTGCATCTGCGCAACCATGCCGAAAAAATCATTCAACTGGGTGCGCATTTGCTCGCTTTTTTGCGGGGAGAGTTCCAATCGCGCCAGATGGGCAATGCGGTCAATGTCGTGAGGGGTGAGGGCCATAGTGCAATTCAAAATAAAACGGGCGTGCAACGGGACGTAACGTCTGCTGCAGCAATGCCATTGGGCCTGAGCTGTTCACAGGCGATGCGGTATTATCTTGCCTTTGCGCAAAAAGCCCCTTCTTTGTGCGCGCAAATGCGTAAAACCCCTCCCTCTCTCTCTGACTCTCATGACCCGGCGATGGCAAGCCGAAGCGCGTGCCGTGCCGAAAAGGAACTTTCTCAATGTTCGGAGCTTTCCGCCGATATTTCTCCACCGATTTGGCCATTGACCTCGGT
>ERZ650302.1427-NODE-1427-length-13316-cov-4.789156_pt1 | contig 13316 bp, 12 predicted proteins | sample MGYA00376238_ERZ650302 | MGnify/ENA primary metagenome ERZ650302 (study PRJEB26733, sample SAMN07839298) | wastewater metagenome | biome: urban; feature: wastewater treatment plant; material: waste water | place: USA: North Carolina | collected 2016-04-28 ... | reverse complement strand
TTGGAATTGCATTAGGAGTTATTTACTTAATTTATGTAATATTTTTATTCTCTACATTAGGAATGGAAGGCATTGAACAAATGCAACAAGAAATGATTAGAAGATACGGAAGTAGATAAATCAACAAAATAGACACATTTATAAAAAGAACGCTATCAACAAGTTAGCATTCTTTTTTTATTTAATAACAACTCATTAACAAATCGTTCACAACACTTTTTTTGAGTTTGGCACAGCAATTGAAAATACCTAATCAAGCAACAAGTTTTAGAAACGAGTTTTAAAATTGAGTTGCTAAATTTTTAAATTGTTGTATCATGAAAAAAATTACACTTTTAGTAGTAGCCAGTATCCTTCTGGTAGGGAACATGGCTTTAGCGTCAGAAAATCCTGTTTTTTCTGACAACACAAACAGAAGAGGTTATTACATCGATTATAGAGATGCAGAGCCAATTATCTTCAGAGAACGCGGAATTGAGTTTATGTTGTTTCCAAATGGAGAATTCGACTTCAACACAAGACCATCAGGACCAAGATATGCAGTAAACGGTACAAATGGAGCTCCTGGCACAAGAGGTTATTACGGAACTTCTGAAAGAGGAATTCGAGTTGAGCATGATAACTTTGGTAGAGTAAGACGTGTAGGGAATGTTTACATTAACTACGACGCTTTTGGAAGAGTAAAACGCATTGGAACTATCTACATGAGCTATAATAGTTTTGCAGTAACTAGAGTTGGAAATATGCGAATTATGTACGACAGAAGAGGAAGAATTGTAGATGTATATGGCTTTATCAACTATGCAAACAGCGGATATGTTTACAACCCAAGAGGAGAGCATTATTCTGGAGGAAATGGTGGTTATGGCTACGATGACGATTATGATGATGATTACGAAAGTGATGATGACTTTTACTACTATAGAAAAGATGGTTCTAAAGCAAAAATGTCTGATGATGACGTAAAAGAAATCAAAAGAGAAACTTTAGAAATGAAAAAAGATAAATAATAATTGGTTGGTTAGTTTGTTTTTAAATCCTGCGGATTCTGGGAAGATGAAGCAGGATTTTTTGTATTCAAGTGCAAGAACAAATACAAAAATCAAGTTCAAAAAATTTACTTATGTGAGCTTTTAAACTTTTTTAAACACATAGATTCTTAGTTATGCTTTGCGAGTATTTTTAGTCGTTTCACTTTACATAATCAACATAGAAAACAAACTTAAATGACTTATATGTTTAAAAAAAAGTGTCTTAGCGACTTTATGAATTAGTATTACTTGAATATTCTCTTGAAAACAGAGTTCATCACAAAATTGATATCTGAAGAAACCTTAAAATAATAACTCAATCCTAAATAGAAAATGGTTACTAAAATCGATTTCAAGACAATATTTACAAAAGGATGAAAGCTAAAATCCCAGTAATAGAATACTCCAAAACTCACTAATGCTAAAAATAATGCTACTACCGTATTTTTAGTAAACGGAAATAAATTCATTTTAAGCACAACAAACAGCAATTTGGCTAAACTATACATTCCAATAGCAATTAATGTAGCTAAAGCAGCCCCATTAATCCCATACATGGGAATAAAAACAAAATTCAATCCAACAACAACAAAAACTAATAAAACTCCTAGAAACAAAACCATTTTGTAATATTTCGAATTAAAAATAATAGAATTATTATTTCCTAAAACAACATCAAAATATTTAGATAGTCCGATAGTAAATACTACAAATAAACCTTGATCATAACCCTCATCTGGCAAAATTTCATATAATTGTTTGATATTGACTAATATTCCAACATATATCAATCCACCAATTACTTGAAGGGTTAATGAGGATTTTTTATATAACTGATTTAACTCTTCCCACTTGTTTTCACTCATCAATTTAGCTGTAATTGGGTACGTAATTTGATGCATTGCTCGCTGCGGAACAGAAATAACCATAGCCAAATAAACCGCTAAGGAGTAAAATGCAATATTTTCAATTTTTAAAAATTGATTAATCATGTATTTATCAATATCCAAAAGCATATTCGCGACACTTGCCGATAAAATTATAAATATGGTAAAAACAAAAATTTGCTTTGTTTGTTTTGGTAATTTCTTATTCAGTTGAATTCTTTTAATTTTATTAGCATAATAAATAATGACCAACAAACTAATCCCATAAATTATCACTAAAGAATGAACAAATTCTGGAAGCGAAATCCATTTAAAATAAACCGCAAAAAGCGAAATGGTAACCAAAACACGAACAAAGACTTCTTTGACAAATGAACCAAAAACAGATTTCATGTGAGCTCTTAACCAAGCATAAAAAATCTCAAAATAACCTATAAACAAAGCTATCAGTGGAATTTCCCATACATAATCGTAAACTATTGTATTTTTTGAAGATTCGTATAAGGCAATATTATCATAGAAATAATAGAACAAACAAAAGAAAGGAATAATAACAAACAAAGGCAGTAATAGCATGTAAGTAAAATACCTACTCAAATCTTCCTCCGTTTTATTGTTTTCATTAAAAAATTTAATTAGTGTATTTTGAATTCCAAAAGATAAAATTGGATATAAAATATTTGCTGCTGAAAAAATATAATTTGTTAACCCTAAATACTCTTTTCCTAAAAAAACAGGATACATATACATTACGTTAATCGCACCAATTCCAAAACCAACAAAAGTAATGATCGTGTTTTTTATTGATTGTTTAATGACAATTCCCATATTCTTAGTGAATAGTAATTAGTGATTAGTGATTAGCAGTTTCGCTAATTTTTCAGTCAAGGATTTTCTGCTGTATTGTTGCAAACCAACTGGATATACTTTTAAATTATTTTGTTGAAACTGTTCAAAACAAGTCAGAATTTGAGTTTTTAAAGCTTCTAATTCGTCATATTTGAAGAAAGTTCCGGTATTAGTTTCTTTTATGATTTGAGCAAAATCAGCGTTTTCTGGTCCGATAGCGATAATTGGTCGCTCAGAAACCATATATTCGAATAATTTTCCAGGAATGATACATTTGGTTTCTTCTGAGTCAATTTCGATAAGTAATAACACTTGCGAACTTCTTTGTTCGATTATCGCTTCATCATGTGGCAAATAACCTAAATGATTCACGTATTTTTCCAACTTGAATTCTTTAATCGCTTGAAGTACCTCAGCACTCACCGCTCCTATCAATTTTAATTGAAAATGATTTTTAAATTCTGTATTCTCTTTTGTTAATTCTTTCAACGCTTTCCATAAAATTCTTGGATTTCGAGCTGATAAAAACGAACCGATATGTGCTAAAGTAAATTTTTCATCCAATGGTTTTTTATTTACTTTTTCCACGTCGTAACCATTTGTAATGACTTCGATTGGTTTTATTGTAATCGCTTCAAATTCTGTTTTTGTGGTAGGAGAAGTTACTAAAAGTTGGTCACAAGTATTCATGACTTCTTTTTCCAAATCTTTATGCTTTTTGGCTGCCCAAGAACTTAACTTTAATTGTTTGTGATAACCAATCGTTGTCCAAGGATCACGAAAATCGGCCAACCAAGTGATGTTGATTTCTTTTTTCAATTGCAAACCAATCAAATGCAAACTATGTGGTGGACCCGTTGTAATTATCGTATCGATTTGATTTTCTTGAAGATATTTTTTCAGATACTTTACCGAAGGTTTCACCCAAAATACTCGTGCATCTGGAATAAAAACGTTGCCACGAATCCAAAGCATTGCTTTTTCTACAAACGATTGCTTTTTTTGATTTGGAATAATTCCGGAACTGATTTTTTTTGTCTTATTTTTTGAAAAAACCGAAGCCAATCCGTAAGGTTCAAAAATCTTCTTTTTAACAATTATAGCTTTTTCTGAAACTTCACTTAATAATTTCTCATCTATTAATGGATAAGTTGGATTTTCAGGAATATAAACATGAGGTTCGATATTAAAATCAGGTAAATATTTGACAAATTTCAACCAACGCTGCACTCCCGGACCTCCTGCTGGTGGCCAGTAATACGAAATGATGAGTATTTTTTTGGTTTTCAAAATTCAGTTAAGGTTCAATATTATCATTTAATTTTCCTAATTCTTCTAAATCCAGTTGATCTTTTAGTCTGTTTGTAGCTTTTTTTGCAATGACTAGGTTTTTATAATCAATAAAATTAACAGGAATGTCACCTATCATTACAATTGTTGCTTCAGACAAAAGAGAATCAAATGATTTATCCTCCAAACCCTTAATGGAAGTCATGACATCTAAACGAAGTCCAAAGTCTAATGTAAAATCGGTCCAGCCTGGAATAAATTGCATCGATTCAATAGATTCAAAATCTCCTATACCAATTTCAACAAACGCTTTTCTAAGATTCTTTCTGTTTTCAATCGAATCCTCAATTAATATATCTAAATCTCCCGTATTTCTGTTATAACCATAAATATTAACAGCAAAACCACCAATAGTAATGTACTTTACCTTATGTTTTTGAAAAGATTTCCAAATATTTAAAATTTGTGCAATCATTTCTTAATGGGATAAATTTTGGGAGCATTTTTTAAAGTATAAGAAAGCTCAATAATAGCCATCAATCGCTCTAATCGTTCTATATAAGAGAGCGATTTTACTTCTGCTATTCGCTTAGCTTCTAACTTTTCGGGTTTATCGTGATTCAATTTTGCCTCCATTTTCTTTGATAGATATTCTTTCAAATTTACAAAATATTCAAGTTCAAAAATCAAAAATCGTTAATCTTGAATCTTTTTCTTTCTCTCAAAATAAACTCCAGCTCCAATCAATAAAAGCATTCCTATTGAACTCATTAATGCGATTGTACTTCCTGTTTTTACAACTTCTGGTTCAAATTTGAATTCGATAGTATGTTTTCCTGCTGGAATTTGTAAACCTCTTAAGACGTAATTTACATTCAAAATTTCAGCCTCTTTTCCATCTATCGTTGCTTTCCAACCGTTCTTATAATACATTTCAGAGAAAACCGCGAAGCCTTCACTGCTGTTATTTGAAACGTATTTCAACTGATTTGGTTTATAAGAAGTTAATTGAATTGATGACAATGAATCTTTTTTAAATTCTCCACTAAATTTTGTTCCTTTCAAATGATCAACATAATTTCTTTCGTTCATGACCACTTCATTTTTGGTATTTAAAATATCCAAAGCTTTGATTTCCTGGTCGGCAGAACTTACAAACTTAACTTTTTCAACAAACCAAGCATTTCCATTAGCAAAAGGATTAGCAACAGGAACGTCGCCATTACCAGTAGGAACAATTACATATTTTACATTTAGCATATCCAAAACTGGACTGCTCTTTGTAAAACTATAGGTTTGCATATCTATTGAACTTGCTAATTTTTCAATATTTTTCTCAATGTTATATTCAAATAACTGGTCAACTCTTCTTGGGCGAACAGCGCTATAACCTCCAACTGCTTTATGGAAATAAGACGTTCTTCCTTGCAATCTTCCTTGAATTTCGTATACTCTGTAATTTGACGTGTCTTGTAAAATTTGCTTATCAGCTTCTGTTGGTTCAAAAGGCATATCTACTTCGCGGGCACTTCTAAATTGACTTGGATTGTTATTCAAATAACGTTTATCGACCATAAATAAATCGGAAACCATAAAGAATCCAACCAAAACAACAGCTGTAGTTTGTGCCAATTTGTTTTGGATATACAACCATAAAACAATCGCTACAGCTAACATGAATAAACCTGAACGCATTAAATCGCTAGTATAGAAATTCATTCTATCTTCTTTTAAGGCGTTTATAAAATTGATTCCGAATGATTTATCTTGACTTTCACCAAACATTTGCATCAATTGTTGGTCGATTGGAGCTGAAAAATTAAAGAATCCTTTTGCTAAGTATAATACAACTACTAATCCTAAACTAGTAGCAGCCGCTTTCCATAAACTTGTCCATTGTGCTTCTTTTTCCGAAGTAAAAAAAGATTGAAGTCCCATAATTGCTAATACTGGAAAACATAACTCCAATACTACTTGAATAGAAGAAACCGCACGGAATTTATCATACAAAGGCACAAAATCAACAAAGAATCTCGTCAAAGCATCAAAATTTTTACCCCATGAAAGCAATAAAGAAAGAATGGCTCCAGCTAGGAATAAATATTTAACTTTTCGCTTATCGTGATACAATCCTAAAACCGCTAAGAAAAATACAATTGCTCCAATGTAAGCTGGTGCTTCAACAATTGGTTGTTCTCCCCAATATGTTTTCCCGTAATATTGAACCGTTTGTAAGGCTTCTGGTGGTGTAGCGCCATAATTTAAAAGAAACTCGTATAATGCAGATTTTTCATCTAATTCTTCACCATTTCCTCCTCCAAAAAGACGTGGTGCAATTAAGTTAAAACTTTCAGTAACACCATAACTATATTCCGTTATGTATTCATACTTCATGGATGAATCTTCGGTGTTTTTGGAACCATCTGCGTTAAAAGTTAATTCGCTTTTCCCGCGGATACTGTGATTGGCATATTCTGAAGTTGCCATTAAATTAGTAGCATTGGCACCTATGGCTAAAATTCCTGCAACAGCAAATACTCCAATAATTTTTCCTAATTCTTTAAATTCCTTATTCTTAACTGCAATTACCACATAATACACCCCGATTATCGCTAATAACAGTAATAAGTAATACGTCATTTGGAAGTGATTCGCATTAATTTCTAATGCTGCTGCGACCATAGTAAGCAAACCTCCAATTACATAATTTCGTTGGAAAACCAATAAAACTCCGGCAACTACCATTGGCATATAAGCGATGGCGTGTGCTTTAGCATTGTGTCCAACTCCTAAAATAATAATCAAATACGTTGAAAATCCAAATGCCAGCGCTCCAAAAAACGCTTTTAACGGATCTACTTTTAACACCATCAACAACACATAAAACCCTAAGAAATAAAGGAATAAATAATCCGCAGGGCGAGGTAAAAATCGTAACCCATCATCTACCATTCCAATAACATCATTTGGATATTTTGCACCTAACTGATAGGTTGGCATTCCTCCAAAAGCACTATTCGTCCAATAAGGTTCTTCTCCTGTTTCATTTCTAAAGTCATTTTGTTCTTTAGCCATTCCGGTATATTGAACAATATCGGATTGGAAAATTTTATTTCCTTGTAAAACTGGATAAAAATAAATTAGGGAAACCAAAATAAACCCTACTAAAACCAATAAATGAGGATATAATGCTTTGATATTTTTCATGTGTAGTAAATAATGAATATAAGGCGCTAAAGTAATTAAAAAAAGGATATTGTTAAAATATCCTTGGGAGTAATCTTGTTAAACTAACAATTATTTCACTTCTTCGTAATCAATGTATTCACCCACTTCTTTTTTAGGTTTTGGGGCTGGAGCACTTGCTTGAGAAGTTCTATTTTGTTGTTCTTGTTGTTGTCTGTACTGTTCCTGCATTTGTTCTTGCATTTTATTTACTGCCTTTTGCATTAAAATTGGAGCAAAAATTCGCATTAAAAACTTAAACAAATAATAAAAGAGTATAATATAAAATATAACCTTTATTGTTCCTGTAAGAGAAGCCATTTCCATGCTAATAAAATTTAAAATTCAAAAATACAGATATTGGTTGGGAAAACTTCAAATTTGTTTCTTAAAATTATGATAAAATAACTATTTTTGGAAATAAATCTTTTTCTATGAAATCTATTCAAGTACTTTTTATTTTAATCTTCGGGATTACTTCACAAATTACATTTGGCCAATTTACGGATGAAATTAATTCTAATCGTCCAGGAAAATCGATGATGGCTTATGCTGTTGGTAAAAAAATCATTCAAACCGAAACGGGCGTAACTTATGTTTCAGAAGATCACGATCTTTTAGGATATCAAGCAAAAGGATTTATCGGAGAATTAGCCATTCGATATGGTGTTTGGAAAGAAGAATTAGAGGTTATTGCAGATATTCAATATCAAAACGACAAACTTACCGTTGGTAATTTTGAAGAGAAAAGAAATGGTTTCAAACAATTGACATTAGGAGCGAAATATTTAATTTACGATCCCTTTAAAAATTATGTAGAAAAAGAGAACATCTACAGTTGGAAAGCCAACAAAAAATTCAAATGGAGACAATTTATTCCGGCTTTTTCAATGTATGCTGGAGCAAATTTCAATGTGGGTGATACTCCTTTTAATTATGCTCCGGCAGATATAAAAGAGCCTAGCTTTAGTCCAAAAGTAACAGCAATTGCTCAAAATCATTTTGGAGGAAGATGGGTTTTGGTGACAAACTTAACTTACGATAAAATAGGAACTGATTTCGCTAGTATTAACTATATCCTTACATTAACTAGAGGATTTAATGCTCAATGGTCGGGATTTATTGAAAATCAAGGCTATATGGGTGATTATTACAGCGATGGTGTTTTCAGAATTGGAGCTGCCTTTTTGTTTGACAAACACATGCAAGTGGACGCTTCAATTGGTAAAAACCTTAAGGATACTCCAGGACTTTTAAATGCTGGAATTGGTTTTTCATGGCGTTTTGCAGATCAGTATGAAGAAGTTCAAATGGCAAAACCTGGCACAGAAACTAAAACCGACAAAAAAATGAAGAAAAAAGGTGAAAAAGAAGCGAAGAAAAGAAAAGATGCAGTAGAATAAAATGATAACAATTAAAGAAGCCCTTACCAAAAAAGAAATGAAAGATTACGTTATGTTTTCTTTCGAATTATATAAAAACAACCCTTATTGGATTCCACCAATTATTGCTGAAGAATTAGAAACTTTTGATAAGACAAAAAATCCAGCTTTAAAAACCGCTGAAGCTCATTTTTATTTGGCTTATAAAGACAATAAAATTGTAGGTAAAATTGCAGCCATAATTAATTGGGAAGAAGTAAATTTATTAGAAAAAAGAAAAGTTCGTTTTGGTTGGTTTGATGTTATTGATGATATCGAAGTAACGAAAGTGCTTTTAAATAAAGTAGAAGAATTAGGCAGAAAACACAACATGGATCACATGGAAGGTCCAATGGGTTTCTCTAACCTAGATAAAGTTGGCGTATTATCTGAAGGTTTTGACCAATTGGGAAACATGATTACTTGGTACAGTTTACCTTATTATATCACTCACTTTGAACAACTCGGATTAGTTAAAGAAAAAGAGTACATTGAAAGTGACTTTTCTTTCAATGGTATTAATCCTGAACCTTTTCAAAAAGCCAGCGAATTAATTAAAAAAAGATATGAATTACGTTGCTTAAATTTCACAAAAACAAAAGACATTATGCCTTATGTGGATAAAATGTTTGATTTGTTTAACGAAACTTATTCTAAACTGCAATCATTTGTACCAATAAATGACATTCAAAAAGAATATTTCAAAAAGAAATATATTGGTTTTATCAATCCCGAATTTATTAAATTCATAATGGATAAGGACGACAATATGGTTGCATTTGCAATTGTAATGCCTGGTTTTGCTCAAGCACTTAAAAAAGCAAACGGAAAACTTTTCCCTTTTGGTTTTTATCATTTGTTACAAGCACGTAAACATTCAAAAGAGATTGTTTTTTATTTAATTGGTATAACACCAGAATATCAAAGTAAAGGCGTTACCGCAATTGTTTTTGACGAATATTATAAAGTTTGTTTAGCAAAAGGAATTGAAACCTGTATAAGAACTCCCGAATTAGAAGAAAATCATGCGATTCATAATTTATGGAAACATTTTAATTCGAAAATTAATAAACGAAGAAGAACGTATAGAAAAGAGTTATAAAAACTAAAGAATCATGAAAAATAAATATGTTGATTTCATTTCTGATGAACATTTTTTAGATTGTGTTGCAAATCTGCATAAAGCTTATTTAAAAGCTAAAAATAACATTACAAAAAAGAAATTTAATGAAAATAAAGTTGATATTATTAAATTAACTTTTGATTCTAAATTTAACGAAATTGACGAAGAGAGTCTTATAAAAACTGAAATTTTACGTCAAATTGATAAATCAATAAACAATTCTATTGGAACTTTTCACGAACAAATATTAGGTGGTATTAAAGGTTTTGAAGTTGGAAATTTTAGCGGTTTCGATATTAAAGCTAATGACAATACTTTATTTGCAGAGTTGAAAAACAAGCATAATACAATGGGAAGTAGTTCTCAGGAAGCTGTTTTTCAAAAATTAGCAAGATTTGCGGATGATAACAAAAAAGCTAGATGTTATTGGGTTCAAATTTTAGCAAAAAGTAGCTTTTGTCAATTATGGAGTGGAATTATCAATGGTAAAGAATATAGTCATAGTAGAGTTTATAAAATTTCAGGCGATCAATTTTACGCTTTACTATCTGGAAAGGAAAATGCTCTTTTCCAGTTATATAAAAATCTTCCAATTGCTGTGAATGACTATCTTAATTCAATAGAAAAAAGCGAACTTCCTAAAGAAAATTCAGCTTTAGACGAAATCAAAACAGAAACCAAATCTTCAAAAAGAACAATTTTGGATCAAATAACTTTTGAAAATTATAGCTATTATTTAGGTTTTGACAAATTATAATAAGTATTCAAAAACTTAATAATTGAATAACCAACTTCTTTTCCTAAATTAACAGGAACTGCATTACCAATTTGTTTATATTGCTGAGCAACAGAACCTTCAAATTTCCAATCGTCAGGAAAAGTTTGTATTCTTGCGTATTCGCGAACCGTAAATGGTCGTGTTTCTTCTGGATGACATCTTTCAGTTTGTTTTTGTGCTGGACTACAAGTTAATGTTAAGCAAGGTTCGTCCCAACCTATTCTTCTTGCAATTCCTGTTTTACCTCCACCAAGATGGAAACTACCTCCCATAAATTCTTTTTGAATATCTAAAGGTAAATCTCGCCAATATCCTTTCTGCGGAACTAACTTCAAAACATCAATTTTACTTTTTGGATATTTTGAACCTTCTGACTTTGGAACATCACAATCAAACAATTCTCCTTTTTTTAAAGCATCTTTTAAATTATATACTTTTTTATACGGTTTTGGGTATTCATATTTTAAATCAATATCTTTTCTTATTCCTACTAAAATTAATCTTTCACGCTTTTGAGGCACATTAAAATTAATTGCTTTTAAAACTTGAACAGGAACAACATTATAACCTATTTCATCTAAAATTGAAATCATTCCTTCTAATGTTTTACCATTTTCATGACTTAACAAGCCTCTAACATTTTCGCCAATACAAATTGGAGGATTCACCTCTTTTACAACTCTTGCAAATTCATAAAATAAAGTTCCTCTCGCATCTGCCAAACCTAATTTTTTCCCTGCATAACTAAATGCTTGACAAGGAAATCCACCAGTTACAACATCAACTTTATTTTCATATTCTGTAAAACTAAAAGATTTAATATCGCCTTCTAAGACATTCCAATTTGGTCTGTTTTTTCTCAAAGTGTTACAAGCCCATTTATCAATCTCGTTTAAAGCTACACATTTCAAACCTGCTTTTTCCATTCCAACAGCTAAACCACCAGCACCAGCAAAAAGTTCTAAAACAGTATATTCATTATGAGGTTCAATAAAATTTGAAATTGTTTCCTGAGTATTTTCATCTAAAAAATCTGCAAACAAAGTGTCAACATCGGATTTTCTATAAACTCTATAATTACTCATTGGTTCGCGAACAGCAAGTAATTTCCCTTCATTATCCCAACGACGTAATGTTTCTTTACTTTTGCCTAAATATTCTGCAGTTTCAGAAAGTGTCATATATTCATTCATAACCAAATTATTTAACCTTATACAATGGTTACAAATTTAATAGAAAATTCTAGATATCCAACAATTAATAAAAGATTTTTATAACAAAAAAGGGATTCAAATTGAATCCCTTATTTATATGTATTTATTTATAAAGGCTTACTCTACATTTTGAACACTTGCTTCTGCAATTTTAGCATACGTTCCGTTTACTAATTTTTCACGAATAGCTTCAAAAGCTGCTAAAGTTTCAGCAATATCTTCTAAAGTATGTGAAGCAGTAGGAATCATTCTTAATAAGATAATTCCTTTTGGAATTACAGGATATACAACAATAGAAAGGAAAATTCCGTAGTTTTCACGTAAGTCATTTACCATAACCATCGCTTCTGGAATAGAACCTTCTAAATATACTGGTGTAATACAAGTATTTGTATCACCAATATTGAATCCTCTTTCTTTTAATCCGTTTTGTAATGCATTTACGTTTACCCATAATTTATCTTTAATTTCAGATGAATTACGTAATAACTCTAAACGTTTTAATGAACCAATAGTTTGAATCATTGGCAACGCTTTTGCAAACATTTGAGAACGTAAATTGTATTTTAAATAATCGATAATATCTTTATCTGCTGCAACGAATGCACCAATGTTAGCCATTGATTTTGCAAAAGTTGAGAAATACACATCAATTCCATCTTGACAACCTTGCTCTTCTCCTGCTCCAGCACCCGTTTTACCTAATGTACCAAAACCATGTGCATCGTCAACTAACAAACGGAAATTGTATTTTTCTTTCATTGATACAATTTCTTTCAATTTACCTTGTTGTCCTCGCATTCCGAAAACACCTTCAGTAATGAATAAGATTCCACCTCCTGTTTCTGTAGCCATTTTAGTAGCACGTTGCAGGTTTTTCTCCATACTTTCTAAATCATTGTGCTTGTAAGTGAAACGTTTTCCCATGTGTAAACGTACACCATCAATAATACAAGCATGAGAATCTACATCGTATACAATGATATCGTTTTTAGTTACTAAAGCATCAATAATAGACACCATTCCTTGGTAACCAAAGTTTAATAAATAAGCTGATTCTTTCATTACAAAAGCAGCTAATTCATTTTCTAATTGTTCGTGATATTTAGTATGACCACTCATCATACGAGCTCCCATTGGGTAAGCTGCTCCATATTGAACTGCCGCATCAGCATCTGCTTTACGAACTTCTGGATGATTTGCTAAACCTAAATAATCATTCAAACTCCAATTTAAAATATCTTTTCCATGAAATTTCATTCTTGGACCCAACTCTCCTTCTAATTTAGGAAACACATAATATCCTTCTGCTTGTGAAGCCCATTTTCCTAACGGACCTTTATTGTTTTGAATTCTTTCGAATAAATCTTTTACCATGATATATAATAGGTGTTAAAAACGAAGCAAAAGTATAAAGAAAAAAGTTTTTATTAAATGATTCCGAGTAACTTTTTAAATTAAATTCAAAAAAACTTGTTTATTGGAGAAATGAACTTAC
>ERZ650302.1425-NODE-1425-length-13323-cov-15.573108_pt1 | contig 13323 bp, 10 predicted proteins | sample MGYA00376238_ERZ650302 | MGnify/ENA primary metagenome ERZ650302 (study PRJEB26733, sample SAMN07839298) | wastewater metagenome | biome: urban; feature: wastewater treatment plant; material: waste water | place: USA: North Carolina | collected 2016-04-28 ... | reverse complement strand
ATATAGTTGGTAAACCATTTATTACAGACCTTAAAAAACTTCCTCACTTGCTAATTGCAGGAACAACTGGAAGTGGAAAATCTGTGGGAATTAATGCAATGATTTTATCATTGCTTTACAAAAACTCACCAGATAATTTAAGATTAGTGATGATTGACCCAAAAATGCTTGAATTTTCAATGTATAACGATATTCCACATCTTTTAACTCCTGTTATTACAAAAGCAGCAGATGCTATAAATGCTTTAGCAAATATGGTTTCAGAAATGGAAAGACGTTACACATTAATGTCAAAAACAAAAACAAAAAACATTGAAAACTACAATGAAAAAGCACAAAAAGAGGGCTATGATACAATGCCTTATATTGTTGTAGTTATTGATGAGTTAGCTGACTTAATGATGACAAGTGGAAAAGATGTTGAATATTCAATTGCACGTCTAGCTCAAATGGCAAGGGCATCTGGAATTCACTTAATTGTAGCAACTCAAAGACCATCTGTTGATGTTGTAACGGGACTTATTAAAGCTAATTTACCAAGTAGATTATCTTATAAAGTAGGGCAAAAAATAGATTCAAAAATCATTTTAGATTCTATGGGAGCTGAGTCACTTCTTGGTCGTGGAGATATGTTATTTACACCTCCTGGAATGTCTGGGCTTGTAAGGATTCATGCACCTTGGTCAACTGAAAGTGAAATTGAAAAAGTTGTGGATTTCTTAAAAGAACAAAGGGAAGTTGTTTATGATATGAATTTTATCAAAGATAGAACTTCGAGTGTAACTGTTGGGAAAAATGGTAATGCAAATGATTCTGATAATGTGGATCTTGATGAACTATATCAAGATGCAAAAGAAATAGTTTTACTTGAGAAAAAAACTTCGATTTCATATATTCAAAGAAGACTAAGAATCGGTTACAACAGAGCTGCAACAATAGTAGAACAACTTGAACAAACAGGTGTTTTATCAGAAGTTAATGCTAAAGGAAATAGAGAAATTCTCTTTTAGAAATAATGTTACTTTTTATTTACACTAAAGTATTATAATTTGAAATGTAAATAAGGAGTAACTTTGATAAACATTTTAATGATAGAAGATGATGCGGAATTAGCCTCTATTTTAACTAATTACCTGCAACAATATAATATAAAAATTGATAACTACGAAACCCCTGAACTTGGCATTTCTGCTTTAAACTTAAAAAAGTATGATTTAATAATTTTAGACTTATCATTACCAAATATTGATGGTATTGAAGTTTGTAAAATGATTAGACAAAGACATGATACGCCAATTATTATTTCATCTGCTAGGTCTTATTTAGGTGATAAAATTGCTTGTTTTTCTTATGGTGCTGATGATTTTATGGCAAAACCTTATGATACTCAAGAGTTAATTTTACGAATAAAATCTATTTTAAAAAGATGTAATCACCAAATAATTGAAAATAATGTTGAATTAAACAAAAAAGAGATTTTTAGATTTGATGATTCTAAAATGGAAATATACAAATATGATGAATTATTGGATTTAACAAATGCAGAATATTATATTTTGCAGTATTTAATACAAAAAAATGGTTTTGTAGTTTCAAGACAAGAGTTACTTACAAATGTTGAGTCTATAAAATATGAGAGTTCATACAAAAGTATTGATGTTTTAATAGGTCGAGTTAGAAGTAAAATTGAAGAAAATACTAAAAAACCAAAACATATTTTATCTATTCGAGGAGTTGGTTATAAATTGGTTAATCAATAAAAAACATTCTATCTTTTTTCAAATAAATCTATTTTTTTTAATTATATTAATTATCATAAATTTAATAGTAGGTATTCAATTTATTCTTGAATACGATTCATATAATGCATTACAAATAAAAAGATATATGTCTTCACTAAAAATTATTGAAGAATCAAAAATAGAAGAATTACCTATTGAAAAAATTAATGATAAACTATCTTCAATTGATATTAAAATGTCTGATATTGAACTAAAAACATTAATTGAATCAAACAGTAAAAGAATTAATAATGAGGACGAACCAGTAGAAATTTTTTATTATAATGATAAAAAATATATACATTTCAAACCACATTTTAAAGGTCCTTTTGAAGAAAGAAAACCTCCTTTAGATTTATTTAGATTTGAAAATAGACCTCCATCTCTTCCTTTTCCAAATTTTAGACCCGAAGATATTGTTATAATTGATAATTTTGATGAAAATAAATTTAAGAATTTTTGGATAGTTATTTTAATTATTATTGATATTTTATTGATTTGGTTTTTGGTATTTTTACGAAAAAAATTAAAACCTCTTTTTATTTTAAAAGAGAATATGATAAAACTTTCAAATGGTGATCTTTCAATTACAACAAAAACAAATGGAAAAGATGAAATCTCAGAAGTTGCAAATGAATTTGATAATGCAATAAAACAACTAAAACAATTAAGAGATTCAAGAAACTTATTTTTACGAAACATTATGCATGAGTTAAAAACTCCTATTACTAAAGGAAAATTAGTTAGTGATATGTATGATGATTGTGAAAGAAAATATATTTTAATAAGAGTTTTTCAAAGATTAGAGTATTTATTAAGTGAATTTGCAAAAATTGAAGAGTTAACTTCTGGAAAAATATCTTTGGAAAAAGATAATTATCATGCAATGGATTTAATAGAACAAGCTTTTGATATTTTATTATTGGATAGCAATAAAATAGATATAGATTATGATAAAGATTTATTTTTAAATGTAGATTTTGAGTTATTTTCAATAGCTTTAAAAAATTTAATAGACAATGCTATTTCATACAATACAAATGGAAATCCACAAATTTTTATTGGTGAAGATTTTATAAAAATAGTAAATAAAGGAGAAAAGCTAAAAAAAGATATAAATGAATACTACAAACCTTTTAACCATGAATATGAAGATTCAAGTGCTGGATTAGGACTTGGATTGTATATTTCTAACAATATTATCAAAATCCATAATTATAAATTGGAGTATGAATATATTGATGATTATCACAACTTTGTAATAAAGTTAAATTAACATTTACAATTTATTTACTTATTTATACCCTATATTTACTCCAGATAGTTAGAATTTTTCATTCTATACTATAAGGAGTATTTTATGTCAACAACAAGTTCAGTTACAACAAGTTCAGCTACTGATGCATACGGAAATACTTATACAACAGCTGTTAGTAATGATGAGTTACAAAGTGAAGATTTTATAACTTTAATGCTAACAGAATTAAAACTCCAAGACCCTACAAATACTGTTGATTCTGCTTCTATGCTTAGTACTCAATTACAATTATCAACCCTTGAAGCAAATACAGCAACAGTTGATGCGATGGAGTCTTTACAAAGTACTTTTGAACAATCTGCTTTATCAAATTCTGCTGCTATTATTGGAAATATCATTGAAAATGGTGAAACGGATGATGAAGGAAATACAAAACAATACAAAGTTTCATCTGTTTCTATGAATGATGGAACAATATCTTTAACTGCTTATGAATTAACAGGTTATTATGATGTTTATTATTTTGATGAAGTAGCAAGTGGTTCAGAAGTTATTGATTCTTCAAATGAAGATAGTTCAATATCTGTAACGAATAGTGATGGAACTACTTATAGTTTTTCAACTTATAATAAAACTTATGATGAATTAGCAACAGAAATTTCACAAAAAACAGGTCTTACTGCTTCTATGGCACAAAATAGTAGTGGAAATTATCAATTAGTTCTTTCTGTTAGTAATGGAAGTTCTTCTTTAGCTCAAAATAATTTAGCTTTAACTTATTCAGAAGATACTGCAACTGCCTATTCAAGTGAAGCAGAAACAATCTCATACAATAATATTACAAAAATTTACTAACTGTTACAAACAGTTAGTAAATCATTAAAAGTGTTTATTTAGGCGATACCACATATTTACACTAAAACCTTATGATTAAAACAGTGAGAATCACTATTTAATCATAAAGGATTTAAAATGATTAGTGCATTATGGACAGGAATAGCTGGATTAGCTGCTCAACAAACTGCTTTAGATAATGAATCAAATAACATTGCAAATGTTAACACTGTTGGATATAAAGCTTCAAGGGTTTCATTTGCGGATTTAATGTATCAAGATAGTATTGGAAAAGGTTCAGCTATTACAAGTGCTGAAAAACAATATACTCAAGGTAGTTTAAATCTTACAGGTTCTTCTTATGATGTTGCATTAGATGGGGATGGTTTTTTTGTTGTATCAAATACAAGTTCAAAAGGAACATCAGAGTTTTATTATACACGAGCTGGAAATTTCAGAATGGGTGATAGTGGAACTTTACAAGATGCTTCTGGAAATGAAGTTCAAGGTTGGGCATTAAGTGCAATTGACCCATCTTCTGATGTAACTTCTACAAATTCTAATCTTAATTCATTTACAGATATTTTTACTCAAGTTGCTGGAAATCAAATAATTCAATTCTCAAATAAAATAGAAACTTATGCTTCTAAAATATCTGATTATACAACAAGTGCAAGTAGTGATTCAACGGAACTATCAGGTTCAGGAGTAAAAACTCAATCAACTAAAATTTCAGATATTGAAGCTTTAATCACAAATTATTCAAGTGCTTTGAGTGCTTATGCTTTAAATCCAGAAAGTATTTCAAGTTCATCAATAGCTCAAAGTACAATTATTGATTATCCAAATACAGGAAGTACTACTTTAGATGCTGAAAGTGACCAAATATATGTTTATATAAATGGAAATAAAATTACTCAAGATTATGTAAGCACAACAGCAACAACTGATTTTAAAGCTGAAATGGATGCTGCTGGAATTACAACTTCAGGGGTAACAACAGATGATGAATACAATGCCTTAGCTAGTAGAGTAGCAACTTATAAAGCTTTATCAGACCAAATATCTAATATTACAGGATTAAATGCTTATACAGTTAATTCATCAAATGAAGCAAGTACTTCAAATGTAGATGTTTTAAATGGAACTATAAAAATTGATTCAATAATACCAGGAGTTTCATTTACTCTTGGAGATATAAATGAAGTATCAGGAACAACTGAAACATCAGGAACAACTACAACTTTAACTCAATCTGTAAAAGGTACAGGTGAAGCTGCTGTTAAAAGTGCAATGGAAGCCTTAAGAAATGCAGTTGCTGGAAATCAACAAGATGTATATGAATCGAGCGATATTTTAAGTGATGATAATTCTAATGCTTTAACTTTTAATGTGGGAGATACCATTTCTTACACAATTGGCGGAGTTACTGTTACATCAGATGCTACAGCTACAAGTTATGATGCAGCAGTTGATGATTTGATTACAAAAATAAATTCAGACCCCGATTTACAACTTTTGGTTGAAGCAAAAAATATTAATGGAAAATTAGTAATTGAATCAAAAAAAGCTGGAGAAGAATTTTCTGGAATATTGAAATTTAATGATGGAGCAACTACATATATAAAAGAAAAAAATCTTGATTTAAGTGGAAATAGTGGAGCAGGGGCAGAGTTTATGCAAATTATTTCAACTATTGATCAAACTTCTTCAAAATCATCTTTACAACTAAAACTAGATTCTCTTGGTTTAACAGATTCATCTTTTGGAGAATTTTCTGTTGATAGTAATGGAGTAATAACAATGAAACAAGATGGTGTTGATTATGCTATTGGACAAATTGCCATTGCTCAATTTAATAACAATATTGGTTTAGAAGCGGTTGGAGATAATTTACTTGCAAAAACAAAAGAGAGTGGAGATCCAATTTATAGCATAAATAACGATAATGGAACTTCAATAACAAGTGAAGCTTTAGAGTTAAGTACGGCTGATTTAAGTGAAAGTTTGGTTAATTTAATGGTATTTCAAAGGGCTTTTGAAGCAAATGCTAAATCAATTACAACAGCAGATGAAATACTAACTACATTAATAAATTTAAAAAGATAATTAGGAGTTTATTATGGTTAGTTCAATAAGTACAATTAAATACAATTTAAGTTTATTAAATCAAAGAAATGAAAAAGTAACCTACCAAATGAGTAGTGGTGAAGCTTTACAATATGGAAGTGATAATTCACAACAATATAATCAAATTCTTTCTGTAAATAATAATGTTAAATCATATAGCTCAATTTTAGAAAGAATAAAATTATCAACTGCTTATAACACAACAAGTGATACAGCAGTTGCAAGTATGAAAACTTCTATGGAATCAATTAAAGCTTTAGTAACAAAAGCCCTAACTGCTACAACAAGCAGTGATGGAAAAGCAACAATAGCTGATGAAATAGAATCATTAAAAGAAGGAATTTACTCTTTAGCAAATAGTAATACAAGCGGACAATATCTATTTTCAGGAAGTAGTTCTTCAACTCAAGCCTTTCAAAAAGATGCAACAACTGGAAAAATAACTTATGCTGCAACAAATGATAATAAAAGTGTTAATGTAGAAACAGGTTCTTATTCAACTCAAGGTGTAAATGGAATAGAGCTTTTATACTATACAAAAAATACAGCACAAGTAGGAGAAGATTTAACTTTTGATGAAAATGAAATTATTTTGGATAAAAATGGAAATCAATATAAATTATTAGATAACGACAATGATGGCTCTTATGATGGTTTATATTTAAATGGTGATAACTCAAATACCCCTTTATCTATTACAGACAATGGTGATGGAACTTATACTGTAAATAATTCTACTACAACAGCTTTACAATCAAAACACTCTATTTTTGATGATTTAGATGAAATTGTGAATGCTTTAAAACAACAAGATTCTAGTGGAAATACAATAACAGAAGATGAAGCAAGTACTCTTTTATCTGATGCTTTAGAAAAAATCAATACAGCTTATGACTCCATGAATATAACCCATGCAAAACTAGGAACAAGAACTGCTTCTATTGAGAATTATGAAAGTATCGTTCAAACAAAACTTACAAATTTTAATCTTCTTCAAGAAAATTATTCAGCAGCTGATTTAACAGCTCTTGCTATTGAATCTCAATCTTTAGAAAGCACATATACTGCTTTATATTCAACAATAAACAAGGTAAATAATTTATCACTTGTTAAATATTTAAGTTAATAAAGGATTATACATGAAAACTAATATAGAAATGAAAAACTTAGAATCACAGGTAATTGAGTGTTATAGTTATTTTATGAATAACTATCAAAATACAAATTTTGATGCCTTAGAATCAATGGTTTTAAAATTGCAAAAATCAATGAATTTATTAACTATGACAAATATTGTAAATGTTATAGATAGAGTAATTGAAGATGGAAGATTAAAAAATGAAAGACATTTTAAACAATACAATGTTAATTCTATACAAACAACAAGAGACAATAAAATATATTTAGTTTGTTATGAAATTTTAGGAATAGATGCCATAGAAAATAAATTTATATTAGATGACAATTTATCTTATATAGATTTTGTTGATGTTAAAAAAATTTACTAGGAGTAAATTATGATTAACTCATTATATACGGCAAAAAGTGGTCTTAGCACTTCAAAATATTCCGTTGATGTTACATCAAATAATATTGCAAATGAAAATACAACAGGTTATGTAAAAAGAACAGTAAACACATCAGAGTTACCAGAACTAGAAAATGATATAGGAAATGGAGTCTCTTTTGATGGGGTTACTAGAAATACAAATGTTTATTTGTATGATAAATTAGTTTCTCAAAATAGTTTAGCTTCTTATTATGAACAAGAAGATTCTATTTTAAGTAATCTTGAAATTATGTTTAGTGAAACTGAATCTAGTGGATTTTCAACAACTTTAAGTACTTTTTTTAATTCTATTGAATCTTTAAGAGCAGATTCTACTAATTTGATTTATCAAAATGATTTAGCAACTCAAGCTCAATCTTTAGTTGATGGATTACAATCATTAAATGATGAATTAAATAGTGCCCTTGATACTACAACTCAACAATTAGAAGATCAAGTTGATACTGTAAATAATATTTTAGAACAAATTGTTTATTTAAATAAACAAATAGTTGAAAGTAACACTGATTCAAATGATTTATTAGATAAAAGAGATGCCCTAGAAAAAGAGTTATCAAATTATGTAGATATTGAAATAGATAGAGATAGTGAGACTTACAATTTAAAAATTGCAGGAGTTAATGTAATTTTTAATAATACAAATCTTCATGAAGTAAGTATTAGTGAAAATAATATTGCTCAAAAAGATATTTATAATTCAAGTGATTTAGATGATAGTAATTTTAGTGATGGAGATGAAATATCAATAGTATTAAATGGCACAACAACATTAACTTTAAGTGCAAATGTTAGTGGAACAACTGAAAATGAATTAAAAAATCAAATTATTAATGAGATAAATACAAATTCAAAATTTTCTGATTATACAGCTTATTTAGATTCTAGTAATAATTTGGTTATTAAATCAAATATTGAAGGGGAAGAGGGCGAATTTGATATTGCAATTTCGGTAAATAATAGTGAAATCTCAAAAAGTGCAAATTCAAAAGAGGCTTCAAATAGTGTTTCTTTAGCTGTTTATAATAATGAATTATCACTGACAGGTGGTTCATTAAAAGCAATTACTCAAGAACTTACTAGCTCAACTTCAAATATATATGCTTATAAAAATAGTTTAGATTCCTTTGCAAAAGCATTAGTTGATACAGTTAATTCAAGTAGTGAAACACCTTTATTTAGTGGTTCTAGTGTTGATACTTTGAGTTTTGATAAAGATAGTATAACTTCCCTTACAAATGAAGATTTAGAAAATTTAGCAGAAATACAATGGAATGAAAACATAACAATTGGAAATATAAGCACTTCTTTTAGCGAGTTTTATCAAAACTTGTTAGTAACAGTCTCTTCAAATGTAGAAAACAATAATTTTAAACTTGAATCTCAAAATGCAATTGTAAATTCACTAGAAAGTACTTATAACAACTTAACAAAAGTTGATCCAGATGAAGAGATGATAAATCTTCTTCAATATCAAGCAGCATACGAAGCAAATGCAAAAGTAATTACAGCAGTAGATGAAATGTTGCAGACTTTATTAGCTATGTAAAGGATAAAAAATGGCAGATGGAATATTAGGACTAGGAACTTCAGGAAGTGTTGATTTAAGCTCAGAATTACTAACAAAACTTAAAACAGCAGAAAGTACTTCTGTATTGGATCCAATAACAGCAGAAAAAGAAGATACACAAGCTGAAATAGATGCTTTAGATGAAATTCAAACAATGGTTACAGAGTTTTTAGATTTAGTTAAAGATTTAGATTTATTTACAAGTGGAACAAATATTTTTAATGAAATAAGTGCAACAACAACAGGCTCTTCTGCTTCTTTTGATGCAACAGATTCTTCAAATTTAGATCCAGGAACAATAAGCGTAAATGTTACTCAATTAGCCCAAAAAGATGTTTATCAATCAAATACTATATCAGATATTACTTCTACTTTAGATAGTGGAACAATAAGTATAACAATAGGTGAAGAGACTTATGATTTTTCAACGGAAGGAAAAACTTATGAAACTTTAGTTTCTGAAATGGGAAATTATCCAGATTTAAATGTTTCATTAGAACAAGTAGGTGATAGTAGTTATAGAATGATTATAAAAAGTAGTGAAAGTGGAACAGCAAATGCTATAACTATTTCTCAATCAGGAGTTGATTTAGGCTTTGAAGAAGAAGCAAATCATGTTTTAACAGCTCAGAATATGAAAGCAACAGTTGATGGAATAGATTATGAGTTATCTTCAAATAAATTAACTATGCAAAGTGGTTTAATAATTAAAATGGTTGAAGAAGGAACTTCAAGTATCACAATGGAAAGAGATGATGCCTCAATCGTAGAATCAATAACAAGTATTGCAGATAAATATAATGATCTAGTAGATTTAGTAAATTCATATATTTTAGGTGATGAAGAGAATCCAGCTGTGATTTCTGATTCTAGTACTCTTAAAAGTATGATGAGTTCTATAAAAAATATTTTATTTGATAGTTATGGTTTAAACAATGAAGAAAATTTATTTAAATATGGAATTTCTTTTGATAGCGATGGTTATATGCAAGTTGATGAAACAGAATTATCAACAGCATTAACTGATAATTATGATGATTTAAAAGAGTTATTTGTAGGATATGCGGAAAAAGAGGGAATTGGTACAAGATTAAAAACTTATTTAGATTCTTTAGATAATTTATTAGATGGTTTATTAACAACCTATGATGACAAATTAAGTACAAGATTATCAACTTTGACAACAGATTATGAAACAGCATCTGAAAAGTTAGATGAAAAATATGAACAAATGGCTTCTCAATTTGCTTCATATACCGTATTAATTACACAAATGGAAACAGCTTTTTCTTCTTTACAATCAATTATTGATAGTGAAGATTCATAAAATCGTTACCTATTGTTTACCTAAAAAGAATATGATTCAAAAAAAAAGGAGTTATTATGACAATTTCTTCGTATAGTTCTATAGGTATGATGTCACCTGTAAGTAACATTTCAAAAGACATCATTAGTAAAAGTGATACAAATTCTGATTCATCTTTGAGTATTGAAGAGTTAGGAATAGATGAAGATCAATTTTCTGCTTTAGATTCAAATAGTGATAGTTTAGTTACACAAGATGAAATCGCAAGTGCTATTGATAGTAAATTATCATCTTTTGACGGAGAAATGCCATCAAAAGAAGAGTTCGCAAGTTTACTTTCAGATTTAGGACTTGAAATGCCAGAACCTCCCGAATCAAAACAAAGTAGTGCTTCTGGTGATGATTTTAGTTCATTAATAATGTCACAATATGATTCAGATGGTGATTCATTACTTAGTTCAAGTGAAGTTTCAGTGTTAAATGATGAAGAATTTTCAGCTTTAGATACAAATACTGATGGTTCGTTATCAGCAGAAGAATTAAGTAGTGCTTATGAACAAGTTGCAAGTAGTAGCGGAACAACACAATCTGCACCACCATCAGGTGGTGGAGGTGGTACAGTTTCTTCAAGTGAAGAAGAATATGATGAGTTGGATACAAATAAAGATGGTATTGTTTCTCAAGAAGAAAAAAATGCAGCTCTTGGAATATCAACAAATAGTGAAACTTCATCAACTGCCACAGCATCTAATGATGAAACAAAAAATACTCTAAAATTATTACTTGATACTATTAAACTAAATAGTCAAAATAGTTCAGAAGAGTTGAATTTAAGTAGTTTTCAAAATATTATGAAAATGATGAATAATCAAAGTAATAATAATGAATTAAATACTTACGTATCAAATTTATCAACATCTACTTCTTCTAAATTTAGTTATGCATAATTGCATAACTAAATTTTTGTAAAATAAAACACATCAACAAAACCAATAATATTTTAATCTAAAATCTACTTATAATTTCATATATTCGATTATTACAATGTTTTACAAGTATAATTTTTTTCGATAACTATATTATTTAACGATTTTTATGATAGAATAAATAAATTATATATAAGGAGTATGTTATGAATACAAGTATTGTAGGAAGACACATAGATTTAACAGATTCAATTAAAGATTACATTAATAGCTCAGTAGAAGTATTTAAAAAATATAACTTAGACATTATTTCTGTGAATGCAATTATAGCTCAAGATGAAAAACATGGTAAAAAAGCTTTTTCTTTTGAATTTACTTTAAACATTGCGCACTTAGATACAATTGTTGTAAAACAAAAAGATAAAGATTTATATGCAGCTATTGATATAGCTGTTGATAGAGTATCAAAAGTTTTAAGAAGACATCATGATAAAATTGCAGCTCACAAAGCTACAAAATTAACTGAGGTTGTATCTTCTGAAATTCAAGACCAAATTGCACTTGAATTAGAGAAATTTGAAGATGAAATCACTCCTGTAAGATTAACATCTTATAAACCAATAGATATTGAAGAAGCATTAGAAGAATTAAAAGCATCTGATGCACAATTCAAAGTATTTTATGACAAAGATGATGTTATGAGAGTTCTTTACAAAAGTTCAATCCAAGGTAAGTTTGGATTATATTAAAAAAAGCTTTTGTTATGAAAAAGGTATTAGCATAATGGCTAATACCTTTTTTAGTTTATGATAAAAAATAGGATTAAAAAAATTTATGGATAAAACGTTAAAAAAAATTGCTCTAATTGGGCAACCAAATGTAGGAAAATCTTCATTATTTAATAGAATTGCAAATAAAAGAATTGCAATTGTATCTGATATGGCTGGAACTACAAGAGATATTAAAAAACATGAAATAGAAATATTAGATAGAAAAGCACTGATGTTAGATACAGGTGGTATTGATGAAACTAATGATGCTATTTTTTCAAATGTAAAAAGAAAAGCTATTGAGACGGCAAAAGAGGCTGATATAATACTTTTTATGGTTGATGGAAAAAATATTCCAGATGATAAAGATAAAGAATTATTTTATGAGCTTCAAAGACTAGGCAAAGAGTTAGCTTTGGTTGTTAATAAAATTGATAATGATAAAGAACTTGAAAGACTTTGGGAGTTTTTTGAATTTGGAATAGGGGATGAAAATCTTTTTGGAATTTCAGTTTCTCACAATAGAGGAACAAAAAATCTTTTTGAATGGATTTATCAACATCTTCCAGTAAATCTTGAAACAGTAGCTAAAGAAGAAGCAGAAGCTATAAGAAAAGCTAAATTAGAAGAAGATGAATATTATTTTGATGATGAAGAAGATTTTTCAAGTGAAGAAAATGGAGATTTTGAATCAACTTTAGAAGAAACAAGTGATGAAGATGAAGTTAATAACAAAATCAATGTTGCCATAATTGGAAGAGTAAATGTTGGGAAGTCTTCAATATTAAATGCTATTTTAGGAGAAGAAAGATCAGTTGTTTCTCCAATAGCTGGTACTACTATTGACCCAGTTGATGAATCTTTTGAGTATAGAGAAAAAGAGATTACATTCGTTGATACAGCAGGTTTAAGAAGAAGAGGAAGTATTGAAGGAATTGAAAAATATGCTTTAATGAGAACTAAAGAGATGCTTGAAAAAGCAAATATGGCTTTAGTTATTTTAGATGCTTCAAGAGAACTTACAGACTTAGATGAAAAAATTGCAGGACTTGTTGATGAATATGGGTTAGGAACAATTATTGTTTTAAATAAATGGGATGAAAATATGGACACATTCCAAAAAATAGAAGAAGAGATTAGAAGAAGATTTAGATTTTTATCTTATGCTCCAATTATTGCAG
>ERZ650302.1422-NODE-1422-length-13326-cov-24.734006_pt1 | contig 13326 bp, 12 predicted proteins | sample MGYA00376238_ERZ650302 | MGnify/ENA primary metagenome ERZ650302 (study PRJEB26733, sample SAMN07839298) | wastewater metagenome | biome: urban; feature: wastewater treatment plant; material: waste water | place: USA: North Carolina | collected 2016-04-28 ... | reverse complement strand
GTAGCCGTGACTGGAGTTCAGACGTGTGCTCTTCCGATCTTGTTCCGCAACAAAGTTATGATGAAGTTTATGCTAAATATCAAGGTGCTAAAAATCAATATTTAGCTGCAAAAGCGGAATTAGCTGATGCCGAAAATGGAGCGCGTGTAGAACAACAACAAATGGCTTTGGGACAAAAAGAGCGTGCTTTGGGAGCTTTGCAAGAAGTAGATGTTGCTGAGGCGGAAAGACACATCAAAGCACCACAAGACATGACGGTTGAAACAATTAATCTAAAAGTTGGAGAATTAGCTTTGGCTGGATATTCTATTGCAAACGGAATTTTGGAAGAAACTACATTTTTTAGATTTACAATTCCTGAGAATAAAATCGGGCAATTGCAAAAAAATCAAATCGTCAATTTAAAAGTTCCTTATAAAAATAATATGGTTTTGAAAGGTAAAATTGTTTCGATAAAAGTGCTTAATTCGTATGCTAATATTTCAACTGCTTATCCTGATATTGATCAACAACAATCGCAATATGAAGTGAAAGTTGTTCCTGTTGACTATAAACAAGCTGCTCAACTATTGACAAAAGCAAATGTAGTTTTAGATCTTAATGCTAAATAAATTCTGATGAAAACGATTTTTCATTTAATTATACGAGAATTCAAACTTTTCTTCAAGAATCCTGTTTTACCAATTCTATTCTTGGGAGCACCTATTATGTATGGTGTTCTGATCGGAAATGTTTATAAAAAAGGGAATGTAACCGATTTACCAATTATTGTTGTAGATGATGAAGATAGAAAAAAGATTGCTTTTCAAGTCATTTAAGACTTTTTTTGCATTGATATTTTGCTATTTTTTTAGAAATTTCTTATCAAATTCTTTTCTATTTTACCTATACTCTCTTCATTTATTTCAAGCTCTTTAGCCCTATTTCTAAATGTAGAAAAAATATCAATAGTTTGTTCAATAATTTCTTTTGCAAGATTTTCTTTTAAAGAGTGAAGTTTTGCAATTTCTAGTAAATCATTTTTTGTAAAATCATTTACTTTACCTTTTAGGGATAATTGATGATTTTTTGTATAACCTGTTCCATTTGCATATGTTATATCATAAGCAGGACTTAGACTCCAAGTTCCTTTTTCATCCATTAAAAATGCAAAGTTTTTTGCATGATCATCTTGATTTCTTCCTATTATATTAAAAACCATTCTTCTATAAAGTTCATATAGGTCTTGTTGATTTCCTGTTAAATATCTAGTTAATCTAAAGAGTTCATCATATGAGTAATGCATTGGTACATTAAAGTTACAGTGAGTAAGTCCAGCAACACTATGTAGATGTTTTGCTTTACCATTTACTCTATCAAATCGTTTAATTAAATAGTGGGTTAAATTTCCATGTTCTAATAATTCAATATTAGGAACTTCAATTTTTGCTTCTTTTGCCATATTCATATATAGATATTCAAGTTTGGTGTAATCTTGGCTTCTTTGATTATCGTTTAAAAAATCAAACTTTATTAAATAGTGTTCAAATCCAATAGGCAGTTCTTTTTTTATACCACTTATTATCTCTTTTGAATTGGGGTTATATCCTATAATTGCTTTTGCTCTAGCACCTCCAGCACTTGCTGCACTATCCATGAAAGTAAGCATTTCATCAACAACATCTATTGCATCACCACTTATGATTTTTTTTGCATTTTCATAAAAACTATTTAGTTCTATTAGTTCTTGTTGTTTATGATTATCAAGTTTATGAATTGAGGGTTTATAAGATATTGCACCTATACTTTTATCACCTACAAACATAAGTTTTTGAACAACATTTAATTCATAAGATGGGATATTTTTTGATTCAAAATATCTTTCAATTACTTTTGTACCAAACTTATCAGGCAAACTATCATGAAAAACTCCTGCTAAGCCTTCAAAATAGTGTTCATCATTGTTTGTATAAACACCTTCAAGAGATAAAGGAAGTTTTAGTGGTGATATTTCTAAGTTAGAGTTTTTAAACTCTTTATCATATTCAAAATATACTCTTCCATCTTTTAATAAGATAGTCCCTATTTTCTTATCATAGATGAAAGCTTCAACTTCATATTGACTCATTTGATTATCCTTTTTGGAAGTTTAGATTCATTTTTTATCTCTTCTAAACTTTTAATTTCTCTTTGTTTTAATAATCCATTTAAATTATCAAAAAGTCGTAAGGCTATGAAAAGTTTTAATATATTTTCTAAAGAAGCTCTTTTTTTATAAATAAAATCTTTATAGGTTGGAAATGGAATATCAGCTTTTAAAGCTAACTCTTTTTGTTGAAGTTTTTGGACTTTTCTTTCATTTTCAATAAGTTCAATGGTTTTTTCTATTAATTCAATTGGAGTTGATAGTTCTATCATTATTGACCTTTAGATATGTTATTACATATTTATTATATACAATAATAACATAAAGTATGGGATTTTATATATTAATTTAATGGGGTTTATTTATATTTGAACATTATAAGTATAATAAATTGGTTTCTTTTATATATTATTTCTCAAATTCTATAATTAAAGGTTGTTCTTCTTTCTTATTCATAAATTTTGTACATCTTCCTTCAAAAGACACATAGGCTGTACCAATCCTACCATCTCTATTCTTTAATATTATAATTTCTGCTTCTTCAACTTCTTTATTAATTTCATAAGATGGTTCAGGTTTTTTACCTTTTTTGTAATATGTATCTCTATATAATCCTAAAACTATATCTGCATCTTCTTCTATGTTTCCAGAATTCTTTAAATCACTTAATAATGGTCGTTTGTTATCGCGCGATTCTAAACTTCTATTTAACTGTTGTAATAGAAAAACACGTATGTTATAATCCCTAGCTATCTTTTTTAACATTGAAGAAATTTGCCCTATTTCTATATCTTCTCTTGTTTTTCCTAATAACTGAATTTTCCCAGTATGGTCGACAAAAACATTTTTAATGTTAGGATTTTTTCTCAATGCTGTTTTAATTCTATTTTGTAATTCTGTTAATGTTGGGTATGATTTGTCATGGATTATTAAATCTGAAGATGCAAAAAATTCCATACTTTTAGTAAAAGCTTCCCTGTTCCTTACCAAACCTTTTTTTAAGTCACTTAAACTTTCTTCTGATTTAGAAGATATTAATCTCATCATAATTTTTTTTGCAGGCATTTCTAAAGATTCTATCAAAACACCATTTTTATCCAAAATTGATTGAGTAACAAGTGCTGAGATAATACTTGTTTTTCCCATTGAAGGACGAGCTGCAATTACAATTAAATCTCCATCTTCAAATGCACCAATAATATTATCTAGTGCATCTAATCCAGATAATTGACCAATAATCTTAGAGCCTTTTCTAAAAGCATTTTCCATATCTCTTAAAACTTCAGATATTAAATCTTCAGTACTAATAGTTTTGTTTATATTTTGATTTTCAATTATTTCTATATCTTTTTGGAGAAAATATAATATATCATCACTTTTTGTGTTAGTATCAATATATTTTGGTATCTTTTTTGTTAATTCTTGGATTTTTCTTATTTTAGAATCTTCTTTAATCTCAATACAATATGCTTCAACATTAGTTATTGGATTAGCAGAAAGTATTTCAATTAACATACTATCATTAATATTTTTACTATTAGCTCTTTTTCTTATAAAATCTTCGTCTATAGGTAAATTCTCTTTGTGTAATTCAAGCATAATTTTATAAATTTCTTGATGCGCTGGTAAATAAAAATCTTCTACTTCAAGAAGTCCCGAAACATAATAAATTTCATCTGGACTAAATATAATAGAACTTAATACTACTTTTTCAATACTTAATGAATGACTTAAATCCAAATTACACCCTCTTCTATTATTGTATTCGTTTTAAAACGAGTAATTCTTAATTTTCTTTGCTATTTTCCCTAATAAACATATTTAATTGTTCGATTGTTAAAAGAGATTTTGATTTTTCTACTTCTTGCAATGGATCTTCTAAATCATGAATATATAATCTATATTTGATTTCTTCTTTTTCATCTAATTCTTCTTTAATATCAGAGATTATATATTTACGAACTTCTTTGTCTCCAAATACAGTATTTTTATTAATATGAAGTATTTTATTTTTAAAATCCTTTATTGGATCTTCTTCAATAATTTTCCCTACTAAATGTTTGTTCTTATATAAATATTTCCATATTACTAAACTTTCTTCTTTTGTTATAATATTTCCACTTGAAGTAACTATCAAATATCCTGTGTCTTCTTGAATTGAGATAATTTCTTCTTCAAATCCAGGTAATTGATTAGCTAATTTTTTTCCTTTATATTGTACAATTACTTGATCTTTAAATTTCTTGAAATCCTTTATAGATAATAGTCTTTGTATTTCATCTGGTTCATCTTCATCAACAGCCACATATTCTTCCTTGAATAATACTTTTAATAAATCTTCGACACCTGATTTATTATCTTTAATAATATTTGTATAATTATCAATTGATATTTCTTTCAAAACTATTAAATTATTATCTAAATCAACTCTCTCTAAAATATGAAATTTATTGAGATATTCACATTCTTTACCAATTAAATATGAATATTTAGTTTTATTATTTGTATTATCAAGTAATAAATCATTTTTAATTCTTTTTACATGAAAAATAATATATTCTACTTTAGATGCAATTCTTTCTTCAGAATATGAAATATATAATGTATTTGAACTTTCATTTATTTCTTCCAAAATAACCTCGAGAACATCTGTTCGAAAATTAGTATATCTTGAATATTTATTTCTTAGGTCTAAAATTTCTTTTATTGTTTCAATTTTTAATTTAATTACATTTAAAGATTGAGATTTTATATACTCATAAAATTTAATTGTATGTTTAAATTTGAAATTAACTATATCAATTAAATCATACATAAAAAAATTTTTCTTTAAGTTAATTAAATATTCACCCATATCATCATTAAAATTGATTAAAATTTTTTTTGTATATTTTTCAAATTTAAAATCATTTCTAATAAGCCCTACTTCTCTTATTGAATCACCTTCATCAAAAGTAATATAAATATTTGCAAGTCTTTTTAATGTTTTACGAGTTTCACTATATAAATGTTTTTCATTTATATTTAAAGCTTTTATTTCATCAGTTGTAATTTCATAGAAATCTTTAAACAAAGATTCTTTACTATCAACTTTTGAGATTATTAATTTAAATATTTTTAAATCATTAACACTAAAAGCTGAAACATCACCTTTGATAAATTTATTTAATTGAACTACTTTTCTATTTTTAAATAGTTTTTTTTGTTCTTCTATTATCAATTGTTGTTTTGAACTCATATTTTTTTGACTCATTAATAACCTATTATTCACAAAATTAGACAATGATAACTTTTTAATACTTAATTCTTCTCAAATTCTATGTTATTTGTTACAAATTATTCTCAAATTCTATGTTTGTTGGTTATATTTCTCAATTTATATGCTAATTACATACAATATGAAATATTTTATATATTTCTCAATTTATATGTTACAACATGGCATATGAGAAATATCTCTTTTATTAATCGATTTTTTATCTTTATTCATTGAAAAAATTAGGATTAACTACTATATTTTAACAATAGTTAAATATTCAAGCATTAATTGCAGTATAAATTGATTAATTTCTCATTTTATATGTCATAACATATGATATGGAATATTTTTAAAAATTCTCAATTTATATGTCATAACATTAAATATGAGAACAATTAGTAAAATTAATGATTTGATTCATATTTATAAACTAACAAGTTGTTTTAGAACAAAATTAATTCTCTTTAGAGAATGTGATTAACAATAATTTAACTGTTCAAACAGATTTTGTTCTCATATTATATGTTATGACATATAATATGAGAATTACTTAATTAATGCATATCTTATCTCATAACATATAATATGAGAACTCTCTTATAAATTATTCATATTTAGCATGTTTTCTATAGTTTTTTTCTTATATCTTTATACTTTCGTTTTATTTAATTCGAATATTTCAATTAATATTAGGTTTTTCTCATTTTATATGTTAATGATTGATATTTTGCTGTATTTGAAATCTTCTCATTTTATATGTTACAACATATGTTTTGAGATGTATATTTTCTTATTTCTTATGTTATAACACCTATAATGAGATGTTATATATTTCATACTATATGTAAGGTACCACTTGTAAATGGCGATACAAAGGGCTATCTAGAGTTTTATATAAAGACTTTATAAATATCTTTATAAATGTATATAAACTCTCTATAATAGAGAGTTATTTTATTTTTGATTTTATCTCTAAATATATGTTTTCAATTTCTTTTAGTTTATTATCAATAAAGATTTTATCTTCAGGTTTTAATAATAAATATTTTTTCTTTGTTAATATAGTAGATAATTTAGTAAAATCATTATAAGTATTAGTAACTTCTAATTTAGGTTCTTTTGAAGTTTTCATATTATCAATATAGCTTTTTAAATCATTTACAGATAATTTCTTATTTTTTAATACATCTAAAATTTTTCTAATTTCATTATCATCCGTTAATTTAGATTTTATAACTTTTGCCTGAGTATAACTTATAACTTCATCAACTAAAGCTTGTTTGATTAATGTATGAAGCTTTAATACAGAAAGTCTGTCAACAAATGTAATAATATCAAAGCGCCCTACTCTCTCAAAAACATCACTTACTTGTTTATGTAATATTTTTTCATTTTCATTTAAGCTTGTTTTTCCTGCTTGAAAATTTTTAATTTTATTGATAAAACTTTTAACTGATTCTATACTTTCAAAATTACAAGCTAGTTGAATATGTTCAAGTATTGATAATGTTTCATCATAGGCATTTAAATCTTCTCTATTTAAGTTCTCACTAGATCTCATAAATCTTGCAAGTTCATCAGATACATTTTCTAATATAATTGCAGGTACAGAGTTAGCACCATTAAGTTTTAATGCTTTAATTCTATTATCCCCATGTATTCTTTCAAGAATACCATGATTGTTTCTTAACATTATTGGATTTAATAATCCAGTTTCTAATATACCAGCTTTTTCATTTGCTAATTTCGCAATATTCTCTGCAAGTTCTAGTAACTTAGTTTTAGAATATGAAATCCTATTGTGCATAAAAATATCATTTTTTAATTTTAATTCATGTATTTCATTAATGTTAATTAAAGTTATTTTAGTTGAATTTTTTAATACAATTTCTTGGTCAATTTTTAATTTTTCAATTGTACTATCTATTGAAGTTTGTCTTTGTGGTTTTTCTTTTGCCATTTAATTTCCTTATTAATTATTATCAACAGATGAAAGTTCATTTGAAATATGATCAATTTTTAGAATTAAATCTTGATTTTGAGATCTTTGAAAATCCATTATATATGGGATTAAAAAATATTTTAAACTTGGAGCTTCCTGTACACAAGATTTTTGTGGAAAAGGATCCATTACTTTGCAAATTAAAGATCTTAAATTTTTTGTTTCATGAAGTAGGGTAGGGATTCTTTTTATCTCTGCTAAAGTTTCTTTTGAATCGCTAATTCTTTTATCAAACATATTAGGAATTAATACAATTTTTTTTAATCCAGATAAATTTTCAACATTGTAAATTTTATCAAGAGTTCTAAAAAAACCAACCATACCATCTGTATCAACATTTTTAGTAGGAATAGGAATAAGAATTGATTTTGAACATTTTAGTATTGCAGTTGTAATAATTCCGAAAGAGGGTGGAGCATCAATTATGATTTTATCATATTTAGATGTTAGCGAATTAATAAAGTTTACAAAAAAATTTATTTTTTCTTCTCTTTTAAATTCATCTGATTCAGTTGCAGATAGTAATTGAAAATTTGAAGGATAAAAATCAATTTCCATATCTTCTTCAAGATAATGAGGTTGAAGCATTTTCCCTCTGTTAGGATTATCTAAATATTTAGTTGTTTTAATAGTAATTGGATTTACTTGACTATTCCTGAAGATATTAGTGATATTACTAATATCATATTCAATTATTCCGTCTTCTTCTAATTGAGTAAATGCTCCATATGTATATCCAAAAAATGCACCAGTTAAGGTTGCTTGTGGATCTAGGTCAATTAATGCTACTTTATAACCTTGATTTGCAAAAGAATAAGCAAGAGCTTGAGAAAACGTTGATTTACCAACACCACCTTTTTGTACTGTAATACCATGAACTTCACCTAAGTAATTATTAATCATTTTTTTCCTTGTATTCGTTTCAAGACGAGTAATATTTGAAATTATACCATATTATTTATATATGACAAGTAATATATGAAATATTTTAAGTTTATTCGTTCCAAAACGAGTAATTAAAATATAGCGAGGTATTAAACATTTAATATTATTAAGAACGAAAGAGTCTAAAAAAACATAAGAAGATAAATACGTAATAGAAGAGAAATTAAAACAAATAAAAGAACTTCAAGAGCAAATTACAAACTTGCTTATTTGAAAATAGGGTAGAAAAGTAAATTATATCCAAGTCAAGTAGAATAGAAGGGTAATTTAAAAAATCAAAAGATTTTTTTGGCTTGTTATTCCGAATAACAAACATTTTTTATTTAATAGTGTATCAATTTTAAAGAGGTTATAGGAGTAATATTGAAATATACAGTGATGGAGAACTTGAATTAAAAGTATCAATTAATGAAGATACTATTTGGCTAACTCAAAAACAAATAGCAGAAGTATTTGATGTTAATGTACCAGTAATTTCAAAACATATAAAGAATATTTATAAAGATAATGAATTGGAAGAATTCGGAACTGTTTCCGTTTTGGAAATAGTTCAAAATGAAGGGAATAGGGAAGTTTTAAGAAGTTTGGAACATTATAATTTAGATATTATTCTTGCAGTTGGATATAGAACAAACTCATCAAAAGCAATTAAATTCAGACGATGGGCATCAAAAGTTTTAAAAAGCTATATCAATGATGGATATGTTATAAATACACATAAAATCACAGAACAAAGATTATCTTCAAGATAGAAAATGATATGAGTTTTATTAAATCTCAAATTAAAAAATAATACCCTTGAAATAAAACAAGGTATTTTTTTTAATGGACAGATATTTGATGCTTATATATTTGTAAATGATTTAATAAAAAGTGCAAAAGATGAAATTATTCTTTTCGATAACTACATAGATGAAACTGTATTAACATTGCTATCAAAAAATCCAAATATCAATATAACTCTTTATACTCAAAATATTTCAAAACAATTAAATTTAGATATTCAAAAATACAATTCTCAATTTATTAATTTAACAGTAAATCAATTGAAAAATTTCCATGATAGGTTCTTAATTATTGATGATGCAGTTTATCATATTGGAGCAAGTATGAAAGATTTAGGCAATAAAGTTTTTGCATTTTAGTAAACTAGAACTATCAAAATCATTTATTTTAAATGGAGTTAATCCATGAACAAGATAGCTAAGAGTGTAGTGTAAAAGAGTAAAAAAGATAAATCTAAACTAATTGTTGACAATTAGAAGCATAAGATAAATTAAAATAAATAGAGTTTTATTTAATATATTATTAGGAATAGTCTGCAAAGGATCATGCAAAGAAAAAAATTAATTTACCTCTTGTACTTTTAACGAAAAGGATAAGGATGTATTTAGAATAGTAAGTTTGATATATAGTGTATAATATATTTGACATAAATAATGTAAAACACTATAATTGACTAATATTTTATACATAAAAGGTTTTTAGATATGGATTTTTATGAATTAGGAAAAGAGTTAGCACTATTACGAAAAAATAAAAATATCTCTCAACAAACAATTTCAAAAGATTTAAATATATCAAGGGCAACAATAAGTAATTTTGAATCAGGTACAAGTTCAGATATTGGGCTAAAAAAAGTTTTACAAATTGTTGATTATTTAGGTTATGAAATAAATCTAAAAGAAAAATCAGCTTTTCCTATATTTGAGGATGTTATAAATGGCTGATTTAAATGTAAAAGTTGATTTAAATAGTGTAGGAAAATTGATAAAAGAGAATGAAGAATTTATTTTTTCATATACTAGTGAAAATAAAAATGATTTTATCTCTTTAATTATGCCAATTCGTCAAAAGCCATATATTCATAATAAACTTCATCCAATTTTTGAAATGCATTTACCAGAGGGATATTTACTTTCTATCATAAAAAAACATTTTTCGAAACTTTTAAAAACTGATGATTTTGGACTACTAAATATAATGGCACCTTCCATTAAAGGAAGAGTTTCTTATGAATCAGATTTTTTAAGAGTTGAAACTAATCTAACTTTAGATGATTTACTACATTCAAAAAATGATAATTTGTTTGATGAGCTTTTGGATAGATTTGCTTTAAATTCAGCTCTTAGTGGAGTTCAGCCAAAAGTATTAGCAACTATTGAAAATAAAGCTACACTAAAAATAGATGATTATATTGTTAAATCTTGGGGAGATGATTATAAAGAATTAGCTTTAAATGAATACTATTGTATGAAAATAGTAAAACTTGCAAATATTGAAGTTCCAGAATTTTATATATCTGATGATGAAAAACTTTTTATTATGAAACGATTTGATAAAGTTGAGGATATTTATATTGGCTTTGAAGATATGTGCGTTTTAATGGGAAAACAAAGAGATGATAAATATGAAGGTTCGTATGAGCAAATAGTAAAAACTATAAAAACATTTGTTTCTTCACAAAATAAAAAATCATCATTATTAGAGTTTTTTAAAATGACTTATTTAAACTATAGATTAAAAAATGGTGATGCTCATCTTAAAAATTTTGGTCTTATTTATGATGGAATTAATAATATAAAATTAGCTCCTGCTTATGATGTGGTATCTACAACTGTTTATATAAAAAATGACATACCTGCACTTTTACTGCTAGGAAGTAAAAAATGGTGGGATAAAAAGTTCATTGAGAAATTTGGAATACAAACTTGTGATTTGACAAAGAAAGAGATTGAAAATGCAATTTTTGAGTGTGAAAATGCAATAGATATAGTTAAAAATGAGATTTTAATAAGATTAGAAATAGAACAAATTCAAGATAAAAAAGAAATCTTGGAAAAATTAGTAGTTATTTTTAATTAGAATAATTAAAAAATATCCATAGTACCTTTCAATTTATCTTTATCAAAATGGGTATAAATTCTAGAAGTATTTATATCTGCATTCAGTAACTCTTACCCTCGTATAGAGTATAGTTGTTGTAATTAAAAAATCTTTTAAGATCTCTTCATTACTCTCTTTCATTGATCATACTATTAGATGTTTCTGATAAAACTTTAAGAGATTAGAAAAATAATAGAAATAGATTTAATACTCTAGTGAAAATGGATTTAAAAACTGACGACCTAAAAATAAAGATTTATCTACTTTTGTAAGTTGTGCTTCATCACAAATATTGTCCCAATTATCTCGAATAATATTTTGAAATATATCAAATATTTCAATAGCTTCTTTTTCTGAGAGTAAAAAGTGATGCGCAGCCATAAGACAAGTTTTTAGTTGACTATATCCATTATTGTCAATTATTTTCATTGCTTGAGTTGTTTCATTTCCAGTTCGTGCTTGGGGACAAATATCATATGCTGGAGTTAATGTTAAATCTTTTCCATCCCAAAAAGCAGCATGATTTCTAGCATGATCATCATTATTTCCACATAGTATATTAAAGACTAGTCTGTAAAAGAGCTCTTTTAACTCTTTTTTTGGTTCTTTAAATCGCACTCTTATAATTTGAGCAAGTTCTTCATAACTAGCATATCGTGCAGTCATTTCACTTAAACCAAAGAGAGTTAAAGCTGAAATCATAGATTTACGTGTCCATCCAGATTCAACTTTAATTCTATCAAATCTTTCAATGAGTATTACATCTTTTCCAGAGGCTTGAACTAATTTTACAGGAGCAACTGTTAATCCACAAAGAGCAGCTAATCTCATTGCAATATATTCAACTTTTACAACACTATATGTATCATTACTAGCTGAAAATTTAGCAATATATTTTAAATCATTATGTTCAATTAATGCTTTTGGTCTGGCTCCTCCTATTGAACTTCCATGATATAAAGCTTGATCTAAATCAGCAGAAAGTGGAATTCCATTTTCTACACGTTTTGCAGATTCTAATAACTCTTCTAAAGTTGCATTTTGAGCTGATCTTGGAATATACTCTTTGGGAGAATGCTGAAAATCTAAAGAACCAATACGATCTGAACCAGATTCGAGTAAATAGATTATTTCATCTAAACTAGCGGTATCAGTATCAATGCCCTTAAGTCCCATTTTACGATTTATAATTACTCTTCTTCCCCATGCATCAGGAGCAGCATCTCTAATGGAATTTGGCATATTTAATCCATTAAGAAGAGGTAATATTCCTGATTGTAGTGGAAGCTCAGGTTCGTAAATAGAAATTGCATCAGATCGTTCAAGATAACTTTTACCATAGTTAAAAGTAATATATTCTCCATCTACTTCAAGTTTCCCAGCAACAACTGGTTCAGTTTTCCCTGGAAGCCAAATCCATACATAGGCTTCTTTATAATTTTGATTAGAAGTTGTCATCTACAACCTTTTTTTGAGTTCTAATTCGTTGTGGTAAAAGTTCAATTTTACTTTGGATTAGTTCTAAGCTATTTGAAAATTGTTGTTTATCATCAGTAAATAATGGTACTCCTACTATTGTTGCGACTTCAAAAACAAGACCAATAGCAGTTCTCATATCTCCATTTTCAATTCTTTGAAGCGTTTCTCGTGTAATTCCTGCTCGTTCTGCTAAATTTGCTGAAGACCATTTTCTAGTTTTTCTGGCAAGTTTTATTTGTTGACCTATTAAAAAAGCAGTTTCTTGTGCATATTTTGAATAAACCCTTTGTTTTATCATTATAGCTCCTAAATGTCTTTTGTATCAGACGTTAAATATATTAATGTTTATTGTAGCATACATAATATTAATTTGTTAAAGTAAATAATTAAAATACTGAAAACATTTAAATAGGCACTCTTAACTATAATTATATCAACTAAAAGTCATTTTGTACGAAATTCTAAGGTCTGAGTGTACGAATATTTCTGGCTCAAGCATTGAATTCCTGGAAAGCAGTTTTTTTTTCGCTAATTCTTAGAGTAGGGTATCTTAAAAAATATCCATAGCAACCTTTAATTTATCCTTATCAAAATGAGTATAAATTCTAGAAGTATTTATATCTGCATGTC
>ERZ650302.1420-NODE-1420-length-13328-cov-6.241317_pt1 | contig 13328 bp, 9 predicted proteins | sample MGYA00376238_ERZ650302 | MGnify/ENA primary metagenome ERZ650302 (study PRJEB26733, sample SAMN07839298) | wastewater metagenome | biome: urban; feature: wastewater treatment plant; material: waste water | place: USA: North Carolina | collected 2016-04-28 ... | reverse complement strand
AGCCTCCGGGCTCGTCGTCGGCTGGGTCCAAGCCGTCCCCAACGGCTTGGAGGTCGAGCTCAACGAAATCCAGAACAACACCACAGCGGGCGTCCAGATCATCGCAGCCGCCGGCTTCAGCCTGCAACGCAACCGCTTCCTATCCGCCGTCGCCACCCTCGGCGGGGTGTTGCCCCTGCTGCTGCTCACCGTGCTGAGCGCCCCCCTGCTCAAGGTCAACTTCATGCCGAGCTCGGATCGCAGCATCGTCTTTCTCGACTACTGGCTGCCGAGCGGCGGTCGCATCGACAACGTCTCCCAGGACATGAAGGCGATCGAGCAGATGGCCTACGGCGTCGAGGGGAAGCTGGAAGTCGACGCCGCGCGCAAACGCATCGCCCTCACCATGCGGCTGGACGACGAACCCGGCAGCGCCGTTAAACGCGACAGGCCGTCTGAAAACAACAACACCCGCAAAGACAACCGCCCCCCACGCGGCGCACCGCGCGAGCAAGCACAGGGCAATTCGGCGATGGCGGATGCGTTTGCGAAGTTGAAACGGTAAAAGGCTGCCTGAGTAGTTTGAATTCAAATATAGTGGAATGTATAAAAAAGTGACACGGCGGGTAGGTTGGGTTGCAAACCCAACCTACCCACAGGCCGTCTGAAACCTTGGGTTTACCAACCCAAGCTACGCTGTTGCAGCATGCAGTTTCGTGTCACTTTTTCTTGCATTTCACTATAGATTATTTTGAGATTGGCAATCACTCCACCGGCATACGTTTGCTGCGCTGCTGATGCCAAATACCAAACAAATACACCGCCACACCCAACCACACCCAGCCGTAGCCGATAAAACGCGACACATCAAAAGCCTCGCCGAATAAAAACAGCCCCAGCAAAAATTGAATAGTGGGCGACACATATTGAATAATGCCCAAATCGCTCATTGAAATGCGCCGTGCACCGGCGGCAAACAGCAGCAGCGGCACGGTGGTGACAATGCCCGAGCCGATCAGCGTGGCAAGCAGCAGCGGCGGCAGGCTGACAAACACAAGCTGCCCCTGTTGCGCCAGCCAGCCCAGATAAGCCAAAGCAAAAGGCAGCAGCAACAAGGTTTCCAGCGCCAGCCCCGGCAGCGCATCAAGCGGTGCGGTTTTGCGCAGCAGGCCGTAGAGGCCGAACGTGAGTGTGAGCAGCAGCGCCACCCACGGCACTTGGCCGGCCGGCAGCGCCAACCAAAAAATGCCGATGGCGGCCAGCACAATTGCCGCCAACTGAATGCGGTTGAAATGCTCGTTGAAAAAAAGCCGCCCCAACAACATGCTGAACAAAGGCGAAATAAAATAGCCCAAGCTCGCCTCAAGTACATGATTATTACCAATAGCCCACAAGAAAATCAGCCAGTTCAAGCCGATGGCAGTGGCGGAGCAAGTGAACACCAGCAAGATTTTGGGGCGGCGCAGCGCATCGAGCAGCACATGGGTTTGCTTGAACACCGCCACCAACACCACGGAAAACAGCGCCGACCACACAATGCGTTGCGCCAAAAGCTGGCCGGCATCGATGCCGCTGTGGGTGAGCGGATACCAATAAAGCGGGAAAAGGCCCCAGAGCAAATAGCAGCAAAGGGCATAGAGCAAGCCTTTTTGATTTTCAGTCAGGCCGTCTGAAGAGCGGGCAGGTGTCATGGCAGGCCGAGTTGGGAAAAGCGCCATCATAGGCCGCCGCTGCCGGCTTGTATAGTAGCGGACGCCGGGTGCAGGCTAATCGCGGGCATGATTCGAAATGAAGTTTTCATACCAAACCTAAAAACAATACCCATTCAAAAAAGTAAGCTAACAAGGCGGCGAGCCTGCGACAGTACAGATATAGTGGAATGCAAGAAAAAGTGATACAAAACTATGCTCTATAACGGAATAGATCGGGTTGATAAACCCAACGTTTCAGACGGCCTGTGGGCTTGTTGGGTTTTCAACCCAACCTACCCGTTGTGTCACTTTTTCCTGCATTCCACTATAGTACGGCAAGGCGAGCCAACGAAGTTAGGTTATTCTTTTGGATTGGTATAAAAGATTTTCAGACGGCCTTTGCATGCATGCGCTTGCGCCGCATCATATTGGGCACAAATGGCCGTTGCCGCCATTTTTCAGACGGCCTCCCGCCCTTTCCCGTGCGGCAGATTTTGCGCCAGCCATGCGCCGAGCTTGAGAAAATCAGCTTTGAGCAAGGGGCGCATTTTGCCGTTGTGCATGGCGGCGGCGGGGTGATAGAGGGGAAACAGAGTGAAATCGAGGCCGTGTGCCTGCAGGCGGAAATCTTGCCCGTGCACTTGGCTGATTTTCATCAACGGCAGAAATTCATTGAGGCCGATGCGGCCGAGCGTAACCACGATGCGCGGGCGCACGGCTTGCAATTCGGCTTGCAGCAGCTCGCGGCAGGCGGCGATTTCCTGCCGGTTGGGGTCGCGCCCTTGGGGGCGGAATTTCACCACATTGGTCAGGTAGATTTCATCGCGCGGCAGCGCTATCGAAGCGAGCAACTCATCGAAAAAGCGCCCGCTCACGCCCGAAAAAGGCTCACCGGTTTCGATTTCGCGCTTGCCCGGCGCATCGGCCACAAACACCATATCGGCCGCCGTGTTGCCCCAGCCGGGTGCCACAGCGCAGTTAAAATACGCGCTTAATTGTTGCAGCAAGGCGTTTATTCGGGCAGACATGGTTTCAGACGGCCTTATCCGATGCGTTTGAAAGGCGGCAGGCAGGCGAGCAGCTGCTTGCCGTAGCGCTGGGTTTTCACGCGGTTGTCGAGTATGGTCACGCGGCCGTAATCACTTTCGGTGCGGATCAGCCGCCCCACCGCCTGCACCAGCTTGAGGCTGGCTTCGGGCACGGTGATTTCGATAAAAGGGTTGCCGCCGCGCTGCTCGATCCAGCGGTTTTGCGTTTTTTCGATAGGGTTGTCGGGCATGGAAAACGGCAGCTTGGCGATGATTACCTGCACGCAGGCCGCACCGGGCAAATCCAGCCCTTCGGCAAAGCTGTCGAGCCCGAAAATAATGCTGGCGCGCCCGTCGGCAATGGCATCGTGGTGTTTTTGCAGCAGCACGGCTTTGGGCACTTCGCCCTGCACCAGCAAAAGCGGCAGATAATCGGCGGCTAAGCGCAGCGCCACATCCTGCATCTGCTTGCGCGAGCTGAACAACACCAGCGTGCCGATGGCCTCTTCGGCGGAAACCAGGCGCGGCAGCCATTCCACAATGGCATCGGTGTGGGCGGCCGCATCTTTCGGGCTGGCGGCCAAGGGCGGAATATAAAGCTCGCCCTGGGCATCGAAATCAAACGGGCTGGGCAAGGCCAGCGTGGTGGTGGCCGGCAGCCACACCAGCCCGGTTTGGCGCAGCAGCAAATCGAAGCTGCCCAACGATTGCAAAGTGGCCGAGGTGAGCACGGCGCCGGCGGCGCGCCGCCACAAACCGTTGGCCAAGTGGCTGGCGCTGCTGATGGGGCTGGCGTTGAAAAAATAATCGTTTTTATCGCTGATGCGGCGCGTAATCCACTTGGCCAGCGGCGCTTCGCCCTCGGGTGGCACGGTGGACAATAAATCCCACACGGCGCTGATTTGCTCGGCGCGGGCGATAAACATGCCGAATTCACCGCTCAAGCGGTCGATCAAGGCGCTGTCTTGGTCTTTGTCGCGGCGGGTGGCGGCGAGCGCATCGTTGAGGGTGTAGAGCTGTTTGAGCAGGCTGCGGGCGGCCACGGCGGTGTTGGACACCAATAATTCGAGCGATTCGGGGATTTTACCGTCTTGCCACAGCCACACCGATTCGCTGCCCTCCGAAGGCGCCAGCGCCGGCTCGTCGGCCAGCTGAAACGACCATTCGTTGAAGCTTTCCAGCAAAGAAGCGGCAGCCTCGTCGGCCAGATTGGCCGCTTCGGCTTTGTCGGCCACGGCGGCGATTTTGTCGCTGATGGCGGGCAGCTTTTCCAGCGTCCACACGGCCTGGTTCCACGAATGCTCGGCGGCAAACTGGCTCAAGGCTTTTTTGGGCAGATGGTGCGCTTCGTCGATGCAATAGAAGCTGTTTTCAGGCGCGGGCAGAATCACGCCGCCGCCCATGCCGATGTCGGCGAGCAGCAAATCGTGGTTGGCCACCACCACATCCACGCTCTCCAGCGTGTCGCGCGCCAGATAAAACGGGCATTCCGGCCGGTTGGGGCAGGCCGCTTTCAGGCAGCCGTGGCGGTCGTTGGTGATTTTAAACCACACCGCATCGTCGATTTTCTGCGGCCAAGTATCGCGATCGCCGTTGAAGCGGCGCGCGGCAAACTCATCGGCCAAATCGCGCAGCATTTGCAGCTCTTCCGGACGGGGCTTGCTCTCCCACAGCACCGTGGGCGCTTCTATGCCGAGTAAGTTTTGCTGGGCGTTGCTCTGGGTGAGCTGATAGAGCTTATAGGGGCACAGATAGCGGCCGCGCCCTTTGGCCAGCGCAAACGTCATTTCCAGCCCCGAATGCGCCACCAAAAAAGGTAGATCCCGGTGCACCAATTGCTCTTGCAAGGCCACGGTGGCGCTCGACACAACCAGCCGCTTGCCCCGCGTTTGCGCCATAATGCCGCCTGCCAGCAAATAGGCCAGGCTTTTGCCCACGCCGGTGGGGCCTTCAATCACAGCAATGCTCTCACCCTCGCGCTTGGGCGCTTCTTCGCCCTCGACGCGGCTTTGGCTGCGCGAAAAAGCGTTGGCAATCGCCGCAATCATTTCGCGCTGGGCGGCGCGCGGCCGAAAGCCGGGCAGGCTTTTGCCGATGTTTTGATAATGGTCGCGGATAGCGTTTTTTTCGAGGTCGGTGAGCATGAGAATCGGTTTGAGGCCGTATCAAAACGGCATGAGAAAACAAGCGGCTATTTTAGCATTTTATCAATAAGGCCGTCTGAAAAATGCCCGCAAACTTCGCCGTATCAATAAAAATACAAAAAGGCCGTCTGAAAACCTTTCAGACGGCCTTTGCCATTACAAATCGGTAAAACTTATTCCACCGTTACCGATTTGGCCAGGTTGCGCGGTTTGTCCACATCGGTGCCGCGTGCCAAAGCGGCGTGGTAAGACAAAAGCTGCACGGGAATGGTGTGCACGATGGGAGAGAGCACGCCGGCGTGGCGCGGGGTGCGGATCACATGCACGCCTTCGCTTTCGTGGAAATTGCTATCCAAATCGGTAAACACAAACAATTCGCCGCCGCGTGCGCCCACTTCCTGCATATTGGCTTTCACTTTGTCCAGCAAGCTGTCGTTGGGCGCAATCACTACCACCGGCATGTTTTCATCCACCAGCGCCAAGGGGCCGTGTTTGAGCTCGCCGGCGGGATAGGCTTCGGCGTGGATATAGGTGATTTCTTTCAGCTTCAGCGCGCCTTCGAGTGCAATCGGATAGTGAATGCCGCGGCCGAGGAAAAGGGCGCTGGCTTTCTTGGCGAATTTTTGCGCCCACGCGGCGATTTGCGGCTCGAGATTCATCACATGCTGGATGCTGCCGGGCAGCTGGCGCAATTCTTCGGTGTAGGCACGTGCCTGCTCTTCGCCGACATGGCCGCGCATTTTGCCCAAGGTAACGGCCAAGCCGAAGAGCACCACCAATTGGGTGGTGAACGCTTTGGTGGAAGCCACGCCGATTTCTGCGCCGGCGCGGGTGTAGAGTACCAATTCGCTCTCGCGCGGCAGCGCCGATTCCAGCACGTTGCAAATGGAAAGGCTGTGGTTTTGGCCGAGCGATTGGGCGTATTTCAGCGCTTCCATGGTGTCGAGCGTTTCGCCGGATTGGGAAATGGTAATCACCAATTGTTTGGGGTTGGCAATCACATCGCGGTAGCGGTATTCGCTGGCGATTTCCACATCGGTGGGGATTTTGGCGATGCTCTCGAGCCAGTATTTGCCGGTGAGGGCGGAATAATAAGAAGTGCCGCAGGCGAGGATTTTGATGCTGTCGATGCCGGCAAACACTTCACGCGCGGTTTTGCCGAAATTTTCAGGCTCAAAGCCGCCATCGAGAAATACTTCGGCGGTGTCGGCAATGGCACGCGGCTGCTCGTGGATTTCTTTTTGCATAAAGTGGCTGTAGGGCCCGAGCTCCAGCGAGGCGAGCGATAATTCCGACACTTTCACTTTGCGCTCGGCGGCCTGCCCGTTTTTGTCGAGCAGCTTTTCAATGCCGTTTGCATTCAAAAGGGCAATGTCGCCGTCTTCGAGATAGGCGATGTTGCGGGTGAAGGCAATCACGGCCGACACATCGGATGCGATAAAGGTTTCTTCGTCGCCGAAAGCCACCAGCAGCGGGCAGCCCATGCGCGCCACCACCATTTCTTTGTGGTTGTCGTCGGCAATCACGCCGATGGCATATGCACCGTGAAAACGGGTGCAGGCGGCTTCTACGGCAGCGAAAAGATCGTGGCCGTTGCGCTCATATTCGTGTTTGACGCTGTGGGCAATCACTTCGGTGTCGGTTTGTGATTCAAAGGTGTAGCCCAAGCCTTGCAGGCGGGCGCGCTCTTCTTCGAAGTTTTCGATAATGCCGTTGTGCACGACGGCAATCAGGCCGCCGGAAATATGCGGGTGGGCATTGGGCTCGGTTACGCCGCCGTGGGTGGCCCAGCGGGTGTGGCCGATGCCGATGTGGCCGTGCACGCCTTTTTCGCGGGCGGCATTTTCCATCAGCTGCACGCGGCCGACACGGCGCACGCGGGTGATTTTGTTGCCGGTTTGCACGGCGATTCCGGATGAATCATAGCCTCGGTATTCCAAGCGTTTGAGGCCGTCGGTGAGAAAATCCACAACATTGTGGTGGGCGCGGATGGCGCCTACGATACCGCACATAAAAGTTCCTTAGTATCAAAGTGTTAAAAAAATGCTTGTTTGGCCGACTCTCGGACAAACAGGCGGGAAAAGCTTTCAGACGGCCTTACTGTTTTGAATCAGGCCGTCTGAAAGCAATTTTTATTTTTTGGCCGGCTTTTCCGGGCGCACCCAGCCTTCAATCACGGTTTGGCGCGCACGGGCAAGCGCGAGCTGGTTGTCGGGGCAATTTTTGGTAATCGCGCTGCCTGCGCCGGTGGTGGCGCGGCTGCCGATGGTGACGGGCGCCACCAGCACCGAATTGGAGCCGATGCGCACTTCATCGCCAATCACGGTTTTGTGTTTGTTTACGCCATCGTAGTTGGCGGTGATGGTGCCGGCGCCGATATTGGTTTTGCTGCCGATTTCGGCATCGCCCAAATAGGTGAGGTGGTTGGCTTTGCTGCCTTTGCCGATGGTGGTGTTTTTCACTTCCACAAAATTGCCGATATGCACTTCATCGGCCAATTTGGCATTCGGGCGCAGGCGGGCATAGGGGCCGATATGGGCGCGTGCGCCGATTTCGCAATCTTCCAAATGCGAAAACGCTTCGATTTTGCTGCCTTCGCCGATTTTGGCGTTGTGGATGACGCAGTTGGGGCCGATTTCCACATCATCGCCCAGCACCACATCGCCTTCAAACACACAGTTCACATCAATCACCACATCTTGGCCGTGTTTCAGACGGCCTCTCAAATCAAAACGGGCAGGATCGCGCAGGGTAACGCCGGCTTTGAGCAATTCATCTGCCTGATCGCGCTGGAAAATGCGTTCCAATTCAGCCAGCTGCACTTTATTGTTTACGCCGGCGGCCAAATGGCTGGCGCGCACCTGCACCGGATGCACTTTGATGCCGTCTGCATTGGCCAATGCAATCAAGTCGGTAAGGTAATATTCGCCCTGCGCATTGTTGCTCTGCAAGGCATTCAGCCAGCCCTCGAGCTTGGCATTGGGCAGCACCAAAATGCCGGTGTTGATTTCCTGCACCGCTTTTTGGGCGGCATCGGCGTCTTTTTCTTCCACAATCGCCACCACATTGCCACCCTCGCGGATGATGCGGCCGTAGCCGGTGGGGTTTTCCAGCACATCGGTGAGCAGGCCCACTTCTTCGCCGGCGGCGTCGAGCAGGGTTTGCAGGGTGGGCGCGTCAATCAGCGGCACATCGCCGTAGAGCACAAGCGTGCGGCCTTCTGCGGGCAGGTGCGGCAGCGCCACTTTCACGGCATGCCCGGTGCCCAGTTGCTCGGTTTGCTCCACCCAGGCCACCTTGCGCGCCACGCGCTCGCGCACTTTTTCTTTACCGTGGCCGATCACCACAACGGTGCTTTGGGGCTCTAGCTGCTGCGCGGTGTCGATCACGCGCGCCACCATAGGCTCGCCGCCGATTTCGTGCAACACTTTGGGCAGCTTGGAATACATGCGCGTGCCTTTGCCGGCCGCGAGAATCACGATATGCAGGGAATGTGGGCTCATGGATAAAATCTTTTCGCTGAAATCAATCATATGGGCGGGCAGGCCGTCTGAAAGCTTTCAGACGGCCTGCCTTGCGGAAGGTTTATTGAATGTGTGGTGTGGTGTTATTGCGCCGAACTTTGCGGCTCGTCCCAATTGGCGCCGCGCACTTCGGCCGGCTCGCTCATGCCCGGCTTGACTGCGTGCGGCTCGGGGCGGTATTGGTTGTATTGCATATTGCGTGAATAAGAGCCGTCTTCGTAATACACGCGGGTGCCTTTTTCGTATTTCTGGCGCAGGCCGGTGTGGCCGTCGTTTTTTTGATAGGTTTCCCAAGAGCAGCCGAAAAGGGCGGTGCCGGCAAGCAGCAGAGCGAGGTAGCGCATGATGTTTCCTTATTGATTGGTCATAATTTCCGGATATCGGCCTATTGTAATCAAATCATCACCTGCTTCATAGTATGATTTTTGCCAATCTTCCGCAGCCCATGCACACAGGGCGGCCATATCGGCGGCGGCAAAATCCACAAAAGGCAAATCATGCGTTTGCTGCCCATACCACACGGTGCGCATGCCCAAGGCTTTAGCGGCATGCAGGTTGGCGGCACTATCATCTATCATAATGCATTGTTCGGGCGGCACATTAAGCATACGACAAACGGTTAAATAGGCTTTTTCAGCGGGCTTGTAGGTGAAATCGAAATCATCGGTGCCCAAGAGGGCTTCAAAATGGTGTGCAATGCCCATCGCCTGCACCAGCGCGCGCACATAAAACGACGGGCCGTTGGAAAACACAGCTTTACGACCTTTCAGACGGCCTAAAGTTTCCGCCGCGCCCGCCATCGGCACCAAAACGGCCAGCAATTCGGGCAAGGGGTGGCTTTGCTGCAAAAAATGCGGCACGCTGATTTCGGGGTGGTGCTGCTGCAAGCCCGCCAGTGTGGCGCCGTAGCGGTGCCAATAATCTTCGCGCAGCCGGCCGGCGGCTTCGGGCGTGAGTGCGAGCTGTTGCGCCAGATAGGCGGTCATGTGTTGGTTGATCAGCCGGAAAATGCCGGCATCGGCATGGTGCAGCGTGTTGTCGAGGTCGAAAAGCCAAACGGGGTGGGAAATCATCATCAGCGCCGGAATAGGGAGTGCTCAAAAAAAACAAACCGGCAACGATGCGCATGCACGGTTTTTTGGATGGGTATTATTTTTTTGAATGGGTATGATTTGCGGGGTGCGCTTGGTATGATAACGCGAATATGAATAAAATACAGGGTAACCCGTTGCGCATTTAGGGGAATCCCATTTTCAGTCGATTAATATTTCTTCCCAAGTTTTTGTTATGTAACTGAATAATGGTTAAAGCGGTTATTTTTGCAACCACGCGGGTGGCCAACCCCGCAAATGACTTGGCATAATTTCTACGAATCATGAATTGATCGCACAACTGAGAAAACAAGGTTTCTATACGCTTCCTTGCCTTGCGGTAAACGGCAGGAAAAGGTTTTTCGGTCGTTTGATTACGTTTAGGCGGCGTACACAGGCTGATGGCGGAGTGCTCAAATAAATCAGCCTGCCAAGCCCGGCTCAAGTAACCTTTATCCCCAATGAGGATGCAATGTTCGAATTGTTCGCGTACATCGTTGAGATAATGGATGTCATGTGTTGAAGCTTTTGTCAGATCAAAGGCTTTAAAAACACCTTGATGCGTACAGACTGCGTGGATTTTATAGCCGAAATAATACATTTTCTGGGCAGCGCAATAGCCGAAATCAGGAGATGATTCATCGTATTGGCTGCAAACTCTGCTTCGTTTAGCTCGGCTGGGACGGCAGATTTCAATGGGCATACTGTCAATCAAGAGATGGGATTCTTGAGCGATAACGGCATTGGCGAGACGCTGTTGCAATTCTTGGGTTTTAAGGCTGAGCCTGCGCCGCCGCTTGTTATAAACCGAGCGCTCTATTTTATGCAGCAAATCATCGGGTAGTTGTTGGAATAAAAGCAGTTCGGAATCGATCCCGGAGGCTTCGGCGGCCAAGCTTAGGGCGATGAGTTCTTTGTCGGAAAGTTTGGGCTTTCTGATTTGTTTGATGAAATTGTTTTTGGGTTCGATTTCGTGCAGAAGAGATAGAAAGCAGGTATAATATTTTTGTAAGTTACTCATTATTCTAATTTTTTGGCGAAAATTGAATTATATCATTATGATATGTGAGTAACTTACTTTTTTTTATTCTAAATGCGCAACGGGTTTAAATTTTATGTTTTCTTTCAGACGGCCTTATTGATAGCCGTTTAATCCGCCTGTTTTTTCAATAATCTTAAAGCATTGGCCACCACAATCAACGAGCTGATGCTCATGCCTAGGGCGGCGATCCAGGGGGTGACGAAGCCGAGCACGGCCAGGGGCACGGCGATGAGGTTGTAGATGCTGGCCCAGATTAGGTTTTGGCGGATAATGCGGCGGGTGCGCTGCGCTTGCTTGAGAATGCGCGGCAGCACGGCCATGTCATCGTTGAGCAGCACCACATCGGCGCCTTCGCGTGCCACATCGGCGCCGCCGGCCACGGCCACCGACACATCGGCGCGGGCGAGCACGGGGGCGTCGTTGATGCCGTCGCCCACCATCAGCACTTTGCGTCCTTGCCGTTGCAGGGTTTCGACATAGGCGAGTTTGTCTTCCGGCGTGGCTTCGGCGCGGTGCGCATCCAGCGCCAGCCCGGCGGCGAGGTTTTGCACGGCGGCGGCTCTGTCGCCGCTGAGCAGGTGCAGGCGCAGGCCTTGCTGCTTGAGCGTGGCGAGCATGGCAGGCACATTGCTTTTGATGGTGTCGTCGAGCAAAAAGGCGGCTTGAAAGCCTTGGCGATTGCCCAGCGCAATCAGGCTGCCGCTGTGCTCGATTTCTTGCAGCGCGCGTGGCAGATGGCCGGCGATTTCGGCCACAAATTCGGGGCGGCCGAGCGCCCAGGTTTGGCTTTGGCCGTTGATGGCAAGCTCGGCGCTCACGCCGTGGCCGATGCGGTTGAGCCGCTGCGCGCTGCGGATATCGAGGCCGCCGCCTTCGGGCAGGCTCATAATGGCGCGGGCAATCGGGTGCTCCGATTGGGCTTCGAGCGCGCGCGCGATTTGGGCGGCTTGGTGCATATCGATATTGCCCAAGGGCAAAATGGTGCGCACGTTCAGACGGCCTTCGGTGAGGGTGCCGGTTTTGTCGAACACCACATCGCTGATTTGCGACAAGCCCTCCAGGCTGTGGCTGCCGCTGATCAACACGCCGTCTGAAGCGAGCATGCCGGTGGATGCGGCCAGCGCGGTGGGCGTGGCCAGCGATAAGGCGCAGGGGCAGGTGATTACCAGCAGCGCCACGGTAATCCACAAGGCGGTTTGCACATCGGCATAAAGCCACCAGCCGATAAACACGGGCACGGCCATTAAAAGCAGGCCAAGCACAAACGATGAGGCATATTTATCGGCCAATTCGGCCAGGCGCGGCTTTTGCGCCAGCGAGCGGTCGAGCAGCTTCACAATATGGGATAAGCGGGTGTGGCCGCCCACTTGCTCGGCCTGAATCACCAAAGGGCCGGAGCTGTTGAGCGTGCCGGCGGTTACGCTGCTGCCCGCGGCTTTGAACACAGGCAGGCTCTCGCCGGTGAGCATGGCTTCGTTTACCTCGCTCTCACCGGCGAGCACGCGGCCATCGGCGGGAATCACTTCGCCCGGGCGCACAGCCAGAATATCGCCGGCGCTAAGCTGCACCACGGCGGCCTCTTCGCTCGCTTCGCTGGCGGGATAATCTGGCAGACGGTGGCAAAATGCGGGCACCAGCTTCACCAGCCGCTCGGCCGCGTCGCCCGCTTTGCGCCGCGCAATCTGCTCCATATAGCGCCCGGCCAGCAGGAAAAACACAAACATCGCCAGCGATTCGAAATACATGCCCTGCCCCGCATTATTCAAAAGCGCATAAAGGCCGGCGATAAAAGTGAGAATCAGCGCAATGGCCACGGGCGTGTCCATGCCCACGCGGCGGTTTTTCAAATCGCGCCAAGTGCCTTTGTAAAACGGCACGGCCGAATAAAACATCACCGGCAGCACCATCAGCAAAGCGCCCCAATGCAGCAGCGCCAGATATTGCGGCTCGATATCGTTGTAAAGATAAGTGGGAATGGCAAACATCATGGTCTGCATCATGCCAAGCCCGGCCACGGCCAGCCGGATCAGCGATTGCTTGCGCTCTTTTTGCGCCTGCTGTTCGAATTTCTGCGCATCATAAGGCGCGGCGGTGTAGCCCGTGTTTTGCACGCGCAGCAAAATATCGGAAAGCGCCACGCGATCATTGTCCCAAGCCACGCGCATGCGGTGGGTACTGTAGTTCAAATCCACGCGCAACACGCCATCAAGCCGCAGCAATTGCTGCTCGATCAGCCACACGCAGGCGGCGCAGGTGATGCCGCCGAGCATCAACACCGCTTCGCGCTCGCTGCCGGATAAAGTTTCCACAAAATCGGCCTGCATTTGCGGCAAATCGTAAAGTTTGAGCTGCTCGAGAATTTCCGGCGGCGGCAAGGCGGCTTTTTCGGCCTCGGCGGTGCGCTGCCTGTAATAATGCCCCAGCCCCGCATCGATAATGCTTTGCGCCACCGCCTGGCAGCCGGCGCAACAGGCCGGCTCTTCGCGCTTTTCATAGCGTATGTTCAGGTGGATATTTTCGGGCACGTCCAGCCCGCAATGGAAACATTTTTTTTCATTCATGGTGGGCGGATTTTACGCGCAATTTGAGCGGATGGTGAAACAAATAAGCGCGCGCGGCGCATTTTCGGGTGATAGCGATTCAAGTCGATATAAAGCCCATCGTTGCATAATGCCAAGGCCGTCTGAAAGCGTTTCAAACGGCCTGGCACCCTTTCGCGTGCGCACCTGCCTGTTGAATGTTTTAGCGGTGAATTATAGGCATAATACCAATCTAAAAAAATAACCTATTGATTCGGCAATTAAATATTGAACATTTTCAGATGCCGGC
>ERZ650302.1419-NODE-1419-length-13333-cov-5.763443_pt1 | contig 13333 bp, 12 predicted proteins | sample MGYA00376238_ERZ650302 | MGnify/ENA primary metagenome ERZ650302 (study PRJEB26733, sample SAMN07839298) | wastewater metagenome | biome: urban; feature: wastewater treatment plant; material: waste water | place: USA: North Carolina | collected 2016-04-28 ... | reverse complement strand
TTACCAGTATAGAGCAAGGTTTGTTTTAACATGAGGGAACCTTTTTCAAAAAAAATGCCTAGTACGGCTAGGCTGGCCAATTTTGGTAAATCTGGGCCAACAGATCTGCAGCTTTTTCTTGATCTGCAAAGCTGTTATCGGCATTGAACACGGCTAGGTTGTTGCTCGAACCGACAGAGGTCAATCTTAAGACATAAATCTGTTGATCGACCTTAATGGTTGCCTCGTAACGGTTCTTACTTTGACCAACAATGCTGTAATTCAGACTGCTGAGGGTGGCAAGTGTGTATTGCCAAATTGTAGCAGAATTTCCATCAATTTTGAGTAACGGATTTTGGTTTCCGTCAACTACAGGTTGAGGACGCCCAATTTGCGTACTGTCTTGAACGATGTTGTTGCTAGCTTGCATGGCTTCAGGACGTGGCATCGCAAAACGGTTGCCACGTGCATTTTCAAGCTTAGGTGCATTTGCCGTTGCTAAAGGGTCAACGCTAGGTGCAGGATACAAAGGGGTTGCAGGTCGAACCACAGAACCTTCTGGATATTGAAGTGGTGCTAAAGTAGCGGCGTCTTTATAGTCCAATGAACCATTATTGATGGCAAGAGAACCACAACCAGCCAAACTCAATACTGAAAGTGCGGCGATAAAACCAAAACGTAATTGCATCATACTAAGCTCTTTTATTGAATGACACCCGCAGCCTGAAGGGCTTTGCGTAACGGTGCACGATATTGTTCTGCAAGCGGAGTTAATGGCAGGCGAATTCCTGTACCAATTAATTCCATTTCATGAAGTGCCCATTTCACAGGAATTGGGTTCGATTCACAAAATAGAATATTGTGTAAATTTGCAATCGTACTGTTTTGTTGCTCTGCAGCTACAGCATCACCTGCAATCGCAGCCGCGCAAACTTGGCTCATGGCTTTTGGTGCAACATTAGCAGTTACAGAAATATTGCCTTTTGCACCATGTAGCATCAATTGATATGCCGTAGCGTCATCGCCTGAGTACACCACCATGTTTTTGCCTGCCAAGCCAGCCAATAATTGCTGACCACGTGGCACATCGCCCGTTGCGTCTTTTACGCCCACAATATTGGGGATGTCAGCGAGACGGATGACCGTTTCATTTGACATATCTACACCAGTACGACCTGGTACATTATATAAAATGATAGGTAAATCAACTGCTTCTGCAATTGCTTTATAGTGCTGGTATAAACCTTCCTGCGTTGGCTTATTATAATAAGGCGTCACCAATAAAGCTGCATCTGCGCCCAATTGTTGTGCTTCTTTGGTCAGTTCGATGGCTTCATGCGTTGAGTTTGCACCAGTACCAGCAATGACAGGAATACGCTTATTTGCGACGCGAATAATTTCTGCGATCACTTTGGTGTGCTCTTCCATACTTAAGGTCGATGCTTCACCTGTTGTACCCACAGCAACAATACTGTTGGTGCCTTGTTCTATGTGCCACTCAACGAGCTTCTCGAGACCTTTCCAATCTACGCTGCCATCTTCTAACATTGGGGTGACAATTGCGACAATTGAGCCTTGAATGGTCTGTGCTTGCTGAGTCATTTTTTTAAAAGATCCTATTTTTCCATCCACAGAGGTGTAGAAAAGTAGATGTGGATGGTTGCAGTATTTTGATTTGGGTCAAAATTCAATCAAATTGATTAAATAATGCTTAGCTAAATTATGACTGATTCAGTGTGTCAGAACAATATGCTTTCGTCAAAGCAATCATAAACTTTGTTTAATTTAGTATTTTAGGATCAGATGTTTGTTCTTTAAAATTATAACCCTCTCCTTGATGCCCAAAATTTCACCCGTATAGCGCAGCGGTCATCAGCGCTTTATTAGCCTTAAGTTTGAAATACAAAGCTGAATAGGGAATGTTTATATAAAAAACCCTCAATTCAGAGCTTATATCTGATTGTTTTAATCGGAAAATTTTGATTTTTTCTTTCCGAGATTAATGGCTTTTAAGTCTACTCTACCTCATACAGGCTTCTTAAATAGTGAGAATTTCTAGCTAAATAGTAGTGTTTTTCAAAAAAATGATAGAAACGCAGCTGAATTATTGTTTTTCGCTATATTTTGCTGCGCAATTTATTTGGGTGGTTTATTGCCATTTATTGTGATTCCCTTGATGATGTGGGTTATTGCTACGTCGTATTCAAACTGTTTAAAAGATGAGAACAGTTGAAAGACCAAATAGCCTGCATCTGCAGGCTATTTTTTTGTATGTTGATCGCTGATTTTTTAGCAAAAATACTTGAATGAAGTGTGACAAGTACTGTCGCAAAGCTGCTTAATTTATTGGGTGGCAATGACGCAAGCAGGGTATAATAAGACCTAAAAAACAGTAAAGATAAGAGCATTATTTGAAGCAGAAAAAATTAATCGCAGAATTTCAGTTGAATCAACAGCAGTTTTCGCTGTATCTGATTGAATATGAATTTATCTTAGAATTGAAATGCCGTTTTCGTGCAGCAAGAACTTCTCCAAAACAAAACGCATGGTTGGCATTTGCCGATCAAGCCACTTATGAAGATGTCAACGCAGGTATTGATGCCTTTCAGGTGATGCGTTTAACTCGACAGCATTTGGTCAATTATTTAACTCGGCATTCACTGCCTTATTTTTATTTTCATGCTGCGACTGCACGCAAAGCCAAAATCTATCCACGTTTTGTAAGGCATTTATTGTTACAGCTACCAAGCTATCAACATTGTGCCGAAAATGGTTCTTTTTATTTTTATCAAAGTGATACAACTCAGACTTAAATTTCAGCTATGCTGAGAGCAGCATTTAGGATGGGAAAGGAAACAGCATGCAGCAGCTGAATAGTGCCTTAATTGTGGTCGATGTGCAAAATGGTTTTTGTCCTGGAGGTAATTTGGCGGTTGCCGATGCTGATCAAATTATTCCCTGCATTAATGCGCTGGGGCGTGTGTTTCAGAACATTGTGATCACCCAAGACTGGCATCCTGCAACGCATGTGTCCTTTGCTGCCAATCATGCAGGTAAACAGGACTATGAGCAAATTCAACTCAGTTATGGCGAGCAAGTGTTGTGGTCTGTACATTGTGTACAGGGCACACTCGATGCCGAATTACACCCAGACCTAGATTTGCCTAAAGCACAATTGATTATTCGCAAAGGTTTCCATGAGCAAATAGACAGTTATTCTGCCTTTATGGAAGCAGACCGCAAAACCACCACAGGTTTGGCGGCCTATTTAAAAGCCCGTGAAATTGATACAGTTTATATTGTGGGAATAGCTACCGACTTTTGTGTGGCTTGGACAGCGATAGATGCCTGTGAGTTGGGTTTTAGTACCTACGTGATTGAAGATGCCACCAAAGCGATTGATTTAAATGGCTCTTTAGAACAAGCATGGCAACAGATGTTGGCACATGGTGTGCAGCGGATTCAAAGTGCAGATATTTTAAATTAATGTCAGATACATGGTTTAAGATAAAAGAAGTTACTAAAAGTGCTGTTTTGCTATAAAAATGTATTGAATGTAAGATAAAACAAACAAAATCAATTTTTTAGATTGACCTTGTACTGACGAAATGTTCTGCAATTGGTTGTGGGTGTAACATGATTGTCATAATCTCTACCTACCATGCCTGCACAGAGGCGAAATAAGCAGACTGTCCCAAAACAGCATAGAGAAGATATGGAACACTTTCAGCATTCATCTGATACTTATTTTAATCGTGAACTTTCCTTAATTGAGTTTAACCGTCGGGTCTTGGCGCAAGCATTAGACCCTGATTTACCTATTTTAGAACGGTTGAACTTTTTAATTATTTTTTCACGTAATTTAGATGAGTTTTTTGAAATCCGAGTCGCTGGGCTAATGAAGCAACTCGATTTGAATGCCATTACCCGTACCCCAGATGCCATTCCGACCGAACAGGTCTTGGCAGAACTGTCTGATAAAGTGCATCAGGCGGTGAAGCAGCAATACGACACCTTAAACTATGCCATTTTGCCGCAGCTGCAAAGTTTAGGAATTCACTTTATTCAATATCATGACATTTTGGATAAACATAAAGCGTGGATTGCCGATTATTTTGCCCGTCAGGTACAGCCTGTTTTAACGCCAATCAGCCTTGACCCATCGCATCCATTTCCACGTTTGGTTAATAAAAGTCTGAATTTTATTGTCAGCTTACAAGGCAAAGATGCCTTTGGCCGTGAAATTGAAATGGCGATTGTGCCTGCGCCACGCTCCTTGCCACGTTTAATCAATTTGCCAAAAGAAGTTGCAGGCAGTGCGACTGAACACATTTTCCTGACCGCGATTATTCAGCAGCATATCAATGATCTATTCCCAGGCATGAAAGCCACAGGTTGCTATGCGTTTCGGGTGACCCGCAATGCCGACCTGATTTTGGCCGAAGATGTTGATGATTTGGCAGTCGCCTTAAAAGATGAATTATCCTCACGTCGTTTTGGGCGTGCAGTACGTTTAGAAATTGAAGATGATTGCCCGCAAGATATTATTGATTATTTGCTCAGCGAGTTTGATTTAGATGAACAGCAGCTATATCGGATTAGCGGGCCGATTAATCTGTCGCGTCTGACCAGTAGTTTTGACCGACCTGAATTGAAATATCCACCTTTTGCACCTGTGATTCCTAAAATATTTCGAAAGCAAAAGCCGATGTTTGAGATTCTGAAAAAGCAGGATGTGTTACTGCATCATCCATTTGACTCTTTTCAGCCCGTGATTAATTTACTCAAAGAAGCGGCGAAAGACCCAAATGTGTTGGCGATTAAGCAAACGCTGTATCGCAGTGGCCCAGATTCTGAAATTGTGCAGGTACTGGCAGAAGCCGCGCGCAATGGTAAAGAAGTCACTGCCGTGATTGAGCTACGCGCACGTTTTGATGAAGAATCCAATATTATGGTTGCTAACGTCTTACAAGAGGCAGGCGCGGTGGTGGTGTATGGCATTGTGGGTTATAAAACCCATGCCAAAATGATTTTGATTGTGCGTCGTGAGCAAGACCAGTTGGTGCGCTATGTGCATTTGGGTACAGGCAACTATCACGCGGGCAATGCGCGTATGTACACCGACTATGGATTGATGACCACACATCCTGATATTTGTGAAGATGTGCATCGGGTGTTTCAGGAACTCACTGGTATGGGCAGATCGGCAAAATTAAAAAACTTGCTGCATGCACCATTTACCTTGCACAGTGAATTGCTCAAACTGATTGAACAAGAAATCGGGTTTGCACAAGCAGGCAAAGCTGCTCGAATTATCATTAAAGTCAATGCATTGACTGAGCCACAGTTAATTACGGCTTTGTATCGCGCTTCGCAGGCAGGAGTACAGGTCGATTTAATTATCCGCTCGATTTGTTGTTTGATTCCAAAAGTGAAAGGTATGTCTGAGCGTATTCATGTCCGTTCGATTGTAGGGCGCTTTTTGGAACATACCCGCGTGTATTATTTTGAGCATGATGGTGCGAAAAAATTGTATTGTGCCAGCGCAGACTGGATGGGGCGCAACTTATTTTCACGGGTGGAAACCTGCTTCCCTATTTTGGATGAGAAAATTAAACAGCGTATTGTGGAAGATGGCTTGCTGAGTTATTTGCATGACAATCAAAATGCGTGGGAGCTACAAGCCAATGGTGAATGGCAGAAAGCTGCTGTGGTGGGGCAGGCTGCTGTACACAATGCGCAAATGTATTTGGTCGAGCAGAAGCAGTTGAATGTGTAAATTTAGAAGCAGTAAATGGATGTGATCTAGCATCTGAGAATATAAAAAAACCTGAGTATGTGCGCATACTCAGGTTTTATGTTTTCAAAGCATCACATGGATTGCTTTAAGAAGCTCTTGAATGTTTGCCTTTTAGAATTTCAGTTCGCAAGCTTTGCGCCAACTCAGCCGATTGGCTGTCCATACCATTGACCATAAAGGCATGGCGCATCAGCACATTGGTCGGATTTGGCATACTCACCAATTCATAATGCGCAGACAGTTGATCCAAGAGTTCATTTGGTAAATGCACTGCATTTTCACGGGCAGATAATTGATGTACCAAACGCTCTGCCGCCTGCACCGCAGATAACTGCATGGCTTCGACTGCGGTAGATAAACCACTGCGAGTTTGCAACACAAAACGTTTTTCTTCGCGGTAACGCTTATACAGCACTTCAGACAATAATTGGAACACCGTGCCAATCATTGCCATACAGGCTGCTGCATTTGGCGTATTGGCTGCAATACTCAGTGTTGCGCCATCTTCATGGAATGGCTGTACCGTTTGAATATCGGAACGGTTTAACTTGTAGTGTTGTACGCACAGTTCAATACTTTTGTTCAGGAAAATCTGACATAAGCTAAAATAAGGCACAGACACACTTTGCGTGACCGTGTCTAATAATTGTTTCGGGTCATAAAACTGAATATTCAGCGCAATGTTGTCCTGATCTTGGCTTTGCTCAATGGCTTTGTTTGCTTTAGGCGACATCACAGGTTTCGGTTGTTGCTGGGCCTGCGCAAGTGCCAAAGCGGTTTGATGTTTTTCTTGCTCAAGGGCTTGCGTCAATAATTGTAATTCGTGTTTGAGGCGAGATTCATTATTAATGCGTGCCAAATATTCACTACGGCTTGGACGGGCAATCGCGCGATAAGCCAACCATAACAAACCATGAACCAGTAATGATAAAAGTATTGCTAACCATTGGGTACGCAGAATTTCACCAATACTTGGCTTAATTAAGGTAATTTCAATGGTACCGACTTTCTTTTCATTGACGATCGCATCGCGGACAAAGACTTCACCTTCACGGGTACGTGACTGTCCACCTGTCGCCAAGACCTGATTTTTCGCATCTAAAATACGAATAGAAGCAATGCTTGGATTGGTGGCATAACGATTTACCAATAATGCCAGTGATACTGTATTAGCAGGTTCCAGCTCAGAAAGGCTGTCTGTGACCAGTTGGCTGGTCATTAACTGCCCCTGATTGGCGCGGTTTTCATTTAATTGGTGTGTTGTTGCAAGCACCAATAAAAAGGTGTGAAAAGCAAAACTTACAATCAATAGGCTAGCAAATAGCCCTTGTCTAGGCGCATTCAAGGTAAAACTTCCAAGGCATTTATATTCAATTTAGATTATGATTCTCACAATAGTTGTAGCTCAGACCCGAGTCAATTCATGCGAGAAATCATTCTTATATCATTTTTAGGACCTGACCAACCTAATCAGTTTACTCGATTAATGCAGGTATTGTCCGCTCATTCCTTACAAATCTTAGATGTTGGCCAAGCTGTTATTCATAATCAACTGACTTTAGGTATTGTTGTTGCATCAGAAGACCAGACTGCAACTGCTTTAGCCATGAAGGAGATGCTGATTTTAGCACATGATATTGGCTTAACTGTGCGTTTTAAACCAATCTCTGCAACTGAATATGAGCAATGGGTCAAAGAAGGCGGTCGCACCCGTTATATCGTGACTGCACTGGCGCCAGAGCTGAATGCCTCACATTTACAGGCGGTCACACATATTGTATCTAGCCAAGGTTTTAACATTGAAACCGTGACCCGTTTGTCGGGTCGTCCGCAGCTTAATACAACTGAAGACGAACCTAAACGTGCCTGTATTCAGTTTGGATTAAGTGGGCAAATGCTAGATGCAGTTGCTATGCGTGCTGCGTGTTTAAGCCTGTCGAATGAACTGAGTGTGGATGTCGCGGTACAGGAAGACAATGCCTATCGTCGTAACCGCCGTTTGGTATGTTTTGACATGGACTCGACGCTCATTGAACAAGAAGTAATTGATGAATTGGCAATTGAGGCAGGTGTGGGCGATCAGGTGGCGGAAATTACCGAACGTGCCATGCAGGGTGAATTGGATTTTCAGCAAAGTTTCCGCGCGCGTGTAGCATTGCTCAAAGGTTTAGACGCTGCGGTGCTGCCTAAAATTGCTGAACGTCTGACCGTGACCGAAGGTGCAGAACGCCTGATTTCAACCCTGAAATCCTTAGGTTATCGCACCGCAATTTTGTCGGGTGGTTTCCAGTATTTCGCAGAATATCTACAGGAAAAACTGGGGATTGATGAAGTGCATGCCAACATTCTAGATGTAGAAAATGGCGTGGTCACAGGCGAAGTAAAAGGTCACATTGTAGATGGCGCGCGTAAGGCATTATTGCTGCGCGAACTGGCAGACAAAATGGGGATTTCTTTGGAACAAGCCATAGCGGTGGGCGATGGGGCGAACGACTTACCAATGCTTTCTATTGCAGGTTTAGGTGTGGCATTCCGTGCTAAACCATTGGTACGTCAAAACGCCAATCAAGCCATTTCAAGTGTGGGCTTAGATGGTGTGCTGTACTTATTAGGCGTGCATGACAAAGATTTGAACCGTGCCTAATATGATAATTTAATGAAAAAAAGCAGCAGTTATGCTGCTTTTTTTTGTTTGTATAATCAGCAGATAACGATGAACGGTCAACAAACACTGTCGATAAAAAACGCAGCAGCACAGAAGGAAAAAAATATTTTTTTAGGCAAAAAATTAAGGTGTTTTTTTGTAATGACACGCGAATAAAGGGCTAGCTTAGCTTCCCGAAAACTACAAAATTTAAAAAATGTAATGACAATATAATATTGCGACAAGGTGTGTCGCTTTATAAAAATACAAGTCTTTTTTTATCTAGAAAACGCAGCATAATGCATACATAGAATTTAAATCGACATCCATTATTTATTTAAACGGTATTTGAAGTTGCAGACCAATTCAAAAAGAGGCTGCATCTTTAGACGGAGGTTTTTATGCTAACAGCGAATTTAGCGACCATTGTAGGCTTAAGCCTCGTCGCAGCTGCGTTGATTGCTGTTTTCTTTTCGCCTTATCGTCGCTGGTTAAACTTTATGTTGGCAGGTATGGTATTTTGGGGTTTATTGGAAGTGGTACGCTACAGTGTGCAAAGCGTATTTGATCTGCCCATTACCTACAGTTACTTGTCAGCAATTTTCTTGGCGATGACTTTGGTGACTTTATTATTATTACGAGAAGATCGACGGGCAGAGCGTGCTTTGGCAAAACGTCGCTGTATCGAACATACCCCCGTGTATGAAGACGATCATCAGCAGTGTTCAAGCCGCTAAATCGTACAGACTCAATTCAAAAACTTTAAAAAAGATGCAACTGGTTTGCATCTTTTTTACTTTATTCGCACGGTAGTTTGCATCATTCAAACAGCGACAAAATTTTAAACCCTGCTAAAGATTGTTATACAAAGCCTTGCTGTAAAAAGCAGGAGTTGTGATAGGATAAGTCTATTGATTATCCAACAATTACAATAGGCTTCTCGGTCATGAAACTTTCTGCAATTCCTGTGATCAAACTACCTTTGGTTGATGTCAGTACCGATCCACTTGACCTGCTTGTGGCAGGCTTGGCATTGCGTATGAAACAGCTGGCACGTACCAGTCCAAAATTTATTGAATTGGTGCATGAGCGTCAGTTCCGCATTCAGATTGGCACAGATTTAGGCATGGCGCGTCAAATTATTGTCAACAATGGACATATTGATACTGTGGCAGGTGATGCAGAAAAAGCGGATTTTATTTTGCAATTTGCAGACAGTGAGCAAGGTGTAAAAACCTTAATGAAAGGCGATCCAACTGCGTTTATGACAGGCATGCAAAACGGCAGCATTAAAATGGAAGGTGATTTTGGCTTATTGGTGTGGTTTAACCAAGCAGCGAAATTGATTCCACCTAAACTGCCAAAACCTGTGAAAGAAAAAATCAAAATGGCGCGCCAGTTTATTCAACAAAAAACGGGTAAATAAGCTATTCAGCCCAAAAAAAACCTCTGATCAATTTTTGACAGAGGTTTTTTTAAATGTGATTTACTCGACTTCCAAGCAAAAAGTCACAGGCCCATCGTTTACCAAATGCACTTTCATATCGGCAGCGAAAATACCTGTTTCCACCTTGTTAAATTGACTTTTGGCGTAGTTCACCAATTGTTCATAGAGGGCTTTTGCTTCGCTTGGCGGCATCGCAGGGCCAAAATCAGGACGTAAACCTTTTTGGGTCTGAGCCATTAGAGTAAATTGTGAAACCAATAACACACCGCCATTGGCCTGACTGACATTCCACCCCATTTTGCCTTGTTCATCATCAAAAAAACGATATTTTAAAATTTTATCAATCAGCTTTTTGCCTTTATCCAGATTATCGTCTTTGCCCAAGCCTAAAAAAACCAGAATACCGTGTTGGATCTCACCAGTGATTTCACCATCGACCACGACTTTGGCTTCAAGAACTCGTTGTAATAATGCACGCATGGGGGATTAATTTTCTCAGTGTGGGGACGGCTGTAGATTGTAGCAAACTCAGGCACTTTGGCGTGCATTAACATCAATCATGTAAGTACCAGAACTGCTGTTGTACGAAGAGATATAAAATGTCATCAGAAGGCTGCACTTCAGCAAAGCTGTAATAAGATTGTCGATAAAAGCCTTTTTTGCTGAATAAAGTATGCTTTAATGCAAGAAGTACCACGAAATGATGATCCCTATGCCCCCCATTATTCAATCTCTGCTCGATACTGATTTATATAAATTCACCATGTTACAGGTGGTGCTGCATAAATTTCCGCAAACGCACAGTGTGTATCAATTCCGCTGCCGTAACCTTGAAGATACCGCTTATCCACTGAGCGATATTTTAGCTGAGTTGAATGCGCAGCTAGACCATTTGTGTCAGCTGAAATTCAAAGAAGATGAATTGCAGTATTTGCGTAATTTACGCTTTATTAAAAGTGACTTTGTCGATTATTTGGAACTATTTCAGCTCAAACGTCGCTTTATTCACGCCAGTATTGATGCACAAGGTCGTTTGGATATTCGGGTAGAAGGCCCGATGGTACAAGCCATGATGTTCGAGATTTTTGTCTTGGCAATTGTCAATGAACTGTATTTTCAGCGCATTCGCAATGATGGGGTCTGGGCAGAAGGCGAGCGCCGTTTAAAGCAAAAAATTGCCTTGATTCAAGGTTACCAACAGCAGCAACAAGCTGAAGATCCGCCATTTTTGGTTTCTGATTTTGGTACACGCCGCCGTTATAGTTTTGCATGGCAAAAACACGTGATTACGGCTCTTCATCAAGCTGTACCAGAGGTGTTTCGTGGCACCAGTAACGTGCTGCTGGCTAAAGAATTAGGCATTACCCCCATTGGGACCATGGCACATGAGTTTTTACAGGCATTTCAAGCGCTAGATGTGCGTTTACGTGACTTCCAAAAAGCCGCGCTAGAAACTTGGGTGCAGGAATATCGGGGGGATTTAGGCATTGCCTTGACCGATGTGGTTGGAATGGATGCTTTCCTGCGTGACTTTGATCTGTATTTTGCCAAGTTGTTTGATGGCTTACGACATGACAGTGGCGACCCATATGTGTGGGGCGATAAAGCTTATGCGCACTATAAAAAGCTGAAAATTGACAGTAGAACTAAAATGCTGACTTTCAGTGATGGCTTAAATGTCGAAAAAGCGTGGGCCTTGCATCAGTATTTTAAAGACCGTTTTCAGGTTAGTTTTGGGATTGGTACCAACTTAACCAATGATATGGGGCAAACTGCGCTGAATATTGTGTTGAAATTGGTGGAATGTAATGGTCAGTCGGTGGCAAAATTGTCTGATAGTCCGGGTAAAACCATGACCGATAATGACACATTCCTCGCATATTTACGCCAAGTTTTTAAAGTACAAACACCTCTTTAAAAACTTAACTCATTCAAGAAACCGAAGAAAATCTTCGGTTTTTTTCTAGATTAAAGCATGTGATTGTTAAAATTATGCGAAAGTTATGAAAAAAACAGCATGCCATCAAAAATGACCTATACTAAGTTAAAGTTGATTGCTAAACAGACTGAACCGCATAAAAATGAGCACATCTCCATTCAATTTTGGACTGCTGATTGAAGCAGAAGATTTAGTTCCCTTTTTAGGGCATGAAAAATTGCGCATTGTCGATTTGAGCCGCAATTCGGTGTACGAGCAATTGCATCTTCCGCATGCTTTACAGCTCAAACCGAGCATGTTGCTACGTCAGGATGAAGATACGTCGGGTTTATTGCCTGAACTTGAGGCTTTACAAGACTTGATTCAGTATTTGAATATTTCCCCTGAACATCATGTAGTTGCCTATGATGATGAAGGGGGAGCTTGGGCAGGACGTTTCTTGTGGAATCTACACTGTTTGGGTTTTGAGCAGACGAGCTTACTCAATGGTGGAATTCATGCTTGGTTAGCTGCAAGTTTACCAACGACGGCTGAGGTCGATGTATTGCCTGTGGTTGAGCAACGCTTAAAAGTTGATTTGACACAGGCAGCTAAAGTCCGAATTGAATATGATCAACTCATTGAATTGGTTAACAATCAGCAGATTCAGCTTTGGGATTGTCGTACTGTGGATGAATATACAGGGCTACGTTTAGCCGCACGTCGAGGGGGGCATATTCCACATGCATTGCATTATGAATGGAGTACTGCACTTAATCGTCAAAATCATTTAAAATTACGTACTTTAGAACACATACAGCAACGTTTGCAGCAATTGGGCTTTGATTTTAGTCAGCCAGTGGTGGTGTACTGCCAATCACACCACCGTTCAGGATTGGCTTATATTTTAGGTCGCCTGTTGAATTGGAATATTCGCGCATACGATGGTGCATGGAGTGAGTGGGGAAATCGCCCCGATAGTCCAATAGTTACGGGAGAGAAACCGCTTTGAGCCTCACATCACAACTGAAGAAACGTCTTTTTTTACAGGCACAACGTGTTGTTCCACAGCATCAACTTAGCCGTGTGGTCGGAAAAGTTGCTGCCAGTGAAAACCCGATTGTTAAAAACATTGTCATTCAGGCATTTAAATCCAAATACGATATTGATTTGTCGATTGCCGAACAAAATAATCCGTTGCAATACAAGTCATTTAACGAATTCTTTACTCGTGCTTTAAAGCAGGGCGTACGTCAGATTGACAGCGACAGTCGTAGTATTGTCAGCCCAGCCGATGGTGCCATTTCACAAATTGGTCAGATTACCGATGGCGAAGTGTTCCAAGCCAAAGGACAAAGCTTTTCAGTAGAGCAGTTGGTGGGTGACCCACAACTGGCTGCACCGTTTAAACAAGGTCAATTTGCAACAGTTTACTTGTCACCACGTGATTATCACCGCGTGCATATGCCTTTTGCAGGGACTTTAACAGAAACCTTGTATGTACCTGGTGAATTGTTCTCAGTGAATCAGGTGACTGCTGAAAAT
>ERZ650302.1417-NODE-1417-length-13344-cov-4.940703_pt1 | contig 13344 bp, 7 predicted proteins | sample MGYA00376238_ERZ650302 | MGnify/ENA primary metagenome ERZ650302 (study PRJEB26733, sample SAMN07839298) | wastewater metagenome | biome: urban; feature: wastewater treatment plant; material: waste water | place: USA: North Carolina | collected 2016-04-28 ... | reverse complement strand
GTGTGCTCTTCCGATCTACCTTCAGGATCAGTTTACCACCGGAAAGTCCTTTTCCGAAGTAGTCATTACTGTCACCGGTCAGTTCCAGTGTAAGTCCTTTGGGGATAAATGCACCGAAGCTCTGTCCGCCGGCACCGTTGCAGTGTACAGTGATGGTGTCATCTGCAAGTCCGTTTTTATTCTTTCTGGTAATCTCTGCACCAAGGATGGTTCCGAATGTACGGTCAATGTTTGTCAGGTTTACAGAAAGCTCTGTTTTCTGACCTTTATTGATGGCATTTGCGCATTTCTTAACCAGAACCTTTTCATCCATGGTCTTTTCCAGTTCGAAGTTATATACGGCTTTCGGGTCAAAAGTAACTTTCTGGTCTTTGCCTGCGAACGGATTGTTCAGGATTGCACTTAAATCTACTTTACCCTGATGTGGTTCTGGTACATTGTCTGTCTGAACCAGGAGATCTGTACGGCCAACCATTTCGCTGACTGTACGGAATCCGAGCTTGGACATGTATTCTCTTAATTCCTGTGCGATAAAGCGCATGAAATTCTCTACATATTCCGGTTTACCTTTGAATCTCTTACGAAGTTCAGGGTTCTGTGTTGCCACACCAACCGGGCAGGTATCCAGGTTACATACACGCATCATAACGCATCCCATGGTTACAAGCGGAGCTGTTGCAAAACCAAATTCCTCGGCACCCATTAATGCTGCGATCGCAACGTCACGACCACTCATAAGCTTACCGTCTGTCTCAATGCGGACACGGTTTCTCAGACCATTCTTGAGCAGTGTCTGATGTGTTTCTGCAAGTCCAAGTTCCCATGGAAGTCCTGCATTGTGGATAGAACTTCTCGGAGCTGCACCTGTACCTCCGTCATAACCAGAGATCAGAATAGTTTGTGCACCAGCTTTTGCAACACCTGCTGCAACTGTACCGACACCTGCTTCAGATACCAGTTTGACAGAAATATCTGCATATTTATTTGCATTCTTAAGGTCATAAATTAACTGTGCCAGGTCCTCGATAGAGTAGATATCGTGGTGCGGTGGCGGGGAGATCAGGCTGACACCTGGTGTAGAATGACGGGTTTTGGCAATCCATGGATATACCTTCTTTGCAGGAAGATGTCCGCCTTCACCAGGTTTTGCACCCTGTGCCATCTTGATCTGGATTTCTCTTGCAGATACAAGATAACGGCTGGTTACACCGAAACGTCCGCTGGCAACCTGTTTGATCGCGGAGCATCTGTCATCGCTGCTTCCTGCGGAATCCAGTCTTTCGTCACTTTCACCGCCCTCACCTGTATTGGATTTTCCATGAAGGTGGTTCATGGCGATCGCCAGTGTCTCATGTGCTTCCTGTGAAATGGAACCATAGGACATGGCACCTGTCTTAAATCGTTTTACGATATCATCTACGCTCTCCACTTCTTCAAGTGGAACCGGAGTCTCAGCAAACTTAAAGTCCAGAAGTCCTCTTAAGTTTCCGTGGTTTTCTTTATCCACCAGATCTGTGTACTGTTTGAACAGATCGTAGCTTCCAGTCCATGTGGACTGCTGCAGAAGATGGATAGTCTGAGGATTGTAACGATGTTCCTCTCCCTGGCTTCTCATCTTGTGTGCACCAACGCTGTCCAGAGTCAGGTCTGTAGGAAGTCCTAACGGGTCAAATGCTTCTGAGTGAAGCTTCTCTACATTCTCTTCGATGTCTTCCAGTGTGATTCCGCCTACACGACTGACTGTACCAGTAAAGTATTTCTCGATCACATCTGAGGAAATACCGATTGCCTCGAAGATCTGAGATCCCTGATAAGACTGGATGGTGGAAATACCCATCTTGGAAGCAATCTTTACAATACCGCTGATCACTGCATGATTATAGTCATCTACTGCTGCATAATAGTCTTTCTCCAGCATATGACTGTCGATCAGTTCATGAATGGTCTCAAGGGCAAGGTACGGGTTGATGGCACTTGCACCGTAACCAAGTAAGGTTGCAAAGTGATGTACTTCTCTTGGCTCACCGGATTCCAGGATAATTGCAAGGGAGGTACTCTTTTTCGTCTTTACCAGGTGCTGATGAACTGCGGATACTGCCAGAAGTGACGGAATCGGCATATGGTTTTCATCTACTCCTCTGTCTGAAAGAACAAGGATGTTTGCACCCTCACGGAATGCTTTATCTACTTCTACAAAAAGACGGTCAATTGCTCTCTCAAGCTTGGTGCTCTTATAATATAAGGTAGAAACAACTGCTGTCTTGAAGCCCTCATGCTTGAAGCTCTTGATCTTCATCATGTCTGTATTTGTCAGGATCGGGTTATTAATCTTTAATACCTGACAGTTTTCCGGTTTCTGCTCCAGCAGGTTTCCGTCTTTACCTACATAAACACTTGTGCTGGTAACGATTTCCTCACGGATCGCATCAATCGGAGGGTTGGTAACCTGTGCAAAGAGCTGTTTAAAGTAGTCAAATAATGGTCTGTTCTGTTTGGAAAATACTGCAAGCGGGGTATCCACACCCATAGCTCCGATGCTCTCTGCTCCGTTTAACGCCATGTTTCTGATGGAAGTACGGTACTGCTCATAAGTATAGCCGAATGCTTTCTGCAGACGTGCTCTCTGCTCAGGTGTATATTCTTCCGGTCTTTCGTTAGGAATCTTGATGTCTTTTAACTGTACCAGATGACTGTCCAGCCATTCACCGTATGGCTGCATTTTTGCATAGCCCTCTTTCAGTTCATTGTCATCGATCACTTTTCCCTTTACAGTATCTACAAGAAGCATTTTTCCAGGATGGAGACGCTCTTTTAATACGATTTTCTCTTCCGGGATTGGCAGAACACCCACCTCTGAGGAAAGGATCATATAGCCGTCAGAAGTAATATAATATCTGGATGGACGGAGACCATTTCTGTCAAGGACTGCACCCATAACATCACCATCAGAGAACAGGATAGATGCAGGTCCGTCCCATGGCTCCATCATAGTTGCATAGTACTGATAAAAGTCACGTTTTGCCTGGGAAATGGTGTCATTGTTTGCCCATGGTTCAGGGATTGTGATCATCACTGCAAGAGGCAGCTCCATGCCACTCATTACCAGGAATTCCAGTGTATTATCAAGCATTGCAGAGTCGGAACCATTTCTGTTTACAACAGGGAGCACTTTATGAAGCTGTCCCTCCAGATATGGTGATTCCATATTTTCTTCTCTTGCAAGCATCTTATCTGCGTTGCCGCGGATGGTGTTGATCTCACCGTTGTGTACCATAAAGCGGTTAGGATGTGCTCTCTCCCAGCTTGGGTTTGTGTTGGTACTGAAGCGGGAATGTACCATGGCGATTGCAGATTCATAATCCGGGTTCTGAAGATCTTCGAAGAAAGTACGAAGCTGTCCAACCAGGAACATACCTTTGTAAACGATGGTACGGCTGCTCATGGATACTACATAAGTATTATCATTACTCTGTTCAAACTCACGTCTTGCAATGTAGAGCATACGGTCAAATGGAAGACCTTTTTCCACATCTTCCGGCTTTTTGATAAATGCCTGCATAATACATGGCATACATTCTCTTGCCTTGTGTCCAAGCACTTCCGGGAATACCGGGACCTGACGCCATCCAAGAAGTTCCAGGCCTTCTTTCTCAAGAATGATTTCAAACATCTTCTTTGCCTGTGCGCGTTTGATCTCGTGCTGCGGGAAGAAAAACTGTGCGATGCCATATTCTCTCTCATCGCCAATCTCAAATCCCTCTTTCTTACAGGCTTTCTTGAAAAATTTATGGGAAATCTGGAGAAGGATACCTACACCGTCACCGGTTTTGCCTTCTGCATCCTTACCTGCGCGGTGTTCCAGATGTTCTACGATCTTTAATGCATTTGCAACAGTATCGTGGGTTTTCTTGCCTTTGATATTGACAACTGCTCCGATACCACAGTTGTCATGCTCAAATTCAGGCCTGTACATACCTTGCTGTTGCTGCTGTTCTCTCACTTCTTTCATAATCTCCTCATCCTTTCTATTTCTGCTGCTGTTCTTCGCTTATTTTCTTATCGACGGCCGCCTGAATAAATCCTCTGAATAAAGGATGTGCATGATTCGGGCGGGATTTGAATTCCGGATGGGCCTGAGTTCCTACATAGAACGGGTGCCCTGCGATCTCGATCATCTCTACGATATGATTATCAGGGGAAGTTCCTACGATATTCATTCCCTTCTCCTGAAGTTCTTTACGGAATGCATTGTTTACTTCATAACGATGTCTGTGGCGCTCATGGATTTCTTTTTTGCCAAAGAGTTCATAGGATCTGGAACCTTCTGCAAGAATACATGGATAACTTCCAAGTCTTAAGGTTCCACCGATATCTTCGATATCTTCCTGATCCGGCATTAATGCAATTACCGGATGCTTTGTCTCCGGATTCAGTTCAATACTGTTTGCATCTTCGTATCCAAGTACATGGCGGGCAAATTCTACGATTGCCATCTGCATTCCCAGACAGATTCCAAGATATGGAATCTTATGTACTCTTGCATACTGTGCTGCCAGGATCATTCCTTCTGTACCTCTGTTTCCGAAACCACCCGGAACCAGAATACCATCTACATTGTGAAGCTGCTGATCCAGATTCTTCTCTGTCAGTTCTTCGGAATCGATCCAGTCAAGCTCTACCTTGGCTCTGCAGGAAATTCCGCCATGTTTCAGTGCCTCTACTACACTGAGATATGCATCATGAAGCTGTGTATATTTTCCTACAATTGCGATCTTTACTGTTTTATTCGGATTTCTCAGACTTTCTACCATTTCCTCCCAGTCACTTAAATCCGGTTTTCTGTTTTCCAGACGGAGACTTGAAAGAACTACATCTGCAAGCTTCTCTCTTTCCATTGCAAGAGGAGCTTCATATAAATATTCCACATCCAGGTTCTGAAGTACATGTGATACAGGTACGTTGCAGAATAAAGCGATTTTTTCTTTAATGTCCTCTGTCAGCTCATGTTCACTTCTGCACACCAGTACATCCGGCTGGATTCCCATTCCCTGAAGTTCCTTTACGCTTGCCTGTGTAGGTTTTGTTTTCAGTTCTTCAGATGCCTTTAAATAAGGAATTAATGTTACGTGGATCAGGATTGCATTGTCATGTCCCACATTGAGCTGGAACTGACGAATTGCTTCCAGGAACGGTTGGCTTTCAATATCACCGACTGTTCCTCCCACCTCGATAATGGCAATCTTGTTTTCCTCCGGTGATTTGGCGCGGTAGAAACGACTCTTAATCTCATTTGTAATATGAGGAATTACCTGTACGGTACCCCCGCCGAAATCCCCGTGACGTTCTTTCTGAAGAACAGACCAGTAAACCTTACCGGTTGTCACATTGGAATTTTTATCAAGACTCTCATCAATGAATCTCTCATAATGTCCCAGATCCAGGTCTGTCTCTGTACCATCGTCTGTTACAAAAACTTCTCCGTGCTGAATCGGGTTCATGGTTCCGGGGTCGATATTGATATAAGGATCAAACTTCTGCATGGTTACCTGGTATCCTCTCGCTTTCAGAAGACGCCCCAGAGATGCAGCTGTGATTCCCTTTCCAAGACCGGAAACAACTCCTCCTGTAACAAATACGTATTTCACTGCCATTTTGATTTCCTCCTCCATCATCCTTTGTTAATAAAAAAGCGTCAGATGCAGCTATCAGAGGGCACTTGACCCATCTGGTATTCTGCATCTGACGCCTTTGTCAGATCATCATATCTTCTATAATAATATGTTCAATTGGCTTTCTTTAAAAATATGCTATACTATAAAACATTTTTTTTCGTTTGTCAATAATGAATTTCCCGTTTTTAAGCAAAAACAAATCAAATAAGTTCCTTCTGATAAACTATGAAGCAGTTATATTTTATGGAATTACTCTGAACACAGTCATAATACAGAAAAAACGAATCTGTAGAAGTTCATCTTCCAGACCCGTCTTCTCTGCGATAATTATTCGGTTATAAAAATGTAAAATTTATGCAACTGCAAATTTCTTCAATGTACGATCAAATTCCCGGCTCTCCCCGTGGCAGTCTACTGTCAGTTCTCTGGTCAGATCCAGACTAAGTACACCAAGGATTGATTTGGCATCAATTAAAAATCTGTTGTAATAAACATCAATATCAAAATCACATCTGCTTGCAGCATTCACAAATTCCTGCACCTCTTCAGTTGCATTTAACTTGATTTTACTCTGTGACATCGTGATCACCCTTTCTGAAAACATTCTTTGTTTTTTTCTATCAGACGCCCATATTATGTTCCACATTTCAGAATTTGTCAAGTTTTTAAATTTATCCAATTTTCATAAAGCGCAGGGGTTCTATTGTGCATTTTGTTCGTTTATATATGTTTTCACAGCATTATTTTATACATTATGTATGGTTTCATTCTATATTGGTTTTACCATTATGTGAGATTGATTCCATATATCATCGACAGGTTTCTGCATTTTTTATGAATTTTTGCGACTTAACACTTCACAATATCTGCAAACTCCGCATTTGTATAATCCGGAATCTCCATCGGATAATTTCCATCGAAGCATGCCTTACATAAGGGCAGGCCGCCCGCCATTCCTTCCAGATAATCTGTCTGCATGTAGCCAAGAGAATCTGCTCCGATCATTTTACAGATTTCCTCCGTGCTGTGGCTGGCTGCAATGAGCTGATCATTTGACGGCACATCCGTTCCGAAATAACATGGATGTAAAAATGGCGGTGAACTGATACGTACGTGCACTTCCTTTGCTCCCGCCTCTTTTAACATGTGGATCAGGTTTGCAATGGTTGTTCCACGAACAATAGAATCATCCACCAGAACAATCCTCTTATCTTTTACAACAGATTCCAGCACACTCAGTTTCAGATGAACGCTGGACTCACGTTCTTCCTGAGTCGGTTTGATAAATGTTCTTCCAATATAGCTGTTTTTATAGAACGCAAATGCAAACGGGATTCCTGATGCTTCGGAGTATCCCTTTGCAGCAGGGAGTCCGGACTCCGGTACACCTGTTACAAGATCTGCCTCTACAGGATAAGACTTGGCAAGAGATTTACCGCCGCGGATTCTGGCATCATAGACCTTCACCCCATCAATGGTACTGTCAAGTCTTGCAAAATATATATACTCAAACACACAATGCGCGCGTTTTGCAGCAGCAGACGCAAGCTCTTTATTTGACTTCAGTCCGTCTTTTGTGATCGTAAGAATCTCACCCGGCTCAATGTCACGGATAAATTCCGCACTTACAGATGTCAGAGCACAGCTCTCAGAAGCAATAACATAAGCATTTCCTCTTTTACCGAGACACAATGGTTTCAGTCCATATGGGTCGCGGACTGCGATCAGTTTTCTCGGGCTCATAACTACCAGACCATATGCACCTTTGATCTTCTTTGCAGTCTTTAGCACTGCCTCTTCTACTGTTTTAGAATGCACACGTTCTCTTGCGATATGGAACGCAATAACCTCTGAATCTGTAGTTGTATGGAAAATCGCTCCATTCTGGATCAGTTCCCATTTCAGTTCCGGTGTATTAACCAGATTTCCGTTATGTGCAAGTGCAAGAGTTCCCTTTACATAAGACAAAACAAGGGGCTGTGCATTCTCTGCAACAGAAGCTCCTGTTGTGGAATATCTTACATGACCAATACCAATATCTCCCTCATATTTACGGACAACATCCTGTCTGAGAACTTCACTTACAAGTCCCAGATCCTTATGAAACTTCACATTTCCACGCTCTCCCTTAGTATCAGAAACTGCAAGTCCGCAGGATTCCTGTCCTCTGTGCTGCAGGGAAGTCAGTCCATAATATATGGACGGAACTACATTGCCGCCATCCAGATCATAAATTCCAAAGACGCCGCACTCTTCTTTTATTCCAGCCATCTGATTTCCTCCGATCGTATTCTCTTGTCTGACTTTAACTTTACTTTCAAAACCCGCTGACATTGTTTTCTTATGTTTGGCGGGTTCCAAAATCAAATTATAATAATAGAAACAAATTTGTCAACCTATCCTTTTTTTGCCATATCTCAAAAATTTTTTCTGAATTTTTTCAAAAAAAGTGCTTGACATCTGTTTTCATTTCGTTTATAGTACAGCACATAAAGCAAAGGCGCTTTGGAAAGATCTACAGAGATCTCATCCAGGGCGCCTTTTTCGTTTTATAAAACTTTCGTTTCATAGAAAATGTTCGATGAGGAATTTTCTATGAGACGAAAACCGCAGGCAGTCACAATGGTGATCTGCAGCGGCACTACACATATTCAGAAAATATTGCAAACCGAAAGGAGAGTACCTATATGGCACAGAATATCCCTGAACTGTACGGCAGCCTGGTCTTCAACGACAAAGTAATGAGAAGTAAACTGCCAAAAGACATGTACAAAGCATTAAAGAAAACAATCGAGAGCGGTACACACCTTGAACTTGATGTTGCCAACTCCGTTGCTGTTGCAATGAAAGAATGGGCTACCGAGAACGGCGCCACTCATTATACTCACTGGTTCCAGCCAATGACAAACGTAACTGCAGAGAAACATGACAGTTTCATTTCTCCTACAGGAGATGGTCAGGTGATCATGGATTTCTCAGGTAAAGAACTTGTAAAAGGTGAGCCGGATGCTTCCAGTTTCCCGTCAGGCGGTCTTCGTGCCACATTCGAGGCAAGAGGATATACAGCATGGGATCCGACATCACCGGCATTCATCAAAGACGGAACCCTTTACATTCCTACAGCATTCTGCTCCTACAGCGGAGAAGCTCTTGATAAAAAGACTCCTCTCCTTCGTTCCATGCAGACACTTGATAAAGAAGCTACAAACCTTCTCCATATAATAGGAAATAAAGATGTCAAACACGTAAATACAACTGTAGGTCCTGAACAGGAATACTTCCTGGTAGACAAGGAATTATACAAGCAGAGAAAAGACCTTGTATTCTGCGGACGCACACTGATCGGTGCTCCTGCTCCTAAGGGCCAGGAAATGGAAGATCATTACTTCGGTGCTCTGAAACCTCGTGTCGCAGCTTATATGCATGACCTGGATGTAGAGCTCTGGAAACTTGGTATTCCTGCCAAAACAAAACATAACGAAGTTGCTCCTGCACAGCACGAGCTGGCTCCTGTATTCGATACAACAAACGTTGCGGTTGACCACAACCAGTTAACAATGGAAGTAATGAAGAAAGTTGCCGACAAGCACGGACTTGTATGCCTTCTTCACGAGAAACCATTTGAGGGAATCAACGGAAGTGGTAAACACAACAACTGGTCTATGATTACAGATGCCGGTGTAAATATCCTTGATCCGGGAAAAACACCTGCTGAAAATACACAGTTCCTGATTTTCCTGACAGCTGTTATCAAAGCAGTTGATGAATACGCAGATGTACTTCGTATTTCTGTAGCAAGTGCAGGAAATGATCACCGTCTTGGTGCAAACGAGGCTCCGCCTGCTGTTGTATCCGTATTCCTCGGTGATGAACTGACAGAAGTATTAAAATCTATCGAAAATGACGAATATTTTGCAGGAAGCCGCGCAGTCCAGATGGATATCGGTGCAAAAGTACTTCCACATTTCGTAAAAGACAATACAGACAGAAACCGTACTTCACCATTCGCATTTACAGGTAACAAATTCGAATTCCGTATGCTTGGTTCCGAAGCTTCTGTTGCAAACCCGAACATTATCTTAAACACTGCTGTTGCTGAGTGTGTTCACCAGTTTGCAGAACAGTTAAAGGATGTACCGGAAGACAAGATGGAGGATGCAATCCACGAACTGATCAAGAAGACAATTATTGATCATAAACGTGTTATCTTTAACGGAAACGGTTATACAGACGAATGGATTGAAGAAGCTACGAAACGTGGTCTCTTTAACCTGAAATCTACACCGGATGCTCTTCCTCAGTGGATCGCAGATAAAAATATTGAACTCTTTACCAAATATCATATCTTCACAAAAGAAGAAATTGAATCCCGTTATGAGATCTGGCTGGAATCCTATTCCAAGATTCTTAACATTGAGTCCAATACTATGGTTGAAATGGTACAGAAGGATTTCCTTCCATCTGTATTCGCATATATCGACAAAGTTGCAGCTACTGCTGTTGCTAAAAAATCAGTTGTTTCAGATGTCAGCACAGCTTCTGAAGGAAAACTGATCAAAGAGCTGTCACAGCTTGCTGATGAGATTTCCACAGGTCTTGAGACCTTAAAAGCAGACACTGCCAAAGCGCTTGCTACAGAAGATCCTCTGGCTAATGCAAAAGCATACCAGACAGTTGTTCTTTCTGATATGGATGAACTCAGAAAGTCTGTAGATGCAGCAGAAACTCTGATTCCGGATGCACTGCTTCCATATCCTACATATGACAAGCTTCTGTTTTCCGTTTAATTAACAGGTAATAACAGGGGAATATCTTTATGAACTCTACTTCATAATTCATTATCGATTTCCTCATCCATTAATCACACGATATTTTGATATTCCCCTGTTTTACATATAATTTTGATTTTAAACTGCATTGCATACAGTCATACGAAATGTCTTTTCTATTACATCAGTTATGCAATACACTATAAATATGGATTTTATATTCGCAAAAGCGCGATGAACTGGCTACATTTCCAGGCATCGCGCTTTTTGCATTTTATAAAATATGAGGAAATTTTTATGAGGGAGGAATATTATTATGGAATTTTCCGCAGTAAACACAATATGGGTGCTGGTCGGCGCCGCGCTGGTCTTCTTTATGCAGGCCGGATTCGCAATGGTAGAAACAGGCTTCACACGAGCCAAAAACGCAGGTAACATTATTATGAAAAACCTGATGGACTTCTGTATCGGAACCCCGGTCTTCTGGCTGGTCGGCTTCGGTCTGATGTTTGGTGCAGGTAATGGATTTATCGGAAAGATCGGTGGTATTGCAACAGAAGCACACTATGGTTCAGGAATGCTTCCTGACGGAGTTCCTTTCTGGGCATTCTTAATCTTCCAGACAGTATTCTGTGCAACATCCGCAACAATTGTTTCCGGTGCAATGGCAGAACGTACCAAGTTCCTTTCCTATTGCATCTACAGCCTTATGATCAGTCTTGTTGTATATCCGGTATCCGGACACTGGATCTGGGGCGGTGGATTTATCAGCCAGATGGGATTCCACGATTTCGCAGGTTCCTGTGCAGTACATATGGTAGGTGGTGTGGCAGCTCTGATCGGTGCCATCATCCTTGGACCTCGTATCGGTAAATATACAAAGGACGGCAAATCAAAGGCTATCCCGGGACACAACCTTACAGTTGGCGCTTTAGGTGTATTTATCCTCTGGTTCTGCTGGTTCGGATTTAACGGTGCTTCCACAGTAAGTATGGAAGGCGATGCAATCGTAAGTGCCGGTAAAATCTTCGTTACTACTAACCTTGCAGCAGCTGTTGCAACTGTAACTGTTATGATCATCACATGGGTACGTTACAAAAAACCGGATGTTTCCATGTCTCTGAACGGTTCTCTTGCAGGACTTGTAGCAATTACAGCAGGATGCGACACAGTTTCTCCTACATCCGCAGCAATCATCGGTATTGCTTCCGGTTTTATCGTAGTATTTGGTATTGAATTTATTGACAAGGTTCTGAAAATTGATGACCCTGTTGGTGCTGTCGGTGTTCATGGTTTAAACGGTGCTTTCGGTACCCTTGCAGTTGGTCTTTTCTCAGACGGATCAGGCACAGACTGGAAAGGACTCCTTACAGGCGGCGGCTTCCACGGATTTGGTGTTCAGTTCACTGGTATGATCATCACAATCGCATGGGTTGTTGTTACTATGACAATTATCTTCCAGGTAATCAAACATACAATCGGACTTCGTGTTTCAGCTGAAGAAGAGATCGCAGGTCTTGACTCCAAAGAACATGGTCTTGCAAGTGCTTATGACGGTTTCGCAATGGCTGGCGTTCCGACTCCTATGGGAACTTCCATAAAAGCTCCTGTTGTCACAGCCAGACCTTCTGCTCCTGCTGAATCAGTTCCTGAACTTCCGAAAGAAGGCGTTCATAAGCTTACAAAAGTTGTTATCATCACCCGTCAGAATAAGCTTGATGAATTTATGCAGGCAATGAACGAGATCGGTGTTACAGGTATCACTATTACGAACGTTCTCGGATGCGGTGTACAGAAAGGTGCTCCATCCTACTATCGTGGTGTTGAGATGGAAATGAATCTTCTTCCTAAGATCAAGATTGAGATCGTTGTCAGTCTCGTACCTGTACAGAAAGTTATCGAAACTGCCAAGGCAGTCCTCCATACCGGTCAGATTGGTGATGGTAAAGTATTTGTATATGACATTGAAAATGTCGTTAAGATCCGTACAGGCGAAGAAGGTTATCTCGCACTGCAGGATACAAAGTAAATTATTTATCAACAATCAGGTAATATTAATAAGAGACATCAGCGTATTGATTGCTGGTGTCTCTTATTTTAATCTTTCTTTCTAACAATTCCAATGGCGTTAAAAAACAGGCAGTATATTTCATGTAAATATCATAGCCACGATATCGGAAGCCTATTGTATTATATCTGGTAGGAAGTGTGTCAAGTGCAAGAACCGCTTTTTAATCTTTTGGGAAAAATCCTCTGCATACTCCCGGTATTTAAATTGCTGAAGGATATATTTCTTTTTTCCTTCACATCCAGCTTGCCGCTCTGGGCAATGACAACTTTGTATTTTTTGTTTTCCATCCGTACCCCTTATACTGCATCAATTTCTGCCCATGCTTCTTCCACTGTCTGCACTCTGCCATTTTCCATATCGTCAATGGCTTCATCCAGCTTTGACAGAAGGACATCCATTGCATCGTTGATCGTATAAGTTGTTTCACGGGATTTCGTTGCCTGTGCCAATGCCATAACCATCACCCTTTCTTGAAATAGCACTTTTGTTTCTATTTTTATCATACCACGAACCACCGGAAATATCTATATATTTTAAATTTGTCTTTATAACCCAAACACAGAATACTGTTTTTGGGACGTTTTTTAGAATTTGTCCATTTGTAGTTTCAATTAAAAAAGTAAATAAAAGTGCTGCCGCACCAAACTTTTCAGTGCGGCAGCCCATACAGCTATTTACCTATGCCTCGTTTATATTAAATGTTTTTCCTTAAAGCTCCCGAAGGTAATCGGCACTAACATAACGGTAAATGCCGCCAAGAGAAATTTTGGCCCACCCATTACTGATAGAATATACATATACTTTTGTGCCATAATTCAATGTGCCTACTATT
>ERZ650302.1415-NODE-1415-length-13357-cov-4.548790_pt1 | contig 13357 bp, 10 predicted proteins | sample MGYA00376238_ERZ650302 | MGnify/ENA primary metagenome ERZ650302 (study PRJEB26733, sample SAMN07839298) | wastewater metagenome | biome: urban; feature: wastewater treatment plant; material: waste water | place: USA: North Carolina | collected 2016-04-28 ... | reverse complement strand
CTGTAGCCGTGACTGGAGTTCAGACGTGTGCTCTTCCGATCTCTGTGAATCCGTTTCTATCTTGCAAATCGATATTAGCTTTAGCTTTTAATAATAAAACCGTTAATGTTTTATCATTTTTAACAATAGCTGCCATAAGAGCTGTTCCATTAGAGCTATTAAAATTTACATTTGCCTTCTGTTGTACTAAAAAAGTAGCTACCGCTACGTTGCCGTTATAACAAGCTAATATCAATGGTGTAAAACCTTGAGGAGTAAGTGAATCGATTAATTCGGGCGCATTGGATAAAATTGCATTCATTTCTGCAACTGTTCCTTTTCTGGCAACATCAAAAATATTAGGTTGAGAAAAAATTGCAGTTGAGACAATCAAAAAGGTAATTAAAAAATATTTTTTCATAATAACTCCCTTAAAGAAAACTCGTAGGCATGGATAGCCTACGAGTTTTCTCTAGTTTAAGCTTTATTTTCCCAAACCATATCATACCAGACGGCACCACCATGTGTAGATTGTGATTGACCATCGTTAGTAAAGCCATTTTTTTCATAATAGGAAATCAAATAATCATGGCAAGTTAAGGTAATGCCATCACGCTTTTGCTCGCGCGCTAAGTCTTTCAAGGCTGCGATTAATTTCGTTCCAACAGCTTGGCCTTTAAAGTCTTCTGCCACAGATAAACTGGTAACCGCAATATAGCCACCTGTTGCTGGATTTTCTACAACTGTTTGAAACAGATCATCTGTTAAATGGCGGACATTGACCGCTGGTCCTTCAATATAACCCGCAACTTGACCGTCAATTTCTGCCACTAAAAACGTGTCTGGAATTTTAGCAATTCGTGATTTGACCGCCTCATAACTGGCAGCTTCTTCTGGTGAGAAATTGCTGGCTTCTATCTTATAAGCAGCTTCTAAGTCTGCTGGTATAACTTGTCTGATTTTCATTGTCTATTCTCATCCCCTTTACGATAGATTGATTGTGAAGACAAACGCCAATTTCATATAAAATTGGCGTTTGTCTTTTTTGATTTGAGTTGATTTGAGTTTATTGAACATTACTTGTCAATTGTGACAAAAGTGATTCAAAGGCATACTCATACTTTTGAATATCACCAGCACCCATGAAGACGTAGACTGCATTATCATGGTCAAGCAAGGGTGAAACATTATCCACGGTAATCACTTTAGCTGGTTTTTCAATTTTCACAGCTAGGTCTTCAACCTTAACATCACCGTGATCGACTTCACGTGCTGACCCATAAATCTGTGCTAAGTAAACAGCATCAGCCTGGTTCAAGCTTGTCGCAAATTCATCAATCAGGGCGATTGTCCGTGTGAAAGTATGGGGCTGGAAGACAGCGACAATTTCTTTATCCGGATATTTTTGACGCGCTGCGTCCACTGTTGCTTCAATTTCAGTCGGGTGGTGGGCAAAATCATCAATAATGACTTGATCGCCAATCCGTTTTTCTGTGAATCGGCGCTTAACGCCACCAAACGTCGCCATGTACTTAGCAATTTCTTTAGCATCAAAACCGTCTTGGTGAGTTACGGCAACAACAGCCAAGGCATTCAAGATATTATGCTTACCATATGTTGGCACAACAAATTCTCCGATTTTTTCGTCGTGGAAATAAGCCGTGAATTTTGAACCGCTGGTCGTCCGTGTCACGTCTTTTGCAATATAGTCATCGCTGTCAGAGAAACCGTAACGATAAATTGGTACATTAGCCGTTAATTTTTGAAGGTATTTATCATCACCGTAAACGAACACGCCTTTGGTAACTTGGTTAGCATAGGTTTGAAAAGCATCAAAGACATCATCAATTCCTGTAAAGTAGTCAGGATGATCGAAATCGACGTTGGTAATAATGCTATATTCAGGATGGTAAGGTAGGAAATGACGTTCATACTCATCAGACTCGAAAACAAAGAATTTAGAATCTGCTGATCCACGACCTGTCCCATCGCCAATCAGATAAGAGGTATCTGTCACATGACGCATGACGTGAGCCAAAAGACCAGTTGTTGATGTTTTACCATGAGCACCTGCTACGCCGATTGATGTGAAGTTAGTCATAAATTGGCCGAGGAATTCATGGTAGCGAACATAATTGTAGCCATTTTTATTGGCGTAAGCCACTTCGACATTGTTGTCATCTCGGAAAGCATTACCGACAATGATTTCAACATCTGGTGTGATATTTTTCGTATCAAATGGCAGGAGCGGAATACCCGCTAATTCTAGACCACGCTGCGTAAAGTAGTAATCTGTCGAATCAGACCCTTGGACTTTGTGACCCATTTGGTGGAGCATAAGGGCAAGTGCTGACATACCAGACCCTTTGATTCCGATAAAATGATAAGTTTTTTGTGACATTTGTCTACTCTTTAAGTTGGGTTGGGCAATGGTACAGATGATGAGAATTTTCTTGAAATCCCCAACACCTCTAAACCTAACGAAACTCTATTCCTTTCTATTTGAACTTCAGACTAACTTTTTAGGAAAATAGATAATTTGCGAACCTGAACAGGAACACCATCATCTTCATTTTCTACAAAAGTTTACGACGTCGTCGTATCGCCTTCAGTATCATTTTCTAACGATAACGATTTGTCATGCTTGTGTCTGTTTTGATACCTCTGACTTAATCAACTGTATCAAACCCCTCACGGTGCTGATGTTTACTAGCAAAATAGTCTTGTTTTGGTTCGTCGAATAAAGACCCATTTGACTCACGTGCTGCTGTTTTGTCAAAACCTAAGACTGGTTTGCCTAATGAGTGTTGCGTTTGAGCCACTTTTTTATTAGCCAGACCTTTGATCCCTAGTTCATCTGACGATGCGCGCTCCAATGGATTGACATAGGGTTTGACAGGTTTAGGTGCCACCGCATTTTCACGCGCACGCTTCCTCGCATCCTCAACCAAGCTTGATTTTTTCTTAATTGGCATTGTATCTGCTGTCGCCTTGAAATTTTTGCTCAATGGGCGTTTGCCATTAACCGTTGGTGTTTGAAGACGTGTCTCAAAGGAACTCGCTTGTTCCCCTTCGTTTGTAGCATCTGACATCAAGCTTGATGAAGCAGTCGCATGATTTGTTTTGTTCCCAGCAGATGACTCGAAACGCTCGACCGCCGCATCAGGATTTTTGGTTAAAAGTTGTTGATTGGTCATGATCACCCGATTATCTGGTATTAACACCGCATCATCGGGCATAATCGGAAATGTAATTTTATTTTTAGGATACGAATTTTCCATACTTGGCCTTACTTTCACTTGAGTTAAAGAATGTTTTATAGCATCTGTCGGCTAATCTATCGCTCGACAAGAGATACCATTTACATTGTACCAAAAATTTGAGGAATAATCTCGACTTATGCGAATTTGTCGCCTTTAAATCCCCAAAATCGACTTCATTTCATCCTTAGAAATCGTGCTATCATCCGCACCACCATCCAAGACCGTTGACACCATATCACGCTTGCTATCTTGCAGCGCCATGATTTTTTCCTCAATCGTGCCACGTGTAATCAAGCGAATTACTTCCACCGTTTTGGTTTGCCCCATGCGGTGAGCACGTGAAATCGCTTGCTCTTCAACTGACGGATTCCACCACAAGTCTACCAAAATGACAACATCAGCAGACGTTAAGTTCAGACCGGTCCCGCCAGCCTTGAGTGAAATCAAAAACGCATCACGCGATCCCGCATTAAAAGCCTTGACCATTTTCATCCGATCTTTAATCGGCGTTGATCCTGTCAACTGGTAGCTAGAAATCCCAGCTTCCTCCAATTGTTTTTCAATATGTGAAAACATTTTTCGAAACTGTGAAAAAATGAGTGGTCGGTGGCCAGCATCCTTGATTTGCTGCAAGAGCTCTGCCAGACTTTTGAGTTTGCCAGATGTACCAGTGTAATCTGACATAAATAGGGCTGGCGTATCACAGATTTGGCGTAAACGCGTAATCCCAGCAAGAATCTCTATCTTAGAACGTGAAAATTCATAGTCGTTCATATTTCTCACACGATTTTGAATGGCTTCAAGTTGCGCCAGATAGATAATTTTTTGAGACTCCTCAAGTTCACTATACTGAATCATTTCCAGCTTATCTGGTAATTCCAGAAGGACATCTTCCTTACGGCGACGCATGACAAACGGCTGAATCATGCGTGAAATCGCATCGTGCTTCAGCTTACGAAATTTCTTACGGTCCCCTAAGATACCTGGCATAATAATTTGGAAAATCGCCCAAATCTCATCGACCCGATTTTCAATTGGTGTACCTGATAAGGCAAAGATATGATCCACCTTAAGCTGAGATAGGGCTTTGTTAGTCTTAGAGTTAAAGTTTTTAACCGTTTGCGCTTCATCAATCAGTAAATAATTCAACTGTAGTTCTTGATAGATGTTCACATCTTTCAAAAAGCTACCGTAACTGGTGATAAAAATCTGTGTTTTAGAATTGCCTAATAACGCTGAACGCTCTTGTTTGGTACCGTCAACAACGACAACTTCAAGGTCTGGCGCAAATTTCGCAAACTCACTTGACCAGTTATAAATCAAACTTGACGGTGAGACAATCAAGGCAATGTCACTTTGAGCCAGATTGCTTGCAAGATAAGTGATTGACTGTAAAGTTTTACCCAGTCCCATATCATCCGCAAGAACACCGCCCATATGATAACTACTGAGCATACTCATCCAACGCACCCCATCTTCTTGATAGGGGCGTAAAGTCGCTTTAATCTGTTCTGGTTTTTCATAAGGAAAAGCGTGTGGATTAGTCAAATTATCATACAAGGCTTCAAATTTTGTTGAAAATGAGACCCCATCCTGATCTCCAAAAATTTTAGAGAGTTGGAAAGTTTTAAAAGTTGGAACAGCAATTTTACCTGCACCGACCTGAACCGCATCTGACATATCATTCAAGACTTGTTTAACAGCATCGAATTGCTCGTCTAGTAAAATGAGCTGACCCGATTCAGTCACATAGTAACCCGCATTTTCCTGTAGTCGTGCAACGAGTTTTGAAAATTCTTGCTCAGGAACATGGGGCAAGCTAAAATTAATTTCTAGCAAGCCACCATTTTGATCAATATCAATATCAAAATTCTCTGTGATTTGTAGTTCTTGGACGCTTGGTGACAGGGTAACTTCACCTAATTTAGCAAATTGTGGGAGGATTTCAGTGAAAAAAGCATAGATTTCCTCACCTTTTGGTTGGTTAACTTGCGTTTCAAAGCCAACTGAAAAGCCAGAACGTTTGAGCAAATCAAAAATACGTTTCTCTAGAAGTAAATGCCGTGAAAAATCAAGAGTATCTAGATCTCTAAAGCTCGTAATCTGAAAATCACCATAGTCAAAAGCAATCTGCAAGGTTAAGAAACGGTCCAAGTCAAAGCTAAATCGAGGTTTAAAAGGGCGAATTTTGAAAGCATCAGGCGCGTCAACATAACCCAATTTTTCGAAAATTTGTAAAGCCTGAGCTAATTTATCTTTGTCATCATAATCAAAATGGATCATTTTCATACCATCTGAAGCCTTTGGTAACTTGGATAAGAGATTTAAAATCTCCAACTGCTCAGCATCCAGCTGATAAAAAACATGATCACGATAGATGATTTCTCCCTCAAAGAAAGTTTGATGTGGCATCTCTTTGATCGTTAATTCAATGACATCATCCAGAGGTTTAACCTCGAACTGATACAAGTCACCTTCATCATCTAATGGCAAAACGCTGAAATATTTGACCGACTTCTCAGAAATTTTCATCGAAAAATCCATGGTTTCAGTCAAGTCTAATAGCTCAGGTAATAGACCAGCATGAGGCACAAAATATCGACCCAACTTACGAAACAGGTTCGTCAAAGTCATTTCTTCCTGGCTCGGCGTGATTTTTAATAGGTAATTTAAAAAATTTTGACTCACCTTATCAAAATGTGACAGCATCAGGGTTACATAGTGTGAGCTCCCAATCAGATAAGTACCACCTTTTCTGAGCAGCATAATAAAATGTGGAATATCTTTAATAATGTAGGCCCTAGACATATTTGTCAAACGAATCTTTAAAGTAAAGGCCAAAAAATTACCACTATAGTAAAAGGACTCCATCAACTTGGGATCTGAAACTTCGACTTCTAAGGTCAATTTCTCTAATTGATTTGCCCATTTATCATCGTTGACTTTAGCTAAAAAATCAGCAGATGCTTGCAATTCTTTTGATTTTTCGACTTCAGCTTCATAAGCTTTCTTCTCTTCCTCAACTGCCTCAGTATCCGCTTTTTTTAGATATTCTTCGACCGCCGCAATATGGCGACAGTAACGTTTATTGCGTTGGAAGACATCACAAAAACACAAGTCGTTTTGACCATCTAAGTCATAAACGACTTGCTCACCATCAACATCAGCCGAAAGTTTCATTTCACTGACAGACACATCGGTCATCAGCCCTTTATCAAAAAGTTCCGCACCTTCAGCACGGATGCGTGCTGGCATCATTCGACTCATATCATTTGTCCCATCTTCAAAGCATTTCTCAAAAGGCTAATACTCAAAACTTCCTATCTTTATTTTAGTCGGCATTGGCATGATTTTCTTGCTTCTTTTGTTATTATTTTTTTGCCAAATGCGCTTAAATTTTGGCACTATTATACCATATTTTCTAGAAAATTTCAGAGATTTTCTATGTCTTGCAAGATTTCACTTTCGTGAACTCTTACAACTTGACCTCTGCTTACGCTCCGACCAATCAGGGTCATTCGCGACTGTCCGTTCATTCAAAGTCTTTCATCATATTTAAAAAAGCTTGGATTAAAACATCTCGATCCTTGATCCATTGCTTGCGTTCATCCCGTAAATGGACGCGATTGGACAGAAAAATCACGGCTTGTTGCGTCTTCAAGTTTAACAAAATAAAAGTACCTGTGTAGCCTGTGTGCAGTAACCATTGTCCAAAATGGGTTTGCCTTGATTTTGAGGGCGTTTCAAGGTCGATCAAATCCCAAGCTAGGCTGCGAGGTTTGTCAGCATGTGCATAGTCTTGCAGCAGAGCAAGATAGGCGGGATGGGCAAAATAGGCCTGAGCAAAGGCAACCAAGTCATCTAAATCCGAAAAAAGTCCAGCTGATCCTGTGTGTCGTCCTAATATCTGGGCTTTAGGATCATGAACAAGGCCCTGAGGGAGATCCCAGGCTGTTGCTACTGTCCTGTCGGGTGCTGTAAATCCTGTATGGATCATTTTGAAAGGCGTGAAGACCTGTTCTTGTAGAATATCTGCTAAGTCTTGAGCGTAAATAGTCTCTAACATGAAGCCTAGTAAAATAAAATTTACATCTGTATAATGGAAGGTTTTATCTGCTGTGACGGTGACTTGATTAAGAGCTGCCCGAAGCGCGTCATAAGGCAGTGTGTTACGATTTTTGATAAAGGGATCAATCCCTGAGGTGTGCGTCAAAAGTTGGCGAATAGTTAGGGAGGCCCCACCTGACCCTTCAAATTCAGGATATTGAGTCGTTAACAAGTCGTCAAGTCCGACTTTCCCCGACAAGATTAAGTTAATCATCAGGGTACCCGTGCCGACCACCTTCGAGACACTAGCTAGATCATAAGCCATATCAGCTTGTAACAGAACCGGCTCAGGCTTCAAGCGGTTATAACCATAAACAAGTTTTTGCACATCCGAGCCGTTGACAATCGCAAAAGAAGCACCTGGAAAAATTCCAGATGCGACATAAGCTTTTACAAGTTCAATAGGATTGTCCGGCATCGCGTCAATCATTTCATAAACCATATTTCTAGATTCTGACCATCTGTTAAGGTCAAAATTTTGCCTTTTTTATCAACATAATAGGCTAGTCCTAAGTCATCTAATTGCGACGCAATATGGTGCAAATCGACTTCTGGCGCCACTTCAAATTCAATGATCTCAATATCCCAGACTTCTTCTGGATTGGTTAACAAATCAGAGCCTTGCGCTTCAAAATACGAGATTTGACCAAAGGGAAATTGAACAACCTGATTTTTTTCATTCAAACCAAAACCTTCAACATAAAAAGCCAAAACATCCTTTAAGTTGCTAGTATTAAGTTGAATCTCAGTAATCTTAATATCCTGTGTGTCAGACTGGCTTGGTACAATCTCAAAGACATCGCCTTCTGGTGATGTCGCTTCAAACCCTTCTGTAAATTCTGGGCTTTCAATCACGATTTTGCGCAATTTTTTTACGCCATCTACTGCACGTGTCCGCATACTTGGAGATTCTTCCAAAATCAATCTGGTATCAGTGCGTGTTTTAGCTGATTTGCTACCGAGCATAGCCAAAGCATTTTCTTCTGAGATCACTTTTAGTCCCAATGTTTCTTTATAAAATGCCAGATTTAAATCACGATTGTTGACGCGGATGACTGGTACGGCTCTCTTGATATTATCAAAAACTGTCTTCATTTTCTCTCTTTTTCTTATCTTTCTCACGTCATTAAGGTCATTTCAGACATTAAGTCAGAGGCAATTTTGGTTTTAAGTATTTTTTGTTATCTCTATTATAGTCAACTCTGCCCCATTTTACAAAAATTTACCATTTTTTACGGTAATTAACTGATGGGTGACGACCAGAAACAAAGTTTTTGCTATTCCTACTTTAACCATATCTCCCGCCGGTACGACTATTTTAGGCAAATCATTGTGAAAAATTTTAAAATATGGTATCTTGTAAACATGAATTATTTAGAAATCGCTCAAAATACTGCCAAGCAACAGCCTCTATTACCACCACATGAAACACCCGGTCAGACTTGGAAAACACGACTCACCTTCATCTGGGCTTTGGTACTCTGGCAAGCCTCTTCAGCTTTACCGGCCATCACGATGAATCGACAAGGCCATTTCGAGCTCTGGAAAATCGGGCTCTTCCTCCTACTCTTTGCCGCTTGCGTCTGGCTCTCATACATCTGGGCACTCAGATATCATCTAATACCCAAAATTAACTGGCGCTACTTCCAGCTCGGGAAAATCGCTGTTGGCTTCGGACTGATGTTTGTTTCTGCATTAATTTCAGGCATGATCATGAACTTAACTGGGACCAATGGTACTGAAAATCAAGATATCATTAACAGCATCGGTAAAGTGCTACCGCCACTTGTCTTTGTCATTATGACAACGTCTGCTGGATTTTTTGAAGAGCTGATCTTCCGAGTAGGTCCATTTGAACTCCTCTTTAATAAATGGCCTAAGCTTGCCGCTATTTTTGCCTGGGCACTCTTTACTGCAGCACATGGTCCAACAGACTTTGCAAGCTTCATGACCTATGGTCTGATGAGTCTCGTTCTTACCGGTCTATATGCCAAATATCGTAATTTCTATCTCAATATGTCCGTCCATTTTCTCTGGAATGCCTTGGGCATGATTGGCTTTTTCCTTCTTAAGTAATTACTTGTTATGATTCAAAAATCCCTGGTCAAATTGATATGACCAGGGATTTTTTGCTACGTGTCAGTTAGACATTAACAGCTTATATGAAAATGATTTTGAACAAGGCGATAGCAGAAATACCAGCCAAGATTGGTGCCAAGACAGGAACCCAAGCATACCACCATTTAGAATCAGACTTGCTTTCGCCAAGAATTGATTTTGGAAGGACAGCATGAAGGATACGTGGACCAAGGTCACGCGCTGGGTTAAGACCTGGACCTGTAGCACCACCAAGTGAGGCAACAAGTGTCATCACAAGGAAACCAAGTGCCAAGTGAGCAACTGCAAGTGAACCAGCATTACCAGTTGTTAAACCGACAATCCCTTGTTGTACTTTAGTTGCAATATCCATGTCCGCAACTTTCGTTGCAGCGCCGTTAGCGCCACCTTGCGATGACAATAATTTATCAATAGCAGGAATCACTTCAGCACCAAAGAAGTTTTTAGTCAAACCAAGCGCTGCGAAGAAAAGTACAAATGATCCAAAGAACTCATTTAAGAAACCATTGATTGTTGCTCCACGACGTGAAGTCGCAGTCCCATCATCAACGTTATCAATTGTTGAGAAAGTCCCAAGAATATGATTTGAGTTTGTTGTTTTCAAGTAGTAAGGGCGGTAAACCGTTACGATAACTGCTTGACCAACGATTGCCCCAAGAATCTGTGCCACGATATATTGCGCCACGTGTGCCCATGGGAAGAAGCCTGAAACGGCAAGACCAAGCGTGAAGGCTGGGTTGATGTGGTTACCTGAAACATTACCAAACATCAAAGCAGGGATCATCACCCCACAACCATAACCCCAAGCAATGGTCATCCAACCTGAAGCGAATCCTTTAGTTCCTTTGAGGTCAACGTTTGCGACCGCGCCGTTACCGAGAATAATGAGAATTGCTGTTCCGAGGAATTCAGCAAGGTATTTTGTCATCCATGATACGTCCATTTTTGTGCGTAATCTCCTTTGTTAAGTTGATTGAGCCAACTGATCTGAGGTTTAAAAAAAAAGCCTCAAAATTCAAAAACTCAATTGTTAATGATAAGTACCTTATAAGTTTATCAGAAAATACAAGACGTGTAAAGTCATACTGAACATTTTCATGAAAGTTTAAGGTTCGTTTAAGACCTTTTGATTGACCTTTTTGCTATAATTTTATAGAACGCTTGTTTGACTCAGACAAACTGAACGATGCAATATGCTTATTAAGGAGATACGATGCAATTCAATCACTTTTCTATTATTGATAAACCATTTGATCAAGTGCTGAGCGATTTGGCTGGCCTTGGTTTTAAATTTGATACCGCACTTTCTGCCAAAGCTAATCTTAAAAATTGGCTTCAAACTGCGCCGATTGCGATGACAAGTTTAGCTGCCACTGACCAAGAGACGGTCTGTGACTTTCTGGATTCTGAGACACCTTTAACTTGGGATATTTTTTATGCCATTAGTTTACAGCTGCTTGATTTTGTGGCCATTTTTGATTTTCAACTGACTGATGCGATTCCTTTTGCCAAGTCCGTCAACCTACCATTAACTGACTTATCTGCTGAGCTATCTGCAGAACACCTGATATCTGCTATCTATCTCGTCATGAATTTCCGACGCCAGACTGGCATGACCTTAGTCGAACATTGGGTGTCAGAAGGTTTGCTACCGCTTGATAACCACTACCATTTTTTCAATGATAAGAGCCTAGCAACCTTTGACACGAGCCAACTTATCCGTGAGGTGGTCTATGTCGAAAGTCCGGTTGACACACAAAATCGTGGTCACTATGATCTGATCAAAGTCGAGATCATCCGACCACAATTTGACGGTAAATTACCCGCAGTTATGACGGCTAGCCCTTATCATTTTGGCACCAATATCAAGGCCAACGACGATAAGCTACATGACATGAACCTTGACTTAGTTGAGAAACCACTTAACAGGATCGAACTGGCTGAGCCAAGCCTCACGCTCCCTGATTATCCAGCTACTCAAGTACCACTTGCTGAAAACAACCGAGCTACCGAGCACTTCACCCATACTTGGACTTATTCCCTTAACGACTACTTCCTCGCCCGCGGTTTTGCTTCGATTTATGTCGCAAGTGTCGGGACGAGAAACTCTGACGGTTTCCAAACGTCTGGGGATTACCAGCAGATCGCGGGCGTAACTGCAGTTATCGACTGGCTAAACGGTCGCACGCGTGCCTTTACAACCCGTCAAAAGACACACCGGCTAACCGCCGATTGGGCCAATGGACACGTGGCTATGACCGGAAAATCCTATCTTGGCACGCTCGCTTACGGCGCCGCAACGACTGGTGTCGCAGGCCTAGACGCCATCCTAGCAGAAGCAGGCATCACGAGCTGGTATGACTACTACCGCGAAAACGGCCTCGTCCGCAGCCCTGGTGGCTACCCCGGCGAAGATCTTGACGTCCTCGCAGAACTTACTTACTCGCGAAACCTAGATGCCGCAGATTTATTGGTCAATAATCCAGCCTACCAAACTCAGCTCACTGACATGAGCCAGGCGCTAGATCGAACCTCTGGCGATTATAATGACTACTGGCACGCTAGAAATTACCTACCACATGTTGACAAGGTCAAGGCTGACATCCTCATCGTCCATGGCTTACAAGATTTCAACGTGACCCCGTCACACGCCTTTAACTTTTGGCATGCACTCCCTGAACACGTGGCCAAACACGCTTTTCTACATCAAGGGAGCCATATCTACATGAATAACTGGCAGTCCATTGATTTTTCTGAGACTATCAATGCTTATTTTTCAGCTAAACTCTTAGACCGTGACCTGACCCTTGATTTACCACCTGTCATTTGGCAGAAAAACAATGTCGCACAATCATTTGAAAGTCTGGCTGAATTTGGCGGACATGATATTGAAGTCTTACCCCTCGGTTTTACGGGTGAAGTTGATCAGTTTGAGAATCACTATCCTGCTGAACGTTTCGATGCTTACAGCAAGCATTTCCAAACCTTTAAAGCTGATTTGTTTGAAGATAAGGCAAACGCTGCTGTCATTGATATTCATCTTCCTGAAGATTTACAGGTCAATGGTCAGATCGTACTTGATTTGCGGCTGAAACTCAATGATACAAAAGGGATTTTATCGGCGCAAATTTTAGATTTTGGTCCCAAGAAACGTCTGACGGATGTCAGCACGATGCTTGAGCCCAAGACCATTGACCGCGGGCGGAACTTTATGTTGGATGATTTGCGTGATCTGACTTTGGTGGATAAACCTTATCAAGTGGTGACCAAGGGCTTCATGAATTTGCAGAATCGTCAGCAACTGACAGAGGTTAATTCGGTTGTCGCAGATGACTGGTTCCGAGTTGAGTTGCGTTTGCAGCCGACGATTTATGATTTTCAGGCTGGTGATACACTACGCCTTGCGCTTTATAGCACGGACTTTGAGCATACGGTTCGTGATAATCGTGAGCTTAGCTATGCCATTAATCTTGAGAAATCACGCCTTTATATTCCCAAATCGAAAAAAGAAAGAATTAATATATGACCACTATCGGCATTCTGGGCTCTCAGTTTTTAAGTACACCTGAGCTGCCCTTTCATCAGTTTCCTGTAACATATACACGGACTGCTTTTATCGACGCCCTACAAAGTGTGGGGGCTAATGTAATCATGATCCCGATTGATCGTGACTTGGATAAGCTTCCTGACATTATCAAGTTGGTGGATAAGGTTCTCTTGACGGGTGGTGAAGATGTTGCCCCGCTCTTTTATGGTCAGGATCCTCATCCCTTGCTGAGTACAATCAACCCAGAGCGTGATCGCTTTGAGATTGCAGCTATCCACGAAGTCATCAAGCAAGAAAAAGCTTTACTCGGTGTTTGTCGTGGGCATCAGTTGCTTAACGTGGC
>ERZ650302.1412-NODE-1412-length-13363-cov-11.213781_pt1 | contig 13363 bp, 11 predicted proteins | sample MGYA00376238_ERZ650302 | MGnify/ENA primary metagenome ERZ650302 (study PRJEB26733, sample SAMN07839298) | wastewater metagenome | biome: urban; feature: wastewater treatment plant; material: waste water | place: USA: North Carolina | collected 2016-04-28 ... | reverse complement strand
GTGTTTCTTCCAACAATAATTGTTTCAATTCTTGATTTTTCTCCAAATTTGAATTCAATAAACCTTTAGATTGATATTCATCAAAAACGGTTTTCATTTTCGGATTGGCTTTGAAAATTTCAGACGCCAAAACATCTGCAAACCATTTATTGAAAACCACATCCGCAGAAAGATTGTTATCATTTTTGAGACTTGGCAACGCAAAAATCACTTCCCAAATTGGATTGGTCGTCAATTCTAAAGTATTGGATACATTTGTCGCTGTTTTAGATTGATTATTTTTCAAATTCTCTAAAACAAAAGTCTTTGTCTGTCCTTCTTTCACAAAAACCGGAACTGCATCTGTTACCAACATTCTATTTGGCAAAACTGCGATTGCTTTTTGTTCACCATCAGAAAATTTTCCTTGTCCACTGAGCGAAGTCGAAGTGGCTACGTTTTTAATGATAATAGAAGAAACACCATTCGGAACTTTTACATTCCATTGAACGGTTGTGCTTCCATTAGCATTGAGTGTAAATGATTGTTCTACGTTGTAACCAGCAGCTGCATTTAACTGGTTAATTCCAAATTTTTCAGTAATATCTTCATTGGTGAAAGCGTCTAATATTTGCAATTTCGCAAAACCGTTGAGTTGTTGAGTCGTTAAATTGCTCAATTTAGATTTGAAAACCAATTCGTCTCCTTCTCTCAAAAATCTAGGATAATTTGGTGTTACCGAAAATTCTTTTTGCGTAACCACCGTTTTTTCTAAAGTTGCGGCTTGTGCATTTTTGGTATGTGCTAGAAACATCAATTTCCATTGTGTAAGAGCTTCTGGAGATGTAAATTCAAACGATACATTTCCGTTTTTATCCGTCATTAAATTTGGATAGAAAAATGCGGTTTCGTTCAGATTCTGACGAACTTTTATATTTTCTAAATTTTCTTTTTTCCTTCCATATGCTACTGTTACTACTTCTTCAATATTCTTAGTTTTTACGGAATCTGTTACAGCTTCTGCCTTCATTGAAGCCATTCCTCTAATTTTGACATTTGCAGAAGGAACTGCACTTTCAGTTATTATGAGACCAGCTGCTCTTCCTCTTAACTGATAAGTAATTCCTCCATCAAACCAATCAAAATCAGGTCTATTCACACCGAAATTATTAAAATATTTCAGTCTTTTATTGTAATATTTTTGGGCTAAACTTTCATTGATGCCGTATTGAGAAATCCAGTAAGGTTTGCTGTAAAGACTTTGCCAAGAATAAGTATTTACCGCAAATTGGTCTAAAGATTTATCATACATATTCGCTAGAACTTCGGCAGTAATCTGGTCGGTGAGCGAAGTCGAACTGCCAGATAACTTAATCGTCCATTTTTCTTTAGAATTCGGTTGTAATTTATCTCTAAACGTTACCAATTCTATTTTCAAAGGCTTTTTATCCGAAGAAATTTTCACATCTTGCGAAACAGTTTGCACATCATTGAAAGCAATCATTTGAAACTGAACATTCAGATTTTCTATGCTTTCATCTTTCGGAAGTGGAACTTCGTAAACTAAAATTCCGTTTTTAATCGGTAATTGCTCAAACTGTGTTTTCCCATCACCGTTTTGAACATATACATTGACCAAAACATCTGGAATGGCTGAATAAACGTAGAATTTCGCCTTTTCAGTTCTATTGTATTCAGATTTTACCGGAATTACTTTTAAGAAAGGCTTTTGACTTTCAGAAAGTTTAGCTTTATCAAAAACTTCAAAAATTTTCTCCGTTTTGATGGTATCTTTTCCTTCGATGTTAAAGAGTTCTAGTTTGTATTTTCCAGTCGGAAGTTTTCCTAAATCTAAATTTCCATTTGTCATTCCGAGGAACGAGGAATCTTTTTTAACAGATTCTTCACTTTGCTTCGCATCGTTCAGAATGACAGACTCTTTCACCAAACGTTCAACCTTATTTTCTTTCTCCGATTTATCAAAATAATCATGTGGGAATTTTTGCACAAAAACTTCTTTACTAAAGAAAGGGGCATTCTGAATTTCACTCTCAAAATTGGTTCTAAAAACTCTTTCTTGAGGTGATAATTTTGACAATTTTGCGGTGTAACTTTTCTTTAAAATCTGGTCGTTGTAATTTTTAGTTTCAACTTTAAATTTTATATTTTCGTCTGTAAAATAATCTGTCACACTGAGCGGAGTCGAAGTGTTCGCTTCTGAAAGTGAAATATAATGCGAAACCGAAGCCACTTTTAGATTGGTTTGGTCAGATTGTGTTTCTCCGTTAATATCGGTAACAGAAGCATTAATTTGATAATTATCAATCTGAATTCCATCTAAAGTTTCATCTTTTTTAAGGTCAATTTTTATGGTAAATTCACCTTTTTCATTGGTTTTTACTTCGCCAAGAATTGAGTTCTCGTTATCATTTCCACGAGGATACCACCAGAAATATCTCCAACGAATATTCTGTTTTTTGATTTCATAATTTACGGTAGCATTATTGAGCGGAACTCCCGAAAACATCATCGCTTTTCCTTGCAATTCTATGGTTTGTCCGTACTGATATTCTTGTTTTACCGGTTCAAAACTCACTTCAAATTTCGGACGTTTATATTCCTCTACTCGGAAACTTTTATAGCCGTCCATCACATAATCTGTGACTTCGTCGTCGTCATTATCTACTTCTATAGAAAATTGTCCGTTCAGTTTTCCTTGTGGAAGCGTAAAACTTCCGTTCACAGAACCAAATTCATTGGTCGTTAAAGTTTGCGTAGAAATTTCTTCGCCATTTGTATCTTTCAAAGTGATATTCAACTTCACTTTTGGCGTTACTTTTTCTTTGTTGGTTTCACTGCTAAAAGCGGTTCCAATCACTTTAAAATAAACGGTTTGTCCAGGTCTGTAAATTGCTCTGTCTAAGAAAATTTGCGCTTGTTCTACTTCATTTCTAGTGTTAAAAGAGGTATCATACTGATTGCCATAGACTTGCAAAAGATTCACATCATTGGTAGAAGGTTGACGCACCAAAACATAGCGATAATAGCGTTTTTTATCATTTTCTGGAATTTTGAAACCAGCTTTAGCATCTGTAACTCCCGCAGATTTCTCTACATTTTGTTGAGCAACATATTCATAAAACTCTAAGTTTTCTTTTGGTAAAATTTTCCCATTATTTCTGAGCACCAATTGCAATTCGTTTTCGAAAATTTGTTGGTCTGATTTATTCTTAAAAATAATTCTAGAATTAGCGGCAATAAAATAAAAATGGTCTTGAACATTGCCATCTACCAAATATTCTCCCACGTAAATTCCCGAAGGAAGTGGCGCAATTTCCAGCGAAGTTTTATGAGAAGTGTAATCTTTAAAATTTTTCAGCGGAAAAGTTTCTTTTTTCACCAAAGTTTTCTTGAGTTGAGAAAAATAATCTTTGTTCCAAGAATTATAAATATACTTCAAAAAGCCTTGATAATCAGATTTCACTTCATAAATATTGAGCGAAAACTGTGAAGTATTTTTGTATTCTGCAACCAAATGAATCGGTTGATTCGGCAAAGTGGACGTTTCAAATTTTATATTGACAAAAGGCTGTTTGATTTGATTTTCTTGATTTTTGATATTTTCTAAAAATTTAGATTTTGGATAGGCTTTTTTCACTTTTTCAATCCAAGAAAGTGCTTCTTCAAATTTTTGTTCTCCTTGAAGACTGGAAATGATTTCTTGAGCGATTAAAACCTTATAATCGCCTTCTGTTGCAGAATTATAAAGAGAAATTAATTGTTCTTGCTTGTTTTTACAGTTGGTAAAAGCACAATCGTCATTCAGTTTTTGATGTTTGAAATACAATTGTGCGTTTCCTGAATTTTTAGCAATCAACGCATCATAAATTCCTAAAATTTTAGGCTGATTTTCTTTCAGTTCATTTTTAGTGAAATAATTACTATTTTGAAGATAATCAATATATTGCATTGATTTATAATCAAAAAAACTAGGGAAATAAGCAATATCTTCTACTCCATCAAAAATCTCTGCATATTTTGAAATCGCGATTTTTTGTAACGCTGCATCTTGTTTTGAAATTTCAGAAAAATGTTGGGCAAAATAATTTTTAAAATCTAATTTGCTCCATGTTTCGATTTGAGAAAAATCTTGCTTTTCGCCAGTATTTACATTCGTTCTTTGGTTAATTTTCCATTGATTTTCATCGTAATAATCTTGAAAAAAGTCTCCCAACAATACTTGAAAAACCAATTTTTGTTCGCCTTTTAATTTTTGGTCAAAAGATTGTAATTTTTTAAAAAATTGAGAAGCGGTATCATTTTGAGTATCATCTTCGGTAAGGTCTGTCACGCTTAATTCCGCTTTCAAAGATTTAATCAATTGAATCGCGTTGTCTTCTGAAATCGCACGTTTCTGAATGTCTAAAATGAGCGGAAGATTAGATTTATAAGTTCCTTTCTTATAATTTTCAGAAATTTTCTTCCATTGTTGGTCATAGTATTTTTGAGCTTTCATAGGAGTAATATTCCAAATGAGGAATAGTAAAATGAAGATTTGGGTTAGTTTTTTCATAATCAAAAAAGATTTTTATTGCATTAGAATAAAATGTCACGAAAAATCAAAAATAGATTCTTCATTTCGCTTTGCTTCATTCAGAATGACAAAGTGTTTTTATATTTGCTTAATGAACGTTATAAATTTACTAAAAAATATTCTACTAAAGTCGCAGATTTATGTTTCTCTTTGCGCAACACTATTAGGCGTTTTCATCTTACAAGAGCAAGAATCTTACCAAAACACTTTAGCATTCATCCTTTTCCTTACGTTTTGGAACGGGTATTTTTTCACCGTTTATCACAAAAGAAAATTTGCAAAAATTTGGAATATTTTAGGATTTGTTCTTATCAGTTCCATTCTTTTGAAATATTTTGAACTGAATTTTTACTTGAAATGGCTGATTGTTTTAATTCTTGGTTTTATTTACAACGCAGATTTTTTGAACATTAATCTTCGACAATTTTCTTTGGTCAAAACTTTTTATGTGGGATTAATTTGGGCGCTGAGTTTGGTCTGGTTTCCTCTGAAAGAGATGAATTGGGCGTGGTTTTTTATTATTTTCTTCTATACTTCTGCCATTACTTTTCCATTCGAAATTAGAGATTTAAAACGAGATGATTTCACAACTTTACCTATGAAAATCGGCATTCAAAACACCAAATATTTGAGTTATATTTTTTTATGTTTGAGTTCAGTTCTGGCGATATTTTTTCTGAAATTTGAATTTGCATTTTCGCTGTTCTTAACCTTTACCTTTGCCTCCATCTTAATTTATTTTTCTCATCAAAAACGTGAAGATTGGTATTATTCTTTTTTAATGGAAAGTTTAAGCGTAATGCCCTTTATTTTTCATGAATTGTTTAAAATATTCTAACAAAAAATAATATCTTTACTCCAAATTTCGGTTATGGAAAATTTAGAAAATTTAAGAGCATCTTTGGTACAAAAAATATTCAGCACTAATAATTTAAACCTTTTAGAAGCCATAAATAAAATTTTCACTTCTACTGAAGAAGAAAAAAAATACATACTTTCTGAAAATCAAAAAAAATTATTAATGGTTGCAGAAGAACAGATAAAATATGGCGAAGTAGTCTCTGATGAAGAATTGAGAAAACTAGATGAAGAATGGATGAGTTAAAAATTATATGGACTAAAATAGCGATATCACAAAGAAACGAGGTTTTTGCTTATTGGAATAAAAGAAATAAAAGTACCGATTTTTCTAAAAAAATAAATCTTCTTATCTACGAAAAAATAGATTTACTGAAAAACTTTCCGTTAACAGGCGTAGAAATTCAAAATGAAGATGCCAGAATTCTACATTTTCATAATTATAGTCTCGTTTATAAAATTTCTCAATCAGAAATTTATATTTTGGCATTTTGGGACAACAGACAGAATCCTTCAAAACTCTTAGAAATTTTAAAGTTAAAGTAAAAACCATGTTCATTAAAAACCTAAAACTCTTCAACTTTAAAAATCACAGTGAAAAATCATTCGATTTTTCGCCAGAAATCAATTGTTTCGTGGGAAATAACGGCGCTGGAAAAACCAATATTCTGGATGCACTTCATTATCTTTCGATGGCAAAAAGTTTTCTGGGAAATCTTGATGCTCAAAACATTTTACACGAAAGCGATTTTTTTGCGATAGAAGCAGAAATTCAAGGAGAAGAAAAAAATGATATCATCAAAGTGCAATTGCCAAAAGAAGGTAAAAAAATCATTAAAAAAAATGATAAAACCTACGAAAGAATTGCCGACCACATTGGTTTTTTGCCCAGTGTGATGATTTCTCCTTACGATTCGAACCTCATTTCTGATGGCAGCGAAAGCAGAAGAAAATTTCTTGATGCCATGATTTCGCAGACCGATTCTGATTATCTTTTTGCGTTGATTCAATATCAAAAAACGCTTCAACAAAGAAATGCTTTGCTCAAATATTTTGCTAAAAACAGAACTTTCGACCTCGATTCGCTTGAAATATACAACGAACCTTTGAACAAATTTGGAACTCAAATTTTTGAAAAAAGACAGCGATTTGTAGCCTCTATTTTGCCTACAATTCAACATTTCTATGAGATTATTTCAAAAGGAAACGAAAAAGTTACCGTGATTTATGAAAGTAATTTGAATGAACAAAATTTCGAAGAAATCTTAAGCGAAAACCTCGAAAAAGACAGAGTTCTCACTTATACTTCACGAGGAATCCATAAGGATGATTTGCGCTTCGAAATGAACGGAAATTTGATTAAAAAATTCGGAAGTCAAGGTCAACAAAAATCTTTCCTCATCGCTCTGAAATTGGCTCAAATCAAAAGAATTAAAGACATCACGAATAAAAATCCTATTCTTCTTTTGGATGATATTTTTGATAAATTAGATGACAATAGAGTTTCTCAGTTGATAGAATTGGTGAACCAACAGAATTTCGGACAGATATTCATTACAGACACACACAGAGAACGAACAGAATCTGTGGTGAAAAGGATTAATGAAGAAAGTAAGATTTTTCAAATCTGATTCGTGTTTCGAGTTACGAGATTCGGGTTACGAGTTACGAGTTACGAGATATAAAATGTGAATTGAATTTCAACATAATAAAAAACTAAATTACCATGAGTTATAGAAATTTAGACATTTATAAGATAAGTTTCGAGTTATTTATTAAAACACATAAAACTTCATTTTTACTTCCAAAACATGAATTGTATGAATTAGGAAGTCAATTAAGACGTTCCGCAGATTCTGTAATAACCAATATTGTAGAAGGTTATGGGAGGAGTATTTATAAAAAAGAATATGAAAGATTTTTAGTTTTCACACATTCAAGTTGTGACGAAACCATTAATCATCTAGAAAAAATTATTTTGCTTTATCCTGAAATTAATTCGGAATTTAAAATACTAAGATATGAATATGACTTACTTGGTGGAAAAATAAATAATTATTTAAAGTGGGTAAAACTCAATTGGAATAAAGGAAAAGAAGAGAATTAAACCACTAACTTTAAACCAAGAATCTCGTAACTCGTAACCCGAATCTCGTAACTCAAAAATGAAAAAGAAAAGAGAATATCAAAGTTCTGAATTGGTGAAAAGTTTTGCCAAGTTGTATGGTTTTGAGGATAAATTATTGGCTTTACAAGTCAAGGATTTTTTGAAAAACTATTTAGACGAAGCATTTTTCAAAGAAATAGAAAGCGTAAATCTGAATGAAAAAATTCTAGAAATCAGAATAAAATCTCCACTTTTCAGAAATGATTTTAGAATGAAAAAGTCATTTTTCCTCAAGAAATTTCAAGAAGAATTTGGCGCCGACCAATTTATGGATGTGTATGTTTTGTAGTGTCTGAAATTAATTTTTTGGCTCTTTCGTCTAACACAGAACGAATTGGGAAAAAGAAAATCAGCGGATTTTTGAAGAAATATTTAATGATGCTTCGGTTAAGGTTTCTCACCTCACCAAAGTTCACTTTTCTAGAACGGAATGCTAAAACCATCGACAATCCAAAGCTTACTATAAAGTTTAAGAAACCAATCAAAAATACCGTGACAAAAGCAATAATAAACGTTTGGGTATCGATGGAAAATTCTTTTCCGTATAATCCTAATGCAAAATTTCCTGCCGCGAAAGTAATATGACGAATATCTAAATCCAGTCCAAAAAACTTACCGATGGTGGCTGTAGAACCTAAGAAAATCCCTAACCAAAGGTTAGACATAATTCCCGCCCAATTTTTAGAATAATATTGTGAAAGATTTTCGGCAAAATTTCTTCCGAAAAGGTAATGGATATAAGGATTTTTGGCAATTCTCTCTGGTATTTTATAAAAAACAGAGGTGTTTCCTACATTTCCTGCAATAATTCCCGAAATAAAGAGATAAACTCCCGCTAAAGCGGCATGCAATAAGGCTTTAGAATGAAATGGGTCTAAATCTTTGAGTAAGGTAGAAGATTTTTCAATGGCAAAATTCTGTCCGAAAAGAATTTCTAAACCATAAATAATGGCCAAAGCAATCGGGAAACTCAGCAATACATTTCCTACAAACGCAATGAACTGACTCCTGAATAATTTGGAAACCAAATGGGCAAAATCTAGATAATTTTTAGAATTATTTTTCCCTTCAGAAAGCACTTTTGCCATCGTTGCAGCAGTCATGGCTGGTTGTTTTGTAGCCAGCGTGAAATTCATTAAATAAATCATAATGAAACCCATCGCATAATTAAAAGAGTATAAAAATGCATGGTAAAATTCACTGCCTGGAACATAAGCATATAGCATTTTTATGACACAAAGCGCACCTACGATAATTCCACCACCACTTGCTTTTTTGAACATTTTAAGATATTCTTTTGGCGAAGTCGTAATGTAATTGGTTCCTGTTTCTGCGGTATGTGTAGTAATGAGATGCGAAAGCAATGTGGTGCTATCATTGAATAAATCTCGGATGTTATTACGGTGAGATTTATAATCTAAAATATTGATAACCAAATTTTTAGACTTTCTTATCACATCTTTTTCATCATCAATGACTAGAAGTTCTAAAATTTCTGAAATGCGCTGTAATTGTTGACGAATTTTCAGTAAAGACTGATTGGTTTTACCAGAAATTCCGTATTTAGAAGCATTTTTGAACGCTTTGCTGATGAAAGCAAAACATTGTTGAAGATAAATTTTAATTTGCTTATAATGACTGTCTTTAGAGGTAAGAACGATGGCTTGATTCTTTTTGAAATCGCTGATAAGAATGTCTAGCTCATCTTGTAATGCCAAAAATGGATTGTCGAAATTTTTATATTCTGGAGCCATTTTTAGCACATCTACATCTAAGGCGTTTCCAATAGCTCTCCACGCCAAAATATTCATCGAAAAAAGAAGTTCTTTTTTCACTTTTGGCTGTAGAATCATGCGGTCGATTTCTAACATTCTGAAAAGTTCATCAGATTCTTGTCTAGAAACTTTTTTGATGAATTTAAAATCAGCATTATCTCTGAAAAAAACGTTTGAAATAATGTTAGAAATAGTATTATCATCTTCTACTGGTGGTAGAAATTTTGACAAAATTCTTTTTCTTAATTCCGGAAAAAATGCGTCTTCTGAAAGAATATTGGCTTCGGTAAGAGAAAGGTTAAAAGCTCTTCCCATAAAGACAGTATTGATGTAATACACCAAGTTTTGTCTTATTTCTTCGTGTTCTTTAAGAAAAGTTAAAAAATCAGAGAAATTTTCTTTTTGTAAAGAATGAAAAAGCTCTGTAAGAGGTTTTAAATCACGCGTTTCGTTCTTGATAGAAAAATATTTATCAAGAATCTCTGCTGAACTTTGCGATGTATTGAATTGAAACCTCACGAATTGTCTTTATTTACTCCAAATTTACGTAATTCATTTGTCTCATCACCCAAGAATGTTTTCTAGAAAGATAAGAACTCGGATTTTTCGGGTCATATTTTTTAGGATTTGGAAGACAAACTGCAATCCAAGCTGCTTCTGACTTGGTTAAATCTGCTGAAGATTTCCCAAAATAGTAGTGACTTGCTGCTTCTACCCCGAAAACACCTTGTCCCATTTCTATGGAATTCAGGTAGCGTTCTAAAATAATATCTTTGCTCCAAACTTTTTCTATGATAAAGGTAAAAATAGCTTCCAGACCTTTTCTCACGTAACTTCTGCCGTTCCAAAGGAAAATATTTTTAGCGGTTTGTTGAGAAATGGTACTTCCTCCTTTTAATTTTTTTCCTTTTTGATTATCGGCAAATGCTTTTTGGATGGCTTGAAAATCAAAACCATTATGTCTGTAAAAATTCTGATCTTCGCTAGCAATGACAGCCTTTTTTACGTTTCTTCCCATTTCATCAAAGCTGATGTAATCTCTGTCTAGTTTTTGATATTTCACCAAACCTTCTATTTGCGTAATGGTAATAATAGGATTAAAAAATCTTCCCCAAATAATAGAAAAAATGCTGATGATGGCAATGGTATAAAATAGTTTCTTAATAAATTTCCACATAAAAATGTAATCTATAATAGTTGATTTAAGTTGCAAAAATAACGACTAATTCAGTTTTTTCATATACAATAATGAATCTTTTGGAAAAATCTCTGGATGAAAAATTTTTATATAATCTTTCAAAACTAAATCTGCTCTCACCACTCCACTTTCGAAATAATCATTGGCAGAACCTTTTTCTCTACCAGAAATCGTGTAAATATCGCCTTTTTGGTAGACTTTCATCTTCGCATAATTAGGATTGATTTGGAGTAAATCTTTCTTGTTTTTATGATTTCCTACATTTACCCAAAATTCTGCATTTTCGGCTCTAGAAAAGACTTCTTCGAAGCTTTTCGGGGTAGATTTAGATTCTGAATTGTCTCCAAAAATATATTGGGCATTTGCATCTTTTATAATATTTGCGATTTGAGAGTTTCCACCTGCTACAAACCATTGATTTCCGTAGATTTCATTGGTTAAAACTTGCGGTTTATTCGTAGATTTTGCTGCTAAATTCTTATACGAATTATAATTTTTTTCAATTTCTGAATATTTTTCTAATGCTTCTTTTTCTTTACCGAGAAGTTTACCGAAAACCTCTATTATTTTTGCTTTTTCTAAAGGTTTCTCTTCTAAATATTCATCAATAAAGATAATTTCTATTCCGTTTTTCTTTAAAACTTCATAAGTATTCTCGAAACTGGCAACGTAATTGGTGAAAATAGCATCTGGTTGATACGCGATGATTTTTTCTACGTTGTATTTCTGTTCGTTTCCGATGTTTTGAATTTTATTTTCTTGGATTGATTTCTGTATTTTCTCTGAAAAAATATATTCTGGACTGGAAACGCCAATGATTTTTTCTTCTGCGCCTAATTCTGTAATGTACCCCACTAAACTTGCGTTGAGCAACATAATTTTTTGGTACGGCAATTTAGAATGAGGAATTTTATACTGAAGTTTTCCTGATTTTAAGAGTAAAAAATCGCCATTTTCTTTGAACTGAATGTTTTTAGAAATAACAATCCAATCTGTGGACAATTGATAAGTTTCTTTTTTACAAGAAATTACCATCAATAACGCAAAAAAAGCAAAAAAATATGATTTCATTCTTCAAAGAAAGCAAAAAAGCATTATATTTGCAAACCGAATTTCGGCCTCGTGGCGCAACTGAATAGCGCATCTGATTACGGCTCAGAAGGTTACAGGTTTGAATCCTGTCGAGGTCACAAAAATCCCAAGAAATTTCTTGGGATTTTCTTTTTGGAATAAATTCCAATTTTATAAAATCAATCGTTCTTACGGAACTCTATTTTCAAAATATTATCTCTATTTTTGCGTTAACAAATTACTATTTCTTATTACGGATTACTTATGTCTTTAGAAATCAAAAATCTTACAAAAAAATTTGGCGAACAAACAGCGCTTAATAACATCAATTTAGATATTCACAAAAATGAAATCATAGGACTTCTAGGACCGAATGGTGCAGGAAAATCTACCTTGATGAAATCTATTGTGGGTGCTCTAAAAATAGAGGAAGGAGAAATTATTTTTGATGGAAAAAACATTACCGAAAACGAAACAGAAGTAAAGAAAAACATCGGTTTTTTGCCAGAAAATAATCCACTTTATTTGGAAATGTATGTGAAAGAATATTTGCAATTCGTGGCAGATATTCACCAGATTTCTAAAGAAAAAGTAGATGAAATCATAGATTTAGTAGGAATTACTCCCGAAAAATCAAAGAAAATTTCTCAGTTATCGAAAGGATACAAACAGCGTGTTGGCTTAGCTCAAGCGATTCTTCATGCTCCAGATTTATTGATTCTAGATGAACCTACCAATGGTCTTGACCCGAATCAAATTCTAGAAATTAGAAATGTAATTAAAGAAATTGGCAAAGAAAAAACCGTAATTCTTTCTACTCACATTATGCAAGAAGTAGAAGCGCTCTGTACCAGAGTGATTTTGATTCATCAAGGAAACATTGTTCAAGATGCTGATATTGCAGATTTCAAAGGAAAATTCAATAATTTAGAAGAAGCTTTTGCTCATTATACCAGCGTAAAAATAGAAGACTAATCGTTTTCTATTTTTCTTTTGTGGGCAAATTTCAGCATTTTCACACTCGACTGTCTGAAAAGCAATACACTGATGGAAATTCCGACTGCCAAACAAAACAATAAAGAAGCGGTAAGAACCAAATTGTGAAAAGTATTGTCTAAATCTTGAGGATTTCTGACTAATCCGCTTTCGTCTGTCAATCGAATGAAGCCCAACATGGTTTTGTAGGCGTACATTCCGGGAATCATGGTAATACAAGCTGGCATGGTAAAAACAATAGGCGGAGTGTGAACTCTATGCGCCAAAACAATTCCCAATAAACCAATAAGCACTGTTCCGGAAAGTGTAGAAGTTATTAATCCTAAACCAACTCCTTCGTACAAAGTAAAACGCAAAGCGTGACCTAAACCACCTAATAATCCTGCGATTAATAAAACTCTGTTTGGAGTGTTAAACAAACTTCCAAAACCAATGGCTACACAAAATGCGAAGCTAAAATCTTTTATGATCAGTAGAAAAAAATCCATTTTAGTAAAAATTATTAATTCCAAAAATTAGAATACTCAAAGCCATTCCTGCAGCAATACACAATAAAAGAAATCCCGAATAAAAACCTCTTGCAATAGCAGTAGCGACGTATCCTTCGATTAAATCTATAACGGCATTTACCAATTGAACACCCGGAACCAAATACAGCACTGAAGTTGCCAATGCTTTTTCGGGGAGTGCTCCTATTCCGTAAAAAACATTGATGGAAGCAATAA
>ERZ650302.1411-NODE-1411-length-13369-cov-6.721271_pt1 | contig 13369 bp, 9 predicted proteins | sample MGYA00376238_ERZ650302 | MGnify/ENA primary metagenome ERZ650302 (study PRJEB26733, sample SAMN07839298) | wastewater metagenome | biome: urban; feature: wastewater treatment plant; material: waste water | place: USA: North Carolina | collected 2016-04-28 ... | reverse complement strand
GTAGTATTTGCGTAACTTGCATAGGTAGTCAGATGGGAAAAACTGTAATAGCGCCGTCTGTATCTGCATCAAATCAACAAATAAATAGTATCGTCACGAAAAAACGTTATGTACGAAACTTCCTTTTCTTAAATCTTCGCAGAAGGCGGGAAGAAATATTCTTAATTGGTAGTAGTGGAAGCACAATGCCAATAATTAATAAGAGTACCTTTGAAAAGTTAAAAGTGGTCGCTCCAGCAGAAATTATTCTAAAAACATTTGACGAAATAATGTTTCCTCTGCTTGATAAAATTTATCAAAATGCATTCGAAAACCAAATGCTGTCAACACTACGCGATACCTTACTTCCTAAATTGCTTTCCGGCGAAATCGACTTAGAAGGTTGAGGTGTTTCGATGAATATGGATTTTCTTAAACCTTTATTCGATGAAGAGCTAAACAGTGAAAAAGATGACATTGAAATTGTCGGAATAGTATTTGATAGAAGTAGGATTCTTGAGGTATTAGATCATGAAGCTTACAAGAACGCATTTAATGATTGGTTAAATGGTTGGCAGGGTCAGTTATTAGATAAAGCCAATGAAATACTGGAACTACATGATAATAAAGGACGTTTTGAACAGTTAACGCGGACGCTTAGGGCTGGAAACTTAGTTCCTTTCGTTGGTGCTGGGTTGTCTATTCCCAGCGGTTATCCTAGCTGGACAAAATTTTTATATCAATGTTGTAATGAATCATCAATTTCCGAAAAAGAGTTAAAAACTCTTCTGGATGACGGTTGTTACGAAGAAGCAGCTCAATCTCTGTATGATGATTTAACTGCGCCTGTTTTTAATGAGTTATTAGAAACAACTTTTGGTAAAGATAACTTAATACAAGGTGCGGTTAACTATCTACCATTTTTTATTTAATGACAAACATATCATCACCACAAATTTCGATTGTGTAATAGAGAAAGTATATTCTAATCAGGGTGTTCCATTTGATGGCGGGGCTATTAAATCTGGCAAGAGTCTTACTGAGGTTGTTAGGTGTTTAATGACAACTCCAAGATTGCTCATAAAGCTTCATGGTAAATGTGAACTTGTTACAGAGCGAGTTTTATTAAAGCAAGAATATGATGCTGCATATCACAATACGGGAAATGTATCGACGTTCTTTGACCGCGCAATTTTTCACAACTCTCTACTTTTTTTAGGTGCTAGCCTAAATATTGATAGAACTATCCTTGCAATGGAAAGAATTGCGGGAGAAAAAGGCCATGATATGTTGCCAAGACATTACGCTTTCTTGGAGTTGAAGGATACTGATGATCGAGCTGAGAGAAAGAGATTTCTTGGCCGAGCCAATATCTTTCCTATTTGGTATCCAGAAGGTGAGCATGATGAATCATTAGAAGCGTTGCTTTTTAAACTAATTAAGGACAATGAATGATTACTGAAGATCAGTTAGAACAGCAATGCCTCGATTGGTTCAAAGAGCTGGGTTATCAATATCAAAACGGCTATGACATTGCACCTGATGGCGAGATGCCAGAACGAGACGATTATCATCAAGTCATCTTGCTCCAACGTTTGGTTGATAAGCTCGGTGCATTAAACCCAAGCCTGCCTCATGACACTCGGATTGAGCTAGCGAAAACAGTTGCCACTACGCAAACACCCATTTTGATTAAAAATAACCGCACCTTTCATAAATATCTGATTGAAGGTGTGCCTGTTGAATATTCAGCAGAAGAAGATGGGCAATGGGTGACCAAACATACACATGCGCGTCTGATTGATTTTGATTCGGTCGAAAATAACGAGTTTTTAGTCGTTAATCAGTTCACCATTACCGGTACAAAAGGCAATCGCCGCCCTGATGTCGTGGTGTTTATCAATGGACTGCCGATGGGCGTGATTGAGCTGAAAAACCCTGCGGATGATCATGTTGATATCTGGAATGCTTATAACCAACTGCAAACCTACAAAGATGAAATTGCCGATCTGTTTGCATTAAACGAGGCGTTAGTCATCAGTGATGGCTGGACGGCAAGAGTGGGTTCTCTCACTGCAAATAAAGAGCGCTTTCTGCCATGGAAAACCATAGAAAGTGAAGCTGATAAGCCACTGCTCGAATTTCAACTCGAAACCATGGTGCGTGGTTTCTTTAAACCCGAGTTACTGCTTGATTACATTCGCTACTTCGTGCTTTTTGAAACAGATAACGACAAGATCATCAAAAAAATAGCAGGTTATCACCAATTTCATGCTGTGCGAGCCGCCGTTAAAGCAACCGTGATTGCTGCTTGTGGCGATGAAATTCGAGAACCAAGAGCGAATTACGCCAATCAAGTGGCTCCCGGCAGCAAAAAAGCCGGGGTGGTCTGGCATACACAAGGGAGTGGAAAGAGCATTTCCATGGTCTGCTATGCCAGCAAATTGTTGCAACAGCCCGAGATGAACAATCCAACCTTGGTGGTGGTTACTGACCGAAATGATTTAGATGGGCAATTGTTTAACACCTTCACCATGGCGCAGGAAACCCTCAAGCAAATTCCGCAACAAGCTGAAGATCGTGATTCATTACGAGAACTGTTACTGAATCGCCAATCTGGCGGCATTATTTTTACAACAGTACAGAAGTTTGCACTGTTGGATGATGAGCTGGAACATCCCATCCTTTCCGAGCGTTCAAATATTGTTGTGGTATCGGATGAAGCGCATCGTAGCCAATATGGGAATAAAGCCCGTCTGGTTGATATCAAAGACAAGGATGGTAACGTCACCAGCCAACGCTATGTTTACGGCTATTCCAAATACATGCGGGATGCGCTGCCAAATGCGGCATTTATTGGCTTCACCGGCACCCCAATCTCGCTCGACGATAAAGATACCCGAGGGGTCTTTGGCGATTATGTCTCTATTTATGATATTCAGGATGCCGTAGATGATGGTGCGACTGTGCCTATCTATTACGAATCTCGTCTTGCCAAGCTCGATATTAACCAAGAAGAAATTGAAGCCTTAAATGAGCAGGTAGAAGAAGAGATTGGTGAAGACGAAGAAACATCGGCACGGGAAAAACTCAAATCACAGTGGTCTGCGTTAGAGAAATTGGTCGGGGCTGAGCCTCGAATCAAGCAGGTTGCGAAAGACTTGGTTGAACATTTCACAACACGCACAGAAACCTTCCCCGGCAAAGCCATGATTGTGGCAATGAGTCGCGAGATCTGCGTTGACCTCTACAATGCCATCGTGGCTATCAAACCTGAATGGCATGATGATGACCCACACAAAGGCGCGATCAAAATCGTCATGACCGGCAGTGCATCTGACATCGAAAAGATGCAGCCGCATATTTACGATAAAAAGACCAAAAAGCTGTTTGAGAAACGCTTCAAAGACACCAGTGATGAACTGCAATTGGTGATAGTGCGTGATATGTGGTTAACAGGTTTTGATGCTCCTTGCTGTCATACCATGTACATCGATAAACCGATGAAGGGCCACAACCTGATGCAGGCAATTGCCCGTGTGAACCGTGTCTTTAAAGACAAACCGGGCGGATTGGTGGTTGATTACATCGGTATTGCCAATGAGCTGAAAAATGCCCTGAAGACTTACACCCATAATCAGGGGAAAGGTAAACCAACCGTCGATACTGCCGAAGCTTTCGCTATCCTGATGGAAAAAATCGACATCGTTCGGGGTATGTTTGCAACGCCGGTAGATGGCGCTGTTTTTAATTATCGACCTGAGTTTGAAACTAAACCATTGCAGCTATTGCCGGGTGCAGTTAACCATATCTCAGGCTTGAGCCATAAGAACAGCAAAGGTGACGATGTTCGGGATGGTAAACGCCGCTTCCTTGATGTGATGGCTGCGTTGATGAAAGCCTTTTCATTGTGTAACACGATGGATGAGGTTAATGGCTACAAGAATGAAATAGCCTTCTATGGCGCGATCAAAACAGCTTTTCTGAAACATTCGACCGTTGATAAGAAACGCAGTGATGAACTACGAGATTCGGCTTTACGTCAGATCCTCAATAACGCTATTGTTGCTGATGGTGTGGATGACATTTTCAAAACTGTTGGCTTAGACAAACCGAATATCGGCCTGCTTTCAGAAGAGTTTCTCGAAGATGTGAAAAACATGAAAGAGAAAAATCTGGCTGTTGAGTTGTTAGAAAAACTGCTCCGGGATGAAGTAAAGGCTCGGATGAAAAACGATGTGGTTCTGGAGAAGAAATACTCTGATCGCATCATGCTGACGCTGAAAAAATATCATAACCGCAGCATTGAAACAGCCCAAGTCATTGAAGAACTCATTCAATGGGCCAAAGAGATGCAAGCCGATGCAGAAATGACGGATAAGCTGAACCTCACGATTGATGAAATAGCTTTCTATCGGGCACTTGTTACTAATGAAGCTTCCGTACGAGAACTTGGCGACGACAACCTTCGTCATCTTGCGATTGAACTGACACATCAACTCAGGAAATCAGCTACGGTTGACTGGCAAAAACGGGAAAGCGTCCGAGCACGTATGCGTAACTTGGTGCGCCGTTTATTACGTCGCTGGAAATACCCGCCTGATGCAGCTGAAGAAGCCATTCAGTTGGTATTAGAACAAGCTGAAGTATTAGCTGATGGGTGGTATGCATAATCAAGAAACAAAGAAGCAAAGTTAATGCTTTGCTTCTTTGTTTTTGTAACGAGAGACATCATGTTTATTGTTATGCACAGATGTGAGTCGGTCTTACCTACCCATATCTCTTTGATGTTTCAAATCATTAATCAATGCTTTCTTGGCATTCTCGTCTAACAAGTCAATCAAGCAGGCTAATTCTGCACTAGAATCATCTTCACAGAAAAAATAATTTAATGGGACATTAAGTTCCTTTGCCAATTTTCGAAGCGTATCAACATCAGGTACGTGCCTACCTTTTTCATAATGATTCATTCGTCCACTTGCTGAGCCCTCATCCATACCGATCCTCACTCCAAGTTCTTTCTGGGAGATACCAATAAGTAATCGAGCATGTTTAAGACGCAATGGGATTGGGTTTGTTGCCAAGATCTATTCATCTTTCAAGTCTCTGATACTTAGATTGTCTAAGTTTTGCTTATTTCTGTATACTTAGCAATCCTAAGTTTGATGCTTACTACCTTAAAAAAGATGCGCAGAATAAATATCAGTACAATCATGTACATACTACTAATCGAACACAAAATGGATGCATTTTCTGTCCTAGATGCACGAGATACATTACTGCGAAATAATCATTTTTACTCGAATGCAGTAGAGCTTCGCAAGATGGTTTACCGCCAAATTTTATACTTTGAGCGCAAAGGTTGGTTGATGAGTGATGGCAGAGGTAAACAGAAAAAATATTACGTAACAGACAATTTCCCACATAAATTAGTGGTCAACAAAGCAACATTAATCGGATCTTCTGTCACCCATACCGTGGCTATTGAGGAAAATTATTCGATCCTTTTAAAGGAACGAAGAGAGCATGAAGGTGAGCTCAAAATCGTTCTGGGTGAAATCGATGAGTATCGCTCCCTCCTTTCTCGATTTCCTGCGCTAGAGCAAAACATAGAACCGCTACTTCAGGCTTCAAAAATTCGTTCAACCCAATTATTGGGGAAAGTAAATGTACTCACGAATATTTTGAAAAGTCTTTCTGCGGAGCAAGTTACATGCTGAGAAAATGGCAGTCAGAATGTGCTGAACAAGCAATAGAAAAATACAAAACAGGTGCTTCTCATTTCTTTTGTCAAGCGACTCCAGGTGCAGGAAAAACAACGCTCGCTTCCGAAATTGCTTCGCGGCTGCTCAAAGCTAATATGATTGATTTCATCTTGTGTTTTGCACCATCACTCTCCGTCGTTGATGGGATTAAAAAGACTTTTAGCCAAAAGCTAAAATGTACTTTTAGTGGTAACTTAGGCTCTATCGGTCAATCTTTAACCTATCAGTCATTGCAGTTTCTGAGCGAAGAGTTTTGGCTTTCTTTAAAGAACTATCGCATTTTTGTAGTCTTTGATGAAATCCATCATTGCTCTGGCAATACCCCTCAAAATGCAAATACTTGGGGACAGCAAATAATTGCTAAAATTCAAGGTTTCGCAAAATATACCTTAGCGATGTCAGGAACCCCTTGGCGCACAGACCTATTGCCAATAGTGATGGCTCGATATGCCGATCCAGATGGAAAGCTATGTGTTGATTACCAATACACATTAAAACAAGCCGTAGAAGACAAAGTTTGCCGCGCCCCTCAAATAGTACTCATTGATAATCAGGAGCTTAGTTTTGATTGTGAAATTCGCGGTCAACAACGTTATTCATCTATCGAAGCATTCTTAAAAGAAACAAAAGCCTCATATCAAAATATCATCCACAATGCGGAAGCGATGAAATTCATATTGGGGCTAGGATGCCAAAAGCTGACAAGCATACGGAAAACATCTCCTATGGCTGGAGGGCTTGTTGTTGCGGCCTCGGTGCGACATGCACATGCTATTGCGACAATGCTAGTTGAAAATTATCAGCAATCAGTTTCAATCGTGACATATAGAGATGATGAACCATTAAATGAAATCGAGAATTTCAGGAAGAATAATACAGAGTGGATCATCAGTGTGGGTATGATTAGTGAAGGCACAGACATACCAAGATTACAAATTTGTTGTCATTTGAGCTCAATCAAAACGGAGCTTTATTTTAGACAGGTGCTTGGTCGTATATTACGTGTAAATAATTCAATAAACCAAGAAGCATGGCTATACACATTTGCTGAACCAAGTCTTATTACTTATGCAGAGGAGATCGAAAAGGACATTCCTGAATCATATCAATGTATTCAATTAGGCCCACCAATCAGCCAATCGTTCAATGCTGGGCAAAAACTACCAACAAATCAAATAGAAACAAATCAAATTAATACGTTAAATATCTCCGATGGCTTTGGTTTAAAGCAATCTAAGAGTGATTATCAACACATACTACAATCAGCAGTAGCTAATTTTGATGAGTTAGCTATGGGGGAATTCAAACAACGTGTTATCTCTGCATTTTTATAAATCATCATTAGCTGCGTCTTGAACTGATTCGAGAATGTTTTGACACAACAAGCAGCGAATAAATGCCATTTCACAATGTATATTCATTATTGCTAATTCATCTGCAACTATAGTTTTATACAGAGGATTTTAATGCTAACTGAATTGAGCAGGAGCAAGTTAGTCTAGGAACTAACTTGCATTACAGAAGCCCAGATGAATTTGAACAACGAAAAATAGCTTAACACTGTGCCCAATATTGCTGGGCTAGATCATGGCTTGCCAGTGCAAAAATGCATCCAAGTTTTGTTGTGCTCTTTGCTGCCCATTTGCCATTCTTAATTCTTCCTGCTTACCTAGAAACTCTAGGTGCTAAAAGTTTGGGTTATTTATTTGACTCAATATCTTTCATCACCTTCTGAAAAATAGTCATCACATTAGGGTCGCTTTTCCCGATAAGGGCTATTTTTTTGATAAAGGCTTGTAAATAGCCAATCTCTAGCTTTGCCACTTTTAACTCCGACTCTAGTTGAATAACTTTTTCTGCTAAATCAATGTCTTTTTGCAGAAAGGAAAGTAGTTCGGTATTGCTAGATGAAACGGGTTGCCCTTTCAGTGAGCGTTTCTTTTCTAGGTATTCGTTTTTGATATTGAGGTATTTATCGAGCGTTTGCCTAGTTGTGGTGATCGCTAGGCTAGACTCAATTCTTGTGACCAATAAATCCCAAGTGAGTTTCCCTTCCCAACTTCGGATTAGGGCTTGGATGGAAATTTGTTGGTCTGTATCTAATGATTTAATCGCCATATATGTTCTTATATATTTCCCAAGAACCCTAAAAAGTTGGTTTTAGCTGAGTCATCAATAGATTGGTTAGCAGCCTCGATAGCGGCTCGAAGCGCCTCTTTTTCATTGGGTAATGACAGCTTTTGTTCCATTACCGTTTTTGTCTCTAGGTCAGTGATTCTTATCACATTTGAGCGAGCAAGAACACGAACAATAGCCCCCTCTTTGATGGATTTGTCCGATAGCAAGTCAATGAGGTTTTTGAGCATACAGGTGTTTCTGTAATGAGTTTGATACCATTGCTGCATTCCATCGCTCGTAGGGAAATTAATGGCCTCTTGAACTTGCGTGAGCTTGTACTTTTGTAGTGTTAAATCTTTCTCTAGTAGCGCAATGGATTCTTCATCATGTGCAATATGGCATGATGATGAGCAGAGAGAGCATTGCGTCTCAAACTCCGTCATGTATGTGCAAGGGGTTAAGGTTAAATCTTTGGTGCAAAAACCCACTTCAGTGATAAAGGTTGGAATTAAATTATTCGTGGCTTCATCGTATTGAGCTTTGCTTTTTATGCGCTTCCCAACCTTATCTTTTACTTCATCCTCCGTTTCTTTTTCATACAGAATATCACTAATGACTGAAGCATTTTGGGCATCAGTCGTATGAATGTAGGTGAGTGTTTGCTCAGGACTCTTGCGACCAGACAGCATCGTAATCAGTAGATGAGGTAAACCCTTATTGGCTAGATAGTTATTTTGCCAATGCCTGAATTGGTGAGGGGTGATTGCGAAATCTGCTGAAAAACCATGCCGTTCAAAGATTGATATGTAACCTCTTTTCGTTTTTTTGATGTTTTTGTCAAAAAGAGTGGATAAGGATTCGATTGGGGTTAGTAGGAAGTGAGAGGCTTGCTGTGTACTCAACTGCTTTGCAGTATAGGTAAATAAAGCTTGGTCATAATCGACACGTTTAGATTTTTGTCTATTAAACCCTGACATCGCGTTTTGATTGATGGCAACGTAATGGTTTTGAAATTCCGCAACCGTTATTTCTGTTTGACCATTGAAATAGTTATCAAGCTGGTATTTAGTGTTCACGCGAGCGCCAACGAGCGATGAGGCATAAGGACAGTTATTTTTAATTTCTAATTTATCGAATGGCGATAATTTGGAGACGTGTTTGATAAATACAGGGAAGTTGTGCCGCTCTGTTGCATCAATTGCACCTTTGGTGCCTTTGGTGACACGGGCATAGCCATCAGTGTCATCATAAAAGCCCAATAAAAAGCCAAGATGAATGAGGTTGGTAGGCTTGCTGTCGTTGGGTTTGAGCGCATCTAGTTTTTTAACACATGGTTCAAAGTCACCCAGCACCTTTTTTAAACTCAGGTGGGGATTTTGATAAAACCTTGCTAATACTCTCGCTGGCTCAGTCACAATGGCGGTGTAGTGTAATGCACGATCTAGGCTTTCAACCATTTCAGCGTTAAAGTGTTTTTGGTTGTCTTTATACCCTTTTGAGCCTTGCCAATTCATGTGGTGAACGGTTTCCTTCCTGTCGTTGACGACTTCCGAATGAGGTTTTAACCGTTGTTTAGTGAGCAAAACTTGCTCTGCTGCGGCCCGATTAGGGGATGACATAGCTAGCGCCGACATGGTGCAAACATAGCTATCTAATTGACTCTTAGTTGAGTGAGTGAGTGCAGCCCACGAATCGATATTCTTTTTGTCATTGTTGTTTTGGTATGCAGGGATGGTATCGTAAAATATTGCCCCTAGCGCCAATAAAGCCTTTTCATCAGGTAGTTTACTATTTTCGGCTTCGATAGCGTCATCACCGCTTTTTGCTCTTGTTGGTTTTACCTCTCTTGTTAAGTTCGGCGATACGCTGGCAGGAAGCATCTTATGAGCTTTTAGCCATTGAAAAAATGCTGAGAGGAGTAGGATGTACTTCATTCCATCAATAGCACTTTGAATCTCATCCATACTGGCAGAAGCGACATTCTCATTGAGAGCAATGAAAAATTTTCTTGCGATAGAAAATTTAGTATTCTTGCTGCCGACAGAAATATTTTCTTTCAGTACATCAAGGGCAAAGGCAAAAAGCAGGTGATGTGTGTCTGTATCTAGCCTGTCTTTGTCGGAGAAAGTTGAGCCAATATTGGCATAGGGTTGATTCGCGTTATTGAAAAGAAAGTTGATAGCGACACCGTTGTTGCCTGTAAAGGTAACAGCAATATCATCCCATGTCGCCTGCTCTCCAGATGGCGTAGTAAAGCCAAATAAAGGCTGCTTTTTCTTTTCAGCAACATAAGTTTCTTGATTGGCAATGTAACGGTTTATTGTGCTAATTTCTTACCTCCAATCTTTGCCGTTTTTCTCTCTTCACAAAGGATCATGGTCATTTTGATGTATAAAATGACTTTCTTTATTCGTTGTGCGCTTGCAGGGTGCCCTGACTGAGTATTGGTAGCTAGTTTTCTTTCCGCTATATCAAGATATTGCTGATGATTTGCCGTCTCAAGAGGTCTAAAGTTATCACATGGATAACACATCAACGGCGCACCCCCTTTCCCTTGGCAACTTGAGCAGTTGGCGGGGTTGAGCTTATATCCAATTTCTTCATCAAACATGCTCTTTACTTTGAAGTCATCGTGCATTTGTAGCTCTTTTACCGATAAGCTATCAAATCGCTGGATAATTTGGTTTCCAGCATAAGCCTCATCAATTTTTACTCGCTCAGAGGCTTTCAAATCAAGGTAAGGGAGAATCGCTCCTATGGTGACGCCTGTAATAGCGGCAAGGTGAGAGGGGGGAAGCCCATGTCTTGCACCTTGGGTGAGGATGGTGTGTCGCCAACGGTTGTTTTGAAGCCACAAAGGATCGTTTGGACGTCTATCGCTTTTGGGTTTGAGCGTATTTCCAAATAAGTATTCTATATTATTTACAAGGCTAACTGATTGCATATGGTAAGCCTTTGAGGTATCACTAACTGAGCTAAATAACTCTGTTTTAGATTTGAAATTAGAGCTAAATAAACTTTGGTCAGGCAATACCGGTAGCCGCCTCATGAGTTCTTTGGTTTCATCATCATTTAATGAGATGTGTTGCGCAGAAAGTGAATGTAATAGGTAGTTCTCATAAATCTGATAGTAGCGTAAAAGCAACTGAGAAAAGTCTGTCTGTAGAGGCTTTGAGCGTGATTCCGCATTCCCCCGAAACTGTCCATCCTTGCCTTTGAAAATGCGAACGTGTAATTGCTTCTCATCAGAGAACAGATGTTGAGTAACGGGTTTCCAGTTAAGATCAGGGCGTTGATGGGATTCAAACATTTGTCCTACAGGTAAAATGTCACACCATTTAATTTGCACAAGTTGCGTTGGTCGTCTTATAAGGGCGGCAAGTAACTGACTGCCCATGATGTTTCTTGCGGCGGTAAACGTTTTTTGCGATAGTATTTCACCCTCAAATGCTTGCAATGTTTCAATTCTTAAGCTTTCAAGAATATTATCGTGCTCAACTTCACTATAAGCGCCAGTTTTAGGATCAAGAATTCCTTTAATCGTATCTTGACTAGCTAAACTTTCATCCTTAACTGCGTCATACAAAGGTTGAAGTATGGTACTGGCATAGCCGTTTCTTGGGTGACATAGAGCGGCTAAGCAAGCTCTTGCTTTTTTCTTATAACTATCCAGAGTTAGCCACCATGCCTGAAAATCGTAAACATTCAGGTACGCTACAATGGTTTTGAGGATGCTAACGTGAACATTTAGCGAAGAATAGGAGTAATGTTTTGCTGCGTGTGCAATGGCTAACCGCAAATCGAGGTAGGTTTCGACATTAATATCTAGCTCATTCATCCAATCAAGATACAAATAGTTTTTATAATCAAGTTTCCATTCATCGGAAAACACTTCAAAAGAGTATCCGTCTTTTCGGGCGTTGAATATGCGCTGTCCATCGTATCTATTGTTTAAAGTTGAACTATGATTATTGTTCATGATGGCTTCCTAACTTCGGAACAGCTTTAGATTGAGTTTTCGAGGAAATGTCAGCCACAGTGACCGCCAATTGATATTCGTTATAGACGGATGCCATGTTTGAATCTTGAACCCAACCCATTGCATATTTGCGTAAATCTTCAATTTTTTCCGGTGTTAGTCCGTATTCCTTGGCTTTATCTTCAAAGACTTCATTCCATTTATGCCGAAGCTTGTGTGGATGAAGCTGGATGCCCAACGATTCGCCAAATTTATCGACTATTTTGTGAATGGATTTGTAGCTTAAAGGCTGGCCTGCTGTTGTGCCTTTCTCTGAGATGAAGACAAAATCATGCTCACAAGCAGTTGGGTTTTCTGCTCTCACAGTCAGAATGTAGAGCCTGATAAGCTTCATTAACCTTGGGGAAATGGAGACTGATAGTGCCTTGGTTTTATTTGACGGACGTTCTAATCTAGGGTCAGCAGGGTCATTGGGTGTTCTGGTTAATAGGAAACGAGGGGTATCCCAATCATCGATTAAATCGCTTATTTTGAGCTTTAATACCGCCCCTACACGAACCCCTGTATTAATAAGGATCTGCATGACGATTTGGTTTCTTAGTTTACTTGATTTGAATGGGTTATCTGGTGAGCTTTCTTTGATAATTTCAAGTAAATAAAAGAACTTATCTGAGGGGATAACCGATTCAAAAGCATCTTTAACAACAGTGTTATTTTTACGTGTACCACTAATAAATGTGTTGATATATAACTTAAATTTGTTGAACTGTTCGTCCACTCTCGCTTGAGTGTTGGTTGGCTCTTGGTCATAGTGATGGCAAACGTACAAGAATTCGATATAAGCTCTAAGTCGAATTAAGCGCTGACGTAACGTGTGTGCGGAAACCTGTGGTTGGCTATTTGACGTTGCATGAATAGCATCCCGAATACGTTTGTCTGAGATTGTTATGACATTATTTTCATGTGTGGAGGTATCATCTGCGTAAAGCTTACACGCCCTAACAAAATCATCTACTTCTTGTCTTGAAAGAAACTCGCCAGTGTTTACACGCTCAACAAGATCTATACCAAGCCCGATAAAGTAACAGTATAAAAATTTCAGTTCGTAAGCATATTTCTTCAATGTATGAAAAGCAGGTGCTTGGGAGCTTATACTCTTTTTCTCTACAGAGAGTGGAGAGTTATGATTTCCATTGAGAAAGGCGTTGAGATACAAGCAAACAGGAAAAATGCCAGATCTAACAATCAACGGAAAGTTGTGCCCATTCGTATCTCTATAAATTTTTACCGCAACATTATCAGCTAACACAATCATTACAAAACCCATTATGTGTTATTCATATATCTACCATAGTCCTGCGTGATCATTTTGTAAAGATAAAAAAAAGACTCCATACCGGAGTCTTAATGTTTTTTCGGTGTTTACCGCAATTCTATTTCTTCACTTTCTTTACGCTTTCTTTTGGTGGAGAGAATTCGCATAAATCTTCAATCAGGCAAGAGCCGCAACGTGGCTTCCGTGCGATGC
>ERZ650302.1409-NODE-1409-length-13376-cov-11.050146_pt1 | contig 13376 bp, 13 predicted proteins | sample MGYA00376238_ERZ650302 | MGnify/ENA primary metagenome ERZ650302 (study PRJEB26733, sample SAMN07839298) | wastewater metagenome | biome: urban; feature: wastewater treatment plant; material: waste water | place: USA: North Carolina | collected 2016-04-28 ... | reverse complement strand
TAGGTCATATGGGACTTTTTGTATATACTCAAAAAGGCTCCATAATTTCCATGGTGGATTTACCCACTACAGAAATTATAGAGCGGATTGAAATAAAAATCATCTATGTAAAGAGGGAAGGTCACTCCCTCTTTTTTGATTTTATCAAATTTCGTAAAGGTTACTATTTGGTGACGGGTTGTTACCTAATTGACATAGACTTTCTACCCCTATGTCTTGAAAATGGTGCTATTTCAAGGTAAAATAGAGTGTTAGAAAGTCAAAGGTAAAGTATATGAAAATGATTGAACAATTTAAAAATAAAAAAGTATTAGTTTTGGGATTGGCAAAATCTGGTGAATCAGCTGCTCGTTTATTGGATAAATTGGGTGCGATTGTGACAGTGAATGATGGAAAACCATTTGATGAAAATCCGACGGCACAATCATTGTTAGAAGAAGGGATTCGTGTCATTTGTGGAAGTCATCCCTTGGATTTACTGGATGAAGATTTTGCGCTTGTTGTGAAAAATCCAGGTATTCGCTATGATAATCCGATGGTTGAAAAGGCTTTGCAAAAAGGAATTCCTGTGTGGACTGAGGTTGAATTGGCTTATTTGATTTCAGAGGCTCCAATTGTCGGCATTACTGGCTCTAATGGAAAAACAACTACAACCACTATGATTGCTGAAGTCTTAAATGCTGGACACAAACCTGCTAAATTATGTGGGAATATTGGCTATCCCGCTTCATCTGTGGCACAGACAGCAACAAAGGACGATACTTTGGTCATGGAGTTGTCTTCTTTCCAACTAATGGGAACAGAATCGTTCAGACCTCATATTGCAGTACTGACAAATTTGATTGCAAGCCATATTGATTACCATGGGACATTTGAAGACTATGTGGCTGCGAAATGGATGATTCAACGTCAAATGACAGAAGAGGATTTCATTGTCTTGAACGTCAATCAAGCTGAAATCAAAGAATTGGCTCTACATACCAAAGCCAATGTTGTGCCATTTTCAACCTTGGAAGAGGTGGATGGTGCATATTTAGCTGATGGAAAATTGTACTTCAAGGGTGAATATGTCATGGACGCAGATCAGCTGGGTGTCCCAGGAGCTCATAATATCGAAAATGCCTTGGCTACCATTGCAGTTGCCAAGATTTTGGGAGTAACGAATCAGGCGATTCAAGAGAGTTTGTCTGCATTTGGTGGTGTGAAACACCGCCTACAGTTTGTTGGTAAAATAAACAATGTGTCATTCTATAACGATAGCAAGTCTACCAATATATTAGCAACTCAAAAAGCTCTTTCAGGATTTGATAATCAAAAGGTAGTATTGATTGCGGGCGGTTTGGATCGTGGCAATGAATTTGATGATTTAGTACCAGATCTTGTAGGCTTGAAGAAGATGGTTATCTTAGGTCAGTCAGCACCACGTGTGCAACGGGCTGCTGAAAAAGCTGGTGTTGGCTATATCTCGGCTGATGAGATTGCGGATGCTACTCGTAAGGCCTTTAAAGTTGCTGAACCAGGGGATGTTGTCCTTTTGAGCCCTGCAAATGCAAGTTGGGATATGTATCCTAATTTTGAGGTACGTGGCGATGTATTCCTACAAACCTATGAGGAGTTAAGTAAATAAAATATGAAAAAAATTGTTTTTACAGGTGGAGGAACAGTTGGACACGTGACGCTCAATCTCCTTTTAATGCCTCGTTTCATCAAAGATGGTTGGGAAGTGCATTATATTGGGGATCGAAATGGGATTGAGTATGAGCAAATTAAAAATTCTGGCTTAGATGTCCAATTTCATTCCATCGCTACTGGGAAACTGCGTCGTTATTTCTCTTTCCAAAATATGTTGGATGTATTCAAGGTTGGGTTTGGCATTCTTCAATCCATTGCGATTATTGCCAAAATTCGTCCTCAAGCCCTATTTTCAAAAGGTGGTTTTGTTTCTGTACCACCAGTTATCGCAGCAAACTTGTTAAGAGTACCGGTCTTTATCCACGAATCTGATTTGTCGATGGGACTAGCCAATAAAATTGCCTATAAGTTTGCGACGACAATGTATAGTACCTTTGAGCAACCATCAGAACTGGCAAAAGTAAAACACGTTGGGGCAGTGACCAAGGTCGGGCAGCATACAGACAAGGTTACTCCAATCCAATTACCTGAAATCCTAAGCCATTTTGACAAACAATTGCCGACTTTATTATTTGTTGGTGGTTCTGGTGGAGCTAAGGTATTTAATAATTTAATCAGCCAGCATGCTAAGATATTGACAGAAGGTTTCAATATTATTAACTTGACTGGCGATGCACGACTCAACCAACTGGATAAACATATCTATCGTGTAGATTATATTACGGAGCTTTATCAACCCTTGATGGATTTTGCGGATGTCGTGGTGACACGTGGTGGTTCCAATACCTTATTTGAATTGATTGCAATGAAAAAATTGCATCTCATCGTTCCACTCGGCCGTCAAGCAAGTCGTGGAGATCAGATTGAAAATGCTCTGTACGCGGAGAAAAAAGGTTACTCTCGACAAATTAGCGAGGAGCAATTTACAGTTGATACCTTGTTGTCTGAGGTGGAAGCTTTGCTAGAAAACAAAGACTTTTATATCCAAAATATGGAACAATCTACTGAAATACAGTCAGTTGATAGTTTTTATCGCTTGTTAATGGAAGATATAGGAAGGTAGATGAGGTATGGATGAAAAAGACCCGAAAGAGTTGGTAGAAAATAAGAATTCAGAGCCATCTCTTGATTTAGATTCCTCTGTTCCGACAATGGATGCCTCAGATGATGAAAAAAGTGCCTTCTTTGAACAATGGAAAGCACGGCATCAAGCTTATTTGGAGCAACATAATCAGCAAGATGAAGAAGTTTTTGTTCCTGTAGATGAACTGGAAAAGAAAAAAAATGGCTTCCTAAAACGCTGGGAAAAAAACAAGAAAACGAATGAAACACCAACTGAAATAACGGATGATGCATTAGAACAAGAGCCGGTTACTTTAAAGAAAAAGGATCCACTTCCTAGAATGGCCCTTTTAAAAGCAATCCCGGTTTTGCTGGGTAGTTTGGTTCTATTTTTGCTCTCGCTGTATTTTATCACACCATTTAGTAAGGACAAGATCATCTCTGTACAAGGGAATGAGCGGTTAACTGCCCAAGAAGTGGAACAGCTCAGTTTGATTTCGAATCAGGATTATATTGTTACGATAGCATTGAATGCAAAAAATTATGCTGAGAACATCAAAAAAGCAAGTCCCGAGATTTCTGAAGCAACCATAGCCTATCGTTTTCCAAATGCCTTTACTATTCACGTTAAAGAGTATAAGTTGATAGGTTATCTGGAAGAAAACAGTCAATATTATCGGATTCTTTCCAGTGGAGAAATAGCTAGCGAAGCAATCCCAGCAGAGCAACTTCCTGAAACCTATCTTTTAGTAAAATTGACAGATAAGGCATCAATCAAATCGCTTGCGGAGCAACTGGCCAAGGTGGATGAAACAATTACTTCCAAGATTCAAGAAATCACTTTAACACCAAGCAAAGTTACAGCGGATTTATCGACTTTGACCATGACAGATGGCAATACGATTTTGGTTCCTTTAAGTGAAATTGATACCAAGTTGCCATACTATTCAAAAATTGTGTCGGATATTGTCGAACCGTCTGTCATAGATATGGAAGTAGGAATCTATCGATATGTCAAAACTAGTCAATAAAAATCTAGAAATTTTCTTAGAAAAAGCCATTCGAGACACTTTTTTTCTAGAAGATATGATATAATAAAAGATGACTAATTGCACTTTTTTTTGAAAATTGGAATTATGTTTGTTAAAGTTGAAAGTAAGAGAGGACGGATAGAATGGTAAAAAGCGGCTTTTTTACGGGTTTAGATATTGGTACAAGCTCCGTTAAAGTCTTGGTGGCTGAATATACAGATAATGAAATGAATGTGATCGGAGTTAGTAGCGTAAAAAGCGCTGGCGTTAAGGATGGCATTATTGTAAATATTGATGTAGCGGCAGGTGCGATTAAAAAAGCACTAGAACAAGCAGAAGAAAAATCAGGAATTCGTATTGATAGAGTAAATGTTGGTTTACCAGCAAATCTATTGCAAATTGAACCAACCCAAGGGATGATTCCTGTCACAACAGATTCTCAAGAAATTACAGATTTAGATGTTGAGAATGTAGTGAAGTCTGCTTTAACAAAGAGTATGACACCTGAGCGCGAAGTTATTTCCTTCATTCCAGAAGAGTTCGTTGTAGATGGGTTCCAAGGGATTAAAGATCCTCGTGGTATGATGGGGATTCGTTTGGAAATGCGTGGCATGCTTTATACTGGACCACGTACCATTCTTCATAACTTACGAAAAACAGTTGAACGTGCAGGTGTTCAGGTTGAGAACATTGTGATTTCACCACTTGCTCTTACACGCTCTGTTTTAAATGAAGGAGAACGTGAATTTGGTGCAACAGTGATTGACCTTGGTGGAGGTCAAACGACTGTAGCAGTTATGAGAAATCAAGAGTTGCAATATACGAATATTTACCAAGAAGGTGGAGACTACATCACTAAGGATATTTCTAAGGTATTGACAACGTCACAAAGTATTGCAGAAAACCTTAAATTCAACTACGGAATTGCATATCCGCAGGATGCAAGTGATAAGGAAAAATTCACTGTTGAGGTGATTGGAGAAAGCACACCTGTTGAAGTAACAGAACGTTATTTATCAGAAGTTGTTTCAGCCCGTCTTCGTCAAATTTTTGACCGAGTAAGACAGGATTTGGAACGTACTCGTGCTCTCGATTTGCCAGGCGGTGTTGTCTTGGTTGGTGGCGGTGCCATTTTACCAGGCATCGCAGAATTGGCCCAAGAAGTATTGGGAGCTAATACAAAACTTTTTGTTCCAAATCAAATTGGTATCCGCAATCCTGCTTTTGCTAGCGTGATTAGTTTTGTTGAATATGTTGGTGGTTTAGAAGAAGTTGAAAAGATTGCACAGCGCGCGGTAAATGGTGAAGCTGATCTGCGTCAAAAACCTATTGATTTTACTGTTTCTCGTCCTCGAGTTGTTCCAACTATTCAACCTGAGGTGACTATTCCTGTTGAGACCAACGAGGATAATGAAAGATCTCTTCATGATTTTGAAGAAGAGCATGATGAAACACAATCAGCGACAAGAAGCAATATCACAGATCGTCTTCGTGGTTTGTTTGGTAGCATGTTTGAATAAGTATAGAAAAGGTGATAAAAACTATGGCATTTTCATTTGAAGCAGCAGCAAGTCATGGTGCTGTCATTAAAGTAATTGGTGTCGGCGGTGGCGGTGGTAACGCCATCAACCGTATGATTGAAGAAGGTGTGGCCGGTGTTGAATTTATCGCAGCCAACACAGACGTACAAGCATTGAGTAGCTCAAAGGCAGAAACAGTTATCCAATTGGGTCCTAAATTGACTCGTGGTTTGGGTGCTGGTGGTCAGCCTGAAGTTGGTCGCAAAGCAGCTGAAGAGAGTGAAGAAGCTTTGACCAATGTTCTTTCAGGAGCTGATATGGTCTTCATTACTGCTGGTATGGGCGGTGGATCTGGTACAGGGGCAGCTCCAGTGATTGCACGCATTGCAAAAAATTTGGGTGCTTTAACAGTTGCGGTTGTAACACGTCCATTTGGATTTGAGGGAAACAAGCGTGGCAACTTTGCGATTGAAGGAATTGAAGGTCTTCGTGAACAAGTAGATACACTCTTGATTATTTCAAACAACAACTTGCTTGAAATTGTTGATAAGAAAACTCCATTGTTGGAAGCCTTGAGTGAGGCTGACAATGTACTCCGTCAAGGTGTACAAGGGATTACCGATTTGATTACGAATCCTGGTTTGATCAACTTGGACTTCGCTGATGTGAAGACAGTGATGGAAAACAAAGGAAATGCTCTTATGGGTATTGGTATCGGTACAGGTGAAGATCGTGTTGTTGAAGCAGCTCGTAAAGCCATCTATTCACCACTTCTTGAAACAACAATTGATGGTGCTGAAGATGTCATTGTCAACGTAACTGGTGGTTACGATATGACGTTGACAGAAGCCGAAGAAGCTTCAGAGATTGTAAATCAAGCGGCTGGACAAGGTGTCAATATTTGGTTGGGAACATCAATCGATGAGTCAATGAAAGATGAAATCCGAGTAACTGTGGTTGCAACTGGTGTTCGTCAAGAACCAACAGAGCGTGCTAGCCGTTCACGTGTATCAGAGCATGTAGCACCTCGTCGCACTCAGCATTTTGATTTACCAACTAATCCTACGCCATCTGCTAGCCGTAGTGTGACTCAACCTGAGTCACCAAAAGCATCAGCATTTGGTGAATGGGATTTACGTCGTGAAAACTTAATCCGTTCTACAGAAGCAGAACCACAATCTGGTGTTTCCGTTGAAAAATTTACAATGGATGCGGATGAGGACGAATTAGATACACCGCCATTTTTCAGAAATCGTTAAAATGAATCTACAAAAAAATAGAGATGATGTGTTTGCTACTGTTGAACAAGCACAGAAAAATGCACATCGGCCTAGTCAATCAGTGAATGTCATAGCTGTCACAAAATATGTTGACAGCTCTATTGTTAGAGAATTGATTAAAACAGGCATTCATCATATTGGTGAAAATCGTGTTGATAAATTTTTAGACAAGTATCATGCCTTATCTGATCAAGAATTGACTTGGCATCTGATTGGTACACTTCAAAGAAGAAAAGTGAAAGATGTGATCAATTATGTCGATTACTTTCATGCTTTGGATTCAGTCAAATTAGCTGAGGAGATCAATAAACGTGCAGAAAAACCGATTAAATGCTTCTTACAATTGAATATTTCAGGTGAGCAAAGTAAGCATGGCTTCTCTGTTGATGAATTAGAGGAGATTATTCCTCAATTGATCCCTTTTGAGAAAGTGGAAGTTGTTGGTTTGATGACAATGGCACCTTTTGATGCTGATTCAGAAGAATTAAACAAAATTTTCTCAAAAATGAATGAGATACATAAAACACTATCAGCGAGAAACATACCGCATATGCCATTTACTGAATTAAGTATGGGAATGAGCGGTGACTATGTACAGGCAATACAAAATGGGGCAACCTTTGTCCGTGTAGGCTCTGCATTTTTTACTGAATAGGGGATGAAGTAGGTATGGGAATTAAAGATACATTTAAAAATTTAGTTAACTATTTTGAAGTAGAAGATGCAAGCGAGGTTGATGAACAGTACCAAGCAAATTCTACTGGTAATAAACGACCAGCAATGCACGCTGCTACAATAAAACCGATCAGCAGACCTGTTGAAAGACCAAGTCGTGGCGAATCACGAGGGGATGTAAACAGTGGATCGGAGTCGCGGTTGCAACGCTTACATGATCGTCAGCAAGAATTAATGTCTCATAGCGAACAAGGTAATTTGAAATCAACAATTGATATTAAGTTTCCAAAACGTTATGAAGATGCACCAGAAATGGTTAATCTCTTGTTGGATAATGCAAGTATTTTAATTGATTTCCAATACATGTCTGAACAACAGGCACGCCGTTGTTTGGATTATTTGGATGGGGCACGATCAGTTCTTTCTGGAAATTTAAAGAAAGTTTCAAATACAATGTGGCTGTTAACTCCTGTAAATGTAACGGTGCATATTGAGGAACTCCGTAACACAAATGTCGGTGCGAACCAAGATTCTCAATTTGATTTTGATATGAAGAGGTAAATTTTATGCAATTTTTCATTTTTCTTATTTTAAAAATTGTAGAAATTTATTCGTATTTTTTATTGGCATATGCATTATTGAGCTGGTTTCCCAATCTCTATGCGACTCCATTGGGGCGTTTGATTCAGTGGGCTGTGGCACCTATATTAAAGCCCTTTAGACGGCTCAATCTACAGTTCATGGGCTTGGATTGGACAGTTATGGTTGCAATGATTGCACTCAACATTGGAACTCGTATACTGATTCGCATCCTGCTTTTGCTAGCTTAATCATGAAAAATGATAAACAAATAATGCAACATTTTGCCAAGGAAGAAAGGGAATTCGTTGAGAAAATAATGGATATGTGTCAGCAAGTTGAAGATACATATTCCTATAGATTAACGCACTTTCTACATCCCCGACAAGATGATATTGTATCTAAAATTGCGCATTATTATCAATTACAAACTTTTTCAAGTCGTGACTTCTTGCCAACTGAACATTCGAGAGTCATTATTGCTCCAAGTTACTATGAAATAGATACTCAGGATTTTAGGCTAACAGCTCTTGATTTATCTTTTTCAAGAAAGTTTCATACTCTTTCTCATTCTCAAGTATTAGGAACTTTTCTAAATCAATTGGGGATTAAAAGAGAATACTTGGGTGATATCATTGTCAATGAAGAACAGCTTTTGGTGTTTTTAGATGAAAAGTTTGGACAGATTGCTCAACAGTCTATCACCAAAATTGCTCGTGTTCCTGTCAAGGTACGAGAAATTTCGTGGCTGTCAGTTCAATTATTGAACCAACAGGACTGGCGTTCAAAGGATGTTCTTGTTTCCAGTTTGAGACTGGATAAGTTGGTTGCGGTTGCTTTTAATCTTTCACGCTCTACTGCGAATAAGTTGATAGAAGCAGGGCATGTAAGGTTGGATTATCTCCAATCCGATCAACCAAGTCGGACAGTTGAAATTGGGCAATTGATTAGTGTGAGAAAATACGGTAGAATTCGATTAAATGAGTTTTTAGGTTTTTCTAAGCAAGGAAAGATAAAATTAAAGATAGACATAGTAAAAACTTAGGAGGAACTATGGTACTAACATCACTAGAATTAAAAGATAAAACCTTCGGAACAAAATTCCGAGGTTATGATGCAAATGAAGTTGATGACTTTTTAGATATTGTAACGCGTGATTATGAAGAGTTAATTCGTAAAAATCACGAACAAGAGCTGGAATTGAAGAGTTTGCGTGAGCGATTAGCTTATTTTGATGAAATGAAAGAATCGTTAAGCAAATCCGTTCTATTGGCTCAAGATACTGCTGAAAAAGTGAAAAAAGCTGCGGAGGAGCAAGCAGCAAATATCATTAAACAAGCAGATTATGATGCGGCAACCTTATTGCATGAAGCGAAAGATAAGGCAAATGAAATTCTTCGTATTTCGACTGATAGTGCTAAAAAAGTAGCGGTTGAAACAGAAGAGTTGAAAAATAAAACACGTGTGTTCCATCAACGCTTGAAATCAACAATCGAAAGTCAGTTGTCATTGGTAAACTCACCTGAGTGGGAGGATATTTTACGACCAACTGCATCTTACATCCAAACAAGCGATGAAGCCTTTAGAGAAGTATTGGTAAAAGTGCTTGATGAAGAAGCACCTGTGGAAGAGAAAGACTTGGATTATACCTTACAACTTTCTGAAGAAGAAATTGCAGAATTGACACGTCAAGCAACAGCATTTGAAGAAAATGAAACAATTGCCTTGTCAATTGATGAAAAATAACTGAGAGCAAAGACACTATCAATAGAAATATTTTTAGCGAGTAGGAGACGGTGGAAGCCCTACAATCCCTTTCTTGCGATAATCCCTTTGCATGATTTTTCCTGAAAGAAGTAGGGAAAGACGTCGGTTCACGTTACGAATGCTTGAGGGATAGGGGAAACTCTATCTGAACTAAGGTGGTACCACGAACTTTCGTCCTTATTTGGCGGGAGTTTTTTTATTTTTTATGATACGATTAGAACTGGTAAACAAAGATAATTTTGATCAGGTGCTAGATCTTGAAGTGGCACCTAAAGATCAGCGCAGAGTGGCGTCAGTTGAATATTCATTAGCTCAGGCATGGCTGTATCGAGATAGTGAAGACCTATTTCCATATGCTGTTAAATCTGGACAGCTAACAGTGGGATTTCTCTTGTTGTCCTATCAGCCTATGGAAAACAGTTATTATATCTGGCGCTTGCTCATTGATCAGAAGTATCAAAATCAGAGCTTTGGCAAGGAGGTCATTCGGCAAGTGTTACAACGAGCTAGGGATGATCAGCAGTGCCATAAGGTTACCGTAAATTATGTGATCGGTAATCATAAAATGCGGTACATCTTAGAAAAATTTGGCTTTCAGCCAGTCGGTTTACATGGTCAAGAAATAAAAATGGAATTAATTGTTAAATAAAGGAGTTATGATGAAACTAAAAGAAACCCTCAATTTGGGTAAAACAGCCTTTCCTATGCGCGCAGGTTTGCCAACACGCGAACCTGAATGGCAAAAAGCTTGGGATGAAGCAAACTTGTATGCGCGACGTCAAGAACTGAACGAAGGAAAACCGTCCTTCCACCTACACGATGGTCCTCCCTACGCAAACGGAAATATCCACGTTGGGCATGCCTTAAATAAAGTTTCTAAAGATATCATTGTCCGTTCTAAATCGATGTCTGGTTTCCGAGCTCCTTACGTACCAGGTTGGGATACTCATGGTCTTCCAATTGAGCAAGTCTTGGCAAAACAAGGTGTTAAACGGAAAGAGATGGACTTGGTTGAATACCTTGAAATGTGTCGTGATTACGCCTTAAGTCAGGTAGATAAGCAACGTGATGACTTCAAGCGTCTTGGTATCTCTGCTGATTGGGAAAATCCATACATCACCTTGACGAAAGACTACGAAGCAGCTCAAATCCGTGTCTTCGGTGCTATGGCAGACAAGGGCTATATCTACCGCGGTGCTAAGCCTGTCTACTGGTCATGGTCATCTGAATCTGCCCTTGCTGAAGCAGAAATCGAATACCATGACATTGATTCAACATCCCTTTACTATGCTAACAAGGTCAAAGATGGCAAGGGGGTGCTGGATTCAGATAGCTATATCGTTGTTTGGACAACTACACCATTTACTGTTACAGCTTCACGTGGATTGACAATGGGTGCAGATATTGATTATGTACTTGTTCAGCCAGAAGGTTCTGACCGTAAGTATGTATTGGCAGAAGCCTTGGTTGATAGTTTGGCAGCCAAATTTGGTTGGGAATCCTTCGAAGTGATTTCAAAACACAAGGGTGCTGAGTTTGAATATATTGTCACAGAGCACCCATGGGATACTGAAGTGGATGAATTGGTCATCTTGGGTGATCATGTAACGACAGATTCAGGTACTGGTATTGTCCATACGGCTCCTGGTTTTGGTGAAGATGACTATAATGTCGGAATCAAATACAATTTAGAGGTGGCCGTAACTGTAAACGAACGTGGCTTGATGATGGAAAATGCTGGTCCTGATTTTGAAGGGCAATTCTATGACAAGGTTGTTCCAACTGTAAAAGAAAAACTAGGAGACTTGCTTCTTGCTAGTGAAGTGATTAGTCACTCTTATCCATTTGACTGGCGGACCAAGAAACCAATTATCTGGCGTGCAGTGCCACAATGGTTTGCTTCTGTTTCTAAATTCCGTCAAGAAATTTTAGATCAAATCGAAGCAACAAACTTCATTCCAGGTTGGGGTAAAACACGTCTCTACAATATGATCCGTGACCGTGGTGACTGGGTCATCTCACGTCAGCGAGCTTGGGGTGTACCACTTCCTATCTTCTATGCAGAAGATGGTACAGCGATCATGTCTAAGGAAGTGACGGACCACGTTGCAGCTCTCTTTGAAGAGCATGGTTCAATCATCTGGTGGAAATCAGAAGCTAAAGACCTTCTTCCAGCTGGATTTACTCATCCAGGTTCACCAAATGGCGAATTTACCAAAGAAACAGATATCATGGACGTATGGTTTGATTCTGGTTCATCTTGGAATGGTGTCATGAACGCTCGTGAAAACCTTGCCTATCCAGCAGACCTTTATCTTGAAGGATCTGACCAATACCGTGGCTGGTTTAACTCTTCCTTAATCACCTCTGTAGCAGTCAATGGTCATGCGCCATATAAAGCAGTATTATCACAAGGATTTGTCCTAGATGGTAAAGGCTTGAAGATGTCTAAATCTCTTGGTAATACGATTTTACCAAGTGATGTTGAAAAACAATTTGGTGCAGAAATTTTGCGTTTGTGGGTGACTTCAGTTGATACGTCAAATGATGTCCGTGTATCAATGGAAATTCTTGGACAAGTTTCTGAAACTTACAGGAAAATTCGTAACACCCTCCGTTTCTTGATTGCTAATACCTCTGATTTCAATCCAGCAAGCGATGCGGTAGCTTATGACGAGCTTCGTTCAGTTGACCAATACCTCTTGGTGAAATTCAACAAACTGGTTGCACAAATCCGTGATGCCTACGATAGCTATGATTTCATGGCCATCTACAAGTCTGTGGTAAACTTTGTCACGCTTGACTTGTCAGCCTTCTACTTGGATTTTGCTAAGGACGTGGTCTACATTGATGGTGCGAAATCTTTGTCTCGCCGTCAGATGCAAACTGTTTTCTATGACATCTTGGTGAAAATTACCAAGCTCTTGACCCCAATCTTGCCACATACCGCAGAAGAAATCTGGTCATATTTGGAACACGAACCAGAAGAATTTGTACAATTGGCGGAAATGCCAGAGGTGGAAACCTTTGCGAATGATGCGCAGTTGTTGGCTGACTGGGAGAAGGTTATGGTCTTCCGTACTCAGGCACAAAAAGCCTTGGAAGAAGCGCGTAATGAAAAAGTGATTGGTAAGTCACTTGAAGCGCATTTGACAGCCTATGTCTCAGCTGAAACCAAGTCATTCTTGGAAGGCTTAAATGCTGACCTTGCTCAACTTTTGATTGTATCTGATTTGACAGTTACCTCCGAAGTTGCTCCTGCATCAGCGGTAGAAGTTGATGATCTTGCCTTTACTGTTGCTCGTGCAACTGGTGAAGTTTGTGATCGTTGCCGTCGCATTGATACTAGTGTTGTAGAGCGTAGCTATGGTGCAACAATCTGTGACCACTGTGCAAGCGTAGTAGAAGAAAACTTTGCGGAAGCAGTAGCTCAAGGTTTTGAAGCGTAAGTATAAAAGTCTATCGTAAGCGCCCAATAACAAGGTATCTATCCAATCACTCCTTCCTCCAGTATACTGTTATAAAAAACAAACTGGAGGATTTTTTATGTCACAACCTATCGTCCCATTGACTCTTCCCAAATCGCGACGCTTTGAAAAGAAAAGTAGAAATGAGATTCTGATGAAGATTCGTCTCGAAAAAGTAGAACTCACATTCTTTCACTCTATCAACCAAGAGGTATTGGAAACAATCTTGGATAAGGTACTGTTCTATGACAATCCGGCTCAGTGATTTAGGTCAAGTCTACTTGGTTTGCGGGAAAACGGATATGCGACAAGGGATTGATTCTCTCGCCTACCTTGTCAAAAGTCAATTCAATCTGGATCCCT
>ERZ650302.1407-NODE-1407-length-13394-cov-4.405503_pt1 | contig 13394 bp, 13 predicted proteins | sample MGYA00376238_ERZ650302 | MGnify/ENA primary metagenome ERZ650302 (study PRJEB26733, sample SAMN07839298) | wastewater metagenome | biome: urban; feature: wastewater treatment plant; material: waste water | place: USA: North Carolina | collected 2016-04-28 ... | reverse complement strand
GTTCATCATCTTGATTTGGTTTGGCGTAAATGGCCTGGTTATTCTGGAAAAATAATATTTCTGCCAGAAATTAATCAAGAGCAATTAAATTCGATGTTTTGGGCTTTGGTTTTTGCAAAAAAAATGAAGCCAGAATCAGATGAAATTTCGAATGCAATTGCTAAGTTAGAATCAAGACAACAAGCAATTCCGGATTTTTTAGATAAATTAAGAGATCCGTTTTCATTAAGTGTCTTCTTGAAAAAATTAAGTGACCAAGATTATGAAAATCGAGGTGCATTATTGAATGGGTTGCGATGGTTACCGCCCGTGGATCCATTACTGGGTTATGTGAATGACTGGAGTAGTTCTGGTTCTGCGTTTAGTCAGTTGCATCCGGATAACTGGCAGCAATTATTAACAGTTGTAGGTGCATGATGCTGAATTTTGGTGTTGTTCGATTTGATAGTGATAATCCAAATGTTGGAGCGTGGATCTCTGTAAACGGGGGAAAAGCTACACGTATCACTTCATTCGGCGCATTGGATAATCAGACTATTTGGTGGACAAATTTATCATTCAGTGCGATCTACAGCTGCAATTTGCATAAAGTACCTTATATAAAGCGTACAAACTATTTGAATAATTGGACGCAAGGCGGTCAAGAGGACGTCTGTTATGCTTGGGGTATTGAGCCAAGACGCCATACAGAGCCTCAGATAGCGAGAGCGCTGTCTGCTATATTTTTACGTGTCATGACATTTGCGGCTCAAAATTATGGGTTATCAGTTAATAATCTGCCAACGCATGATAATTTAGCTGACGAATTGCGGTGTTTAATGTTACCTGAAAAAGATGGGTTTCAAGTATTAAAAGAATTGCGTGAAAAAGGGGTCTCAACTCCTGTTCTGATTACGACAGCCAAGGAAGGCCTAGAGGATAAAGGACATGGGTTTGAATTGGGTGCAGATGACTATCTCACAAAACCATTCTATTTAGAAGAACTCAAAATGCGTATTCAAGCCTTGTTAAAACGAGCAGGGAAGTTCAATGAAAATACTCTAACATACGGAGATGTTACTGTCGACTTATCTACAAATACTACGACAGTCAATGGTCAAGAAGTAGAATTGTTAGGGAAAGAGTTCGATTTGTTGGTATATTTCTTACAGAACCAAAATGTGATTTTACCAAAAACACAGATTTTTGATCGTATTTGGGGATTTGATAGTGATACAACCATTTCAGTTGTTGAAGTTTACGTATCGAAAGTAAGGAAAAAATTGAAAGGAACCGCATTTGGAGAAAATCTTCAAACTCTTCGTAGTGTCGGTTACATTTTGAAAAATGTCTAAGCGATTTAAAAAAATCATTTCAACAGATAAATTTTCATTTTTTATCAGATATTTTGCTGTTTTTACACTCATTTTCGGATTAATGACCGCCATTATCTTCCAGTTAATGCGCTCAACTATGTATCAGACTTCTGATTCAACACTGGCTCGTATCAAAGATGCCCCTGCTTTGGTGGTTGGTTTTGCCATTGCACGGACCTATGAACCAAATTCAGAATTCATTATTCAAGATGGAAATATTGCTGATGAAAGTGATTCTGCAGAATCTAATTCAGATACACCAAACTCTCCTAAAAATCAGAAAGACGATCAGTTTAAACTTGGTTACAATACACATGTATTACTCTATTCAAATGATGGTGTAGTCGTTAATCCAGATAACTTTACAGGACTTTCTGATTTATCCTTAGACAAGAAAAATTTAGGCGAAATAAAGGAAGCAACGGTTGATTCTACATTCGGGGGTTCAGAAGATTATCGTTATGTTACTATTGAATTGGCGCCAGATGACCTTGGCTATTATTCTTCCTATGATATTAAATACGCGACAATTTTCGTGAATGTGAGTCAGATAAAATCATCCATTGAGACGTATGAAACTGCTGTAGCTATTGTCATGGTATCTGCTTGGCTTATTTCCATCTTGGCTAGTATTTATCTGTCAAATTTGAGTATGCGACCTATCTTAATTAGCTATCAAAAACAAAAGGATTTCGTTGAGAATGCTAGTCATGAATTGAGAACGCCTTTAGCTGTGTTACAGAATCGTTTGGAAGGTCTTTTTAGACATCCAAATGCAACCATTTTGGAAAGTAGTGAGAGTATAGGATCAAGCCTAGAGGAAGTTCGTAATATGCGTATGTTAACTACGAATTTACTGAATTTAGCTCGTCGAGATGATGGTTTCAAATTAGATATAGTTGAAGTCCCACCTAGCTATTTTGATGAAATCTTTGAGAATTACATGATGATTGCAGATGAAAATGGTAAAACAGTCACGGTTAATAATTTGATTGATCAACCAATTCGGACGGATAAGGTGTTGGTAAAACAGCTTCTAACCATCCTATTTGATAATGCAATGAAGTATACCGAAGAAGATGGCGCTATACAAGTGACAGCCAATATCAAAGATAAGTTAGTTTACTTTACGGTAGCAGACAATGGATTGGGTATCAGTGATAGTGATAAAAAGAAAATTTTCGATCGATTTTATCGTGTAGACAAGGCCCGTACTCGGAGCAAGGGTGGGTTTGGTCTCGGTTTATCCTTAGCCTTACAAATTTCCAATAGTTTAAAAGGCACAATCACTGTGCGGGATAATCAGCCTAAAGGAACTATTTTTGAGGTAAGATTGCCGAGATAAAATAAGAAAAATGATAGGAATGTGGCCTATCATTTTTTTTTGTCGATTCAAAAGTATGATATACTAGGATGGAGGAGAGGAGTAGGTCGTGAAAAAGAAGAGTTACTTAATTATATTAATCATATTGGCTTGCACCCAGTTGACAGGCTGTTCATACTTTCCTCAAATAGAGGATTTTAGCAAGGTAATCAGCGGAGAAGCATCACAAGAAGCTAAAGTCCTTGAAAATGAATTGCAACAGATGAGGGAGGAAGTTGCTGATTATTTTTATTATCAACAATTAGACACTGATGAGGAACGCCGTGTCTACCTCCAATTAGCTAATGGTTTGCGTACCTTCAAACAGCAGATTACAATTGACAGAGTAGACGATGAGACCTATACGCGTGCATTTTTCTCTGTAGCAAATGATTTCCCTGAGTATTACTGGATGACTGACGCAATGAGGGATGGCATTGATTATCAGGACCTTTCTGAGCCTGACTATCCGCTGCAGGTTGAAGAAGAAAGTGAAAAAATAGCAACTTTGGCACAATCCATCGTTAGTCAAGCTCCAAAGGATCACGTATACGATACTGTGAAATTCTTCTATGAATACATTATTCAGCATACGGATTATAATCTTGCAGCTTTGAGTGATAGTCAGATTAGTTGGGACAATCAATCCATAAAATCAGTTTTGCTAGATAATAGCTCGGTATGTGCAGGGTATAGCCGAACCTTTCAATATTTATGTAAATTGGCTGGGATAGAAGCTGTCTATGTATCTGGTAATGTGACTGGAACAAATGGTGAAACCATTGAACACGCTTGGAATTTAGTGAAGATTGATCAGCAATACTATGGTGTAGATTCAACCTGGGGTGATCCAGTCTTTGAAGAAGCTATGGGGAGTCAAGCGCAATCTACTATTAGCTATGACTATCTATGTGTTCCAGATTCCATCTTGTATAGAAATAGAGTTGCTGATGTGGACTTACTGAGTTATTGGGGAACAGAATATCCATATACGAAGAGACCACTTGCCTATCCTTCTTGTACTGACAATGCCTTAAATTATTACGTTCAGCAAGGCACTTATTTTGAGAATTTTGATGAGGAATTAGTCGTTCAAACTGTTTCTAATCTTTATCAGGCAGGTCAGCGCCGGATTGCGTGTCAATTTTCTAATCAAGCAGCCTTGAATCAAATGGTGGAATATGCAGCTTCGGGTACCAATCGACTATTTGAAGTACTGGGCTGGATTGAAACTTACCAATATCTGTACAATGAACAGACCTTAACATTTGAATTGGTAGTAGACTAGAAAAAAAGAAGTCCTTGATAGACTTCTTTTTTATTATGCAAGTTTTGATGCAAGACGTGCTTTGTCGCGGCTTGCTTTGTTTTTGTGAATCAAACCTTTAGTTTCTGCTTTATCGATTGCTGAGCTAGCAAAGCGGAAAAGCTCTTCAGATGGGTTAGCTTCAAATGTTTTAATTGCAGTACGCATAGCTGATTTTTGTGCTGAGTTTTTTTCGTTTTGTTTAACGTTCAATTCAGCGCGTTTGATAGCTGACTTAATGTTTGCCAATGGTTTCACCTCCACCCTTTCTTGTACTAACTATACCATTATATATGAAAAGACTGCATTTGACAAGTGAAATTTATTTTTTTAAGTAAATTTCATCGATTTCGTGATTCAATCCTTTGTGTAGGATGATATCTGCTCGGTTTCGTGTCGGTTCAATATACTTTTCTAGGTTGGCCAAGTTAATATTTTTCCAGATACTTTGAGCCATTTCAATGACTTCTGCAAATGGTAAATGTGTGAACCGATGGTAATAGTTTGTGGGATCTTTTTCAGCTAGTTTCAGCAATTTTTGAAATCGTTCCAAGTACCAGGTTTCAATATTATCCACGTCAGCATCTACATAAATCGAAACATCAAAATAGTCGCTCACATACAATCGTTGGTTTTGAGGATTTTGGAATACATTGATGCCTTCAACGATGAGGAAATCAGGTGCTTCGATGGTTTGATAAGAATCTGGAACGATATCGTAAATTTCGTGTGAATAAGTAGGAATGCTAAAAGATTCACCATTTTTTATAGTATCCACAAAATTCAGTAACAGCTCCATATTGTATGATTCAGGAAACCCTTTTTTGTCAAGAAGACCTTTTTCTTGAAGCTCTGCATTTGGATAAAGAAATCCATCTGTCGTAACCAACTCAACTTTTGCATGCCTAAATGTTTGGGAAAGTAATATTTGCAGAAGTCGACTGGTTGTAGATTTTCCGACAGCAACACTACCAGACACACCTATGATAAAGGGTTGTTCTTCGATTTTCTTTTGTAAAAACAAACTTTTTGAAAAGGTTAAATCCGTGCGAGCTTTACGATAAATGCGAATGAGATTGATCAATGGTAAATAGACGTCCGAAACTTCCTGGAGTTTTATATTATCATTGAAACTCTTTATGGAGTTTAGATCTTCTTGTGTAAGTGGAACTGTCGTATGGCGGTGAAGTTGTTGCCAAGTTTCTCTGCTAATGCGTTCAAAATTTATAAATTCATTTTTCATGGGCCTATTGTAGCACGAATTAGATTTTAAGTAAAACATCTTGTAAACGCTTTTTGGAAATGTTATAATTAAGACATGTCAAATATGTATTACGAGAAAAATCCAAGTACAGCACATGATATTCATGAACTTCGTGTTCTTTTACTGGACACCCCAATGACATTCCAAACAGACGCAGGGGTATTTAGTAAGAAAATGATAGATTATGGAAGTCAGGTGCTTTTAAAGTCTCTTCATTTAGAAGAAGGAAAGTCTTTGCTTGACGTAGGTTGTGGCTATGGTACGATTGGCTTAACACTTGCAAAGGTCTATCATGTTGACACTACAATGATAGATATCAATAACAGAGCCTTGGCATTGGCTGAAAAAAATGCTACACTAAACAATGTTGCTGTCGACATTTTCCAATCCGATATCTATGAAAATGTGACAAAACAATTTGATTATATTGTTTCAAACCCTCCAATTCGCGCTGGTAAGGCGGTTGTTCACCAAGTGATTTCAGGAGCTAAGAATCATCTATCCGAAAATGGCACGCTTACTATTGTAATTCAGAAAAAACAAGGTGCACCAAGTGCAAAGGCTAAGATGGAAGAGGTTTTTGGAAACTGTGAAATTATCAGGAAGGATAAAGGATATTATATCCTCGAAAGTGTGAACAAATGAGAGCAGTTGACTTAATTCAAAAAAAAAGAGATGGTTTAGAATTATCTTCAGATGAGATCAAATGGTTGATTGACGGTTACGTAGCTGGAACTGTTCCAGATTATCAGATGTCTGCTCTTGCGATGGCTATTTACTTTAAGGGCATGTCAACGCGTGAAATTTCAGATTTAACCATGTCTATGGTTGCAACGGGTGAACAGATTGATTTATCGGCCATTCCAGGTATAAAAGTGGATAAGCATTCTACTGGTGGTGTTGGTGACAAGGTCACCCTGATTCTTGCCCCTCTGGTTGCAAGTTTTGGTGTTCCTGTAGCAAAAATGAGCGGTCGTGGTTTAGGCCATACTGGTGGTACACTAGACAAGTTAGAATCGATTAATGGTTTTCAAATTGAAGTTAGTCAAGAAGATTTTATTAAACAAGTCCAAGAAATTGGTGTTGCAGTAATTGGCCAATCTGACAATCTGGTGAAAGCAGACAAATTACTCTACGCCCTTCGAGATGTCACTGCCACAGTTGATATTATTCCTTTAATTGCAAGTTCTGTCATGTCTAAAAAAATTGCAGCAGGTGCAGATGCGATTCTTCTAGATGTCACTGTTGGTGAGGGGGCTTTCATGAAGACTGTGGAGGATGCGCGTGTTCTTGCACAAACCATGGTTGATTTAGGGAATGCTGTTGGCCGTAAAACAATCGCAGTTTTGACAGACATGTCACAACCAGTAGGGACTTCAATTGGTAATCGATTAGAAATTTTAGAAGCCCTTGAAATATTGCAAGGGAGAGGTCGCGAGGATGTAACCAATTTCATTTGCGAATTAGCACATATCATGTTAGGTCTTGCGAATGTTGAAAAGAGTGTTGAAGAAGTTAAACAGCATATTGATAATGGCCTCGCATTGAAGAAGTTTGAGGAAATGGTGCTTGCACAGGGTGGTGATTTATCTGATCTCTACCGACCTGTAGAAGTGTCACACCAAGTTCCTGTTTATGCAGAGAAAGACGGTTATATCGTGGCACTACCAGCATTAGAGTTTGGCTTATTTGCCATGAAACTTGGTGCAGGTCGCGCTGTAAAATCGGATCAATTGGATTACGAAACGGGAATTATTTTCCATAAAAAAGTAGGTGAATCTGTTACAGAAGGTGAACAGATTGCGACAATTTATGGCAATGAAAATATTTCGGAAGATATGCTTACAAATTTTCAAAAAAATGTTAAAATAGATAAAACAAGTGTAAAGACGAAAGAAATTATTGAAATAATTTATTAATGTACGGAGAAAACCATGAAATTGAATAAATATATTGATCATACAATCTTAAAACCAGAAACAACACAAGAACAGGTTGAAAAGATTCTTTCTGAAGCAAAAGAATATGATTTTGCTAGTGTCTGTGTAAATCCAACATGGGTTTCATTGGCAGCAGAAAGCTTGAAAGACAGTGATGTTAAAGTTTGTACAGTAATTGGCTTCCCTTTGGGAGCAAATACTTCTGCAGTTAAAGCTTTTGAAACCAAAGATGCTATTGCAAATGGTGCTGATGAGATTGATATGGTGATCAATATCGGTGCTTTAAAAGCTGGAAATGATGCCTTGGTTTTGGATGATATTAAAGCAGTTGTAGATGCTAGTGGTGATAAACTTGTTAAAGTAATCATCGAAGCTTGCTTATTAACAGATGATGAGAAAGTGAGAGCTTGTCAATTGTCAAAAGAAGCTGGAGCTGATTATGTGAAGACTTCTACCGGTTTTTCAACTGGTGGTGCTACAGTTGCTGACGTCGCATTGATGAGAAAAACTGTGGGTCCAGACATGGGCGTTAAAGCTTCTGGTGGTGCACGTTCTTATGAAGATGCTATTGCCTTCATCGAAGCTGGAGCATCTCGAATTGGTGCATCGTCAGGTGTAGCAATTATGAACGGAGCACAGGCGGATGGAGACTACTAATTTAATAGAACTAGTTGTAGACAATAGCAAATATGCCTATGTGCCCTATTCACATTTTCCAGTCAGTGCTATTCTTGTTACAAAGTCTGGGCAACTATATTCAGGTGTGAATATAGAAAATGCTAGTTTTGGGTTGACGAATTGTGCCGAGAGAACAGCGATTTTTAAAGCAATCTCCGAGGGAGTACGTGACTTCTCTGAAATTATTATTTATGGTGAAACAGAGAAGCCAATATCTCCTTGTGGAGCATGTCGCCAAGTTATGGCGGAATTTTTTGATAAGGATTTAAAAGTGACTCTTGTCGCTAAAGATAAATCGACAGTCGTGATGACAGTCGGGGAATTACTTCCATATTCCTTTACAGACTTATCTTAGTCTGTATGGCAGTCTAATGACTGTAGCAATTTCATTCTGCAACACAATAGTTGCAAAACGTTTTTTTAGGAGGGTTCAGAAATGAACAAGAAATTTATTGGCCTTGGGCTAGCTTCAGTTGCAGCTCTTTCTTTAGCAGCTTGCGGAAGCCGTACTGCAAAGAATGATTCGTCATCATCTGATAGTGCTTCAAGCATTAAAGCAGCAATTGTTACCGATATCGGTGGTGTTGATGACCGTTCATTTAACCAATCTGCGTGGGAAGGTCTTCAAGAGTGGGGCGATGCAGCGGGTCTTTCTAAAGGTAATGGTTATGACTATTTCCAATCAGCAAGTGAATCAGACTACATTACTAACCTTGATTCAGCAGTTTCAGGTGGTTACAACCTAGTATTTGGTATTGGTTTTGCGTTGGAATCAGCGATTAAAGAAGTGGCTCCAAACAACCCAGATACACACTATGTTATCGTTGATAGTGTTGTAGCTGACGAAGATAACGTAGTTAGCGTTGGTTTCGCTGACCATGAAGCTTCTTACCTTGCTGGTGTTGCGGCTGCTAAATCAACTAAAACGAAACAAGTTGGTTTTGTCGGTGGTATGAAAGGTGAAGTTATCGACCGTTTTGAAGCTGGTTTTGTAGCTGGTGTTAAATCTGTCGATGAGTCAATCAAAATTGATATTCAGTACGCTGGTTCATTTGGTGATGCTGCTAAAGGTCAAACTATCGCTGCTGCTCAATACGCTGCAGGTGCAGATATTATCTTCCACGCTTCTGGTGGTACTGGTAATGGTGTGTTTGCCGCTGCTAAAGCTGAAAACGAAACTCGTAATGAAGCAGATAAAGTTTGGGTAATCGGTGTTGACCGTGACCAATCTGCAGAAGGTGCTTACACTTCTAAAGATGGTAAAGAATCTAACTTTGTATTGGCATCTACTTTGAAACAAGTTGGTGCAGCAGTAAAAGATATTGCTACAAAAGCTGAAAATGGTGAATTCCCTGGTGGTGAAATCGTTCGTTATACTCTTGCTGATAAAGGTGTAGAGTTGGCTGAAACTAACCTTTCAGATGATGCTGCGAAAGCTGTTGCTGACGCAAAACAAGCTATTCTTGATGGTAAAATAGAAGTACCAGAAAAACCATAAGTTTTATATTGATGAATTCCGAAAGGGCGTCCACTCGGTCGCCCTTTTAGAAGCTGAGATTTTTCTCAGTAAAGCCTATCATAATTGGTAGGTTTTACTGGTAAAAATGGTACAGTTAGCTGGAATGAACCTGCTAGTAACCCTACTTTCTTAAATGGGAATTAGTGGTTGGCAGTCGGCTCAATCTGTTTAACTGTAATCAGAAAGGAACTAGATTATGACTAAGGATTATGTCATTGAGATGCGTAATATCACCAAAATATTTGGTGAGTTTGTTGCCAACGACCATATTAATTTGAATGTCAGACGTGGAGAAATTCACGCCCTTTTGGGTGAAAATGGTGCGGGTAAATCGACACTTATGAATATGCTTGCAGGCTTATTGGAGCCTACAAGCGGTGAGATTGTCATTAATGGTAAGGAAGTGAAAATTGATTCCCCTTCCAAAGCTGCACACTTGGGTATCGGGATGGTCCATCAACACTTTATGTTAGTGGATGCCTTTACTGTTGCTGAAAATATCATTTTAGGTAGTGAAACTACTAAAGCCGGTGTTATTGACCTTAAGAAGGCTATTGCAGAAATTAAAGAACTCTCTGCTCGCTACGGTCTTGAAGTAGATCCGACTGCAAAAGTTGCGGATATTTCTGTAGGGGCACAACAACGTGTGGAAATTTTAAAAACACTGTATCGTGGTGCAGACTTATTAATCTTTGATGAACCAACTGCTGTACTTACTCCGGCAGAGATTGCAGAGCTATTGAAGATTATGAAGACCTTAGTCTCAGAAGGCAAATCGATTATTTTGATTACGCATAAATTGGATGAAATTCGTGCTGTTGCAGATAGTGTAACGGTTATTCGACGTGGTAAATCGATTCAAACTGTGGCAGTTGAAGGAGCAACTAACCAAGATTTGGCTGAATGGATGGTTGGGCGTTCTGTTTCTTTCAAAACAGAGAAAATTGAATCCCATCCAAAAGAAGTTGTTCTTTCTATTAAAGATTTGGTAGTCAATGAAAACCGCGGTATCCCAGCAGTGAAAGGTCTATCTCTTGACGTACGTGCAGGGGAAATAGTGGGTATTGCAGGTATTGATGGCAATGGACAAAGTGAATTGATTCAAGCAATTACTGGACTTCGCAAAGTGAAATCCGGTTCTATCACGATTAAAGGTGAGGAAGTGGTTGGTAAATCACCACGTAAGATTACTGAGATGCAGGTGAGTCACGTTCCTGAAGATCGTCACCGTGATGGTTTAGTGCTTCCGTTGACCGTTGCTGAAAATATTGCTCTACAAACTTACTATAAAGAACCAAATTCTAAAAATGGTATTTTGAATTACACAGCGATTAATGAAAAGGCCCGTCAATTGATGCAAGAATTTGATGTGCGTGGTGCAAGTGAATTAGTTCCAGCAAAAGCTCTTTCAGGTGGTAACCAACAAAAAGCGATCATTGCAAGGGAAATCGATCGCAATCCTGATTTATTGATTGTCAGTCAACCAACACGTGGTTTGGATGTTGGCGCCATTGAATATATTCGTAAACGTCTTATTGCTGAACGGGATAAGGGGAAAGCAGTATTGGTTGTCAGCTTCGAATTGGATGAAATTTTGGATGTATCAGACCGTATTGCTGTCATCCACGATGGTGTCATTCATGGTATTGTTGATCCTGCTAAGACAAACAAACAAGAATTGGGTGTCTTGATGGCTGGTGGTCATATCGAGGAGGGAGAAGTACATGCTTAAGAAATATCAAACACTACTATTACCATTGCTAGCGGCAATCAGTGGCTTAGTGCTTGGGGCAATCATCATGTTCATTTTTGGCTATGATCCAATTTGGGGATATGAGGAATTATTCTACTCTGCTTTTGGGAACATCAAATCAATCGGTGAGATTTTCCGAGCAATGGCTCCTTTAATCTTTACTGCGTTAGGATTCGCAGTCGCAAGTCGCGCAGGTTTCTTCAACGTTGGTTTGTCTGGTCAAGCCTATGTCGGCTGGGTCTTTGCAGGTTGGTTTGCATTATTAAATCCTGATTTACCACGACCAGTTTTGATTTTGGGTACGGTTGTGATAGCGATGGTAGCAGGTGGTATTGCTGGCGCAATTCCTGGTATCCTTCGTGCCTATCTCGGAACGAGTGAAGTTATTGTTACGATTATGATGAACTACATCATTCTCTATTCATGTAACTATATCATTCGTGATGTATTTTCAGAAAATTTGATGAAAAATACAGATTCTACAATTAACGTTTCTGCTAACGCCTCTTATCAAACAGAATGGTTGCGAGCTCTAACGAACAACTCACGGATGAATATTGGTATTTTCTTTGCCATTATTGCTGTCATAGTTATTTGGTTCTTACTGACAAAGACAACGCTTGGTTTTGAAATTCGTTCAGTGGGTATCAACCCAACTGCATCTAACTACGCTGGTATGTCAGCTAAACAAACGATTATTCTATCAATGGTTATTTCCGGTGCTTTAGCTGGACTTGGTGGTGCAATCCAAGGGTTAGGAACTTTCCAGAACGTTTATATTCAAAGTGGTAATTTAGATATTGGATTCAATGGTATGTCAGTTGCCCTACTGGCTTCGAACTCACCACTGGGAATTCCTTTTGCAGCCTTCTTATTTGGTACACTTTCTGTAGGTGCACCTGGTATGGTTCGTGCACAAATTCCACCAGAATTGATAAACGTTGTTACAGCGTCCATTATTTTCTTCATTGGTGTGAAGTATATCTTTGAACTATTTTTGAATTCAAAAAAAGTAGCGAAAGGAGCTAAGTAAGATGAACTTATCTATTTTAACCCTACTCATTTCGCAAATGCTCATTTATTCAGCACCTTTGATTTTCACAAGTCTTGGAGGAGTATTCTCTGAGCGAAGTGGTATCGTAAACGTTGGTTTGGAAGGAATCATGGTTATTGGTGCCTTTGCTGGTGTTGTCTTCAACATTGAATTTGCTGAAACTTTTGGTAAAGCTACACCATTTTTAGCGGTCATTGTTGGTGGTTTGGCGGGTGTTGTCTTTGCCACTATCCATGCGATAGCCACTATTAACTTTAGAGCGGATCACGTAGTTTCTGGTACCGTATTGAACTTACTAGCACCTGCACTCGGTGTTTTCCTTGTTAAGGTTCTCTATAATAAAGGACAAACTGATAGTATTCGTGAGTCTTTTGGTAAGTTCTCTTTCCCAGTATTGGCAGATATTCCTGTTATTGGTGATTTATTCTTTAAAAATACAAGTTTGATGGGTTATGTCGCTATACTGACTGCATTTGCTTCTTGGTTTGTTTTGTATAAAACAAAATTTGGTTTGCGACTTCGCTCTGTTGGTGAACACCCTCAAGCAGCTGATACCCTTGGTATCAATGTATACGCAATGCGTTATGCAGGTGTACTGATTGCAGGTTTCTTAGGCGGTGTTGGTGGTGCTGTAAGTGCCCAATCTGTTAATATCAACTTCTCGGCGACTACGATTATTGGTTCTGGATTCATTGCCTTAGCGGCAGTTATCTTCGGTAAATGGAACCCAATTGGTGCAATGCTTGCTAGTCTATTCTTCGGACTATCACAAAGTCTTGCGGTTATTGGTAGTCAATTGCCTGGTTTGAAAGATATTCCATCAGTATATCTCCAAATCGCTCCATACTTGATTACAGTTATTGCCCTTTCTGCCTTCTTTGGACAAGCAGTAGCGCCAAAAGCAGACGGTGTTAACTACATTAAATCTAAATAAGGTAGGTACACTCTCGATTTTGAGCTTGAGAATTGAGATAATCTAACAATAAAACGCATAAAATCAGTGTTTTTGGAACATAATTTTATGCGTTTTTTCTTTGTTTTTTTCCTTATGTAAAATAGCTGAGCTGAAGTGAATATTTTTGACTTGATTGGATTTATAGTCATTTGAATTAGCTTTGATACTTCGTCACTTTCGCCTTGCCGTACTCTAGTACAGCCTGCG
>ERZ650302.1405-NODE-1405-length-13410-cov-18.665668_pt1 | contig 13410 bp, 15 predicted proteins | sample MGYA00376238_ERZ650302 | MGnify/ENA primary metagenome ERZ650302 (study PRJEB26733, sample SAMN07839298) | wastewater metagenome | biome: urban; feature: wastewater treatment plant; material: waste water | place: USA: North Carolina | collected 2016-04-28 ... | reverse complement strand
TGTGCTCTTCCGATCTGGTACTCGGCGGGGCCAGCCTGCTCGGAGGAATCGGGACGGTCAGCGGCGTCGTGCTCGGTATCTTCCTACTCGCGATCCTGCGCAACGGTCTGAATCTTCTCGGTGTGTCGCCGTACTTCTTCCAGATCGTCATTGGTCTCATTCTCCTCGCATCGACCGGCATCACCGGCCTGAGTCTGCGGCGCCGTCGTGTGGCGGAGGCGTGATGAGTACGAAATCCAACGAGACAACCCTTCGAGCCATGCAAATGACGACTTCAGATACTCCAGCCAGTCCCCTGCGCAGCTTCTTCCATACGTGCCGCAGCAACAGCAACACCGGTTCCGACAGCGACACCGACACCGACACCGACACCGGCCCCGAGATCGGAGGCGACAACCTGCCCGCCCTCACAGCCTGACCCCCAACGAAGGAACACCCACCGCTACACCACTACCCGGGACTTGACCGCGGCTGGTCGATGACGGCCGCGAGGTCGTCGCGCAGCACCTGGAGCTTGCCCGCACGCTTGCGCATGTCGAGGTCGCCGCGGGGATCGATGACGGCGATGCCTGCGGAGTCGTAGCCGCGGTACTCGAGGCGGGCGAGACCCGAGAGGAGGATGGCCTGGCTGTCGCGCGGGCCCACGTATCCGACGATTCCACACATGCTTGTCAGTCCTTCAAAAAACGATTGAAATCAATACTCAGATATATGTAATGAACTGCCGTGCAGAGCGGGCGGCAGCCATTGTTTCAGCGAAGCAGGCAGCAGGGGCGCCATCATGCGCAGCGAGCCATCCAGCAAGGGGGCCATCCGGGATTGCTTCCACCATGCATGGTTGTGCAGTGGGGTCAGCCAGATGACAACCGTCAGCGCCCACAATAGCAGAATTGCCCGAAGCAGGCCGAAAGCCATTCCCAGTATGCGGTCAAACGGACACTTCCTGCGTCAGGCCAAGGCGACTTTCATGCACCTGCAAAGCATGAATAACCCGGCCAATGTGCATGAAGTGGCCAAGTACCTGACCCCGGAGATGTTTGCCGCGGTCAAGGCTGAAGTCAGCGCCAACAGCGAAACCGCCGACTTCCCGACGCTGAATTGCGACTTGCTGGACGCCGTGGAAGAAAACGGCCGTTATATCGCCAGCGTGCGCTTCCATGGCATGGTCAGCGAATCGGTCAACGCCCCGCTGGCGCCGTTCTCGGAAGTCTGGCATTACGTCAAGGGGACGGATACCGACAACAAATGGCTGGTGGCGGGCATTCAGCAGGAAGGCTGATCCGCGCTCGGCACAGCAGACAAAAAGCCCGCCAATGTGCGGGCTTTTTTTGGTGCATCGGCGTACAAAACCATGCACAATGACGCCGCCCATTGGCATGGCGTGCCTACAATGAGCCAGATGGCGCATCATGCTTGCCGGCTTGGCCTGGCATTACACTTGCTTTACAACTGCGTTCAGCGCCATCATGCCGGAAATCGCAACATCGTCACCATAGGCATAGCTGACCGCAAGCCCCGATGCCGCCAGCCGGCCAACCCGAGATCGCCACACCCCGAACACCATGAGCGCACACCTTGCCCCTCCCTGCCTGCCTTTGTCGGCCCCCGCGCCGGCCGGGCTGGTGTGCAGCTCACACTTTCAGCCCATTTACAGTCTGGCCCACCGTCGCCTGATCGGTGTGGAAGGCTTGTTGCGCGCGCAGGACATCCAGGGTCGCCCCGTGCCACCGCTGGAGCTGTTCAGCCCGCATGTGCCACTGGGGCAACGCGCCGCCCTCGACCGCCACGCCCGCGCCCTGCATGTGGCGCACTATGCCCGCCTGGGCCTGGCCAACAGCTGGCTATTCCTGAACGCCGATGCCGAAGGCTTTTTGCTGGATGGCGAGGCCGTCGAAAACTTCCCCGGCTGGCTGGCCGCCCACGGCTTGCGCCCCGATCAGGTGGTGCTGGAAGTGTTGGAGCATCGCATTGACGATCTGGATGCTCTAGTGGCGGCCTTGCGCCAGCTCAAGCGCCAGGGCTGCGTGATTGCCGTGGATGATTTCGGCGCCGGCCACGCCAATATCGACCGGCTGTGGCGGCTGGAGCCCGACATCGTCAAGCTGGATCGCTCGCTGCTGCGCGACGCCAGCCAGACCCGCCAGGCGCGCGCGCTGTATCCGCGGCTGGTGGCGATGTTGCAGGAAATCGGCGCGCTGGTGGTGGCCGAAGGGGTGGAAAACGAACGGGAAGGGGTGATTGCCCTGGAATCCCAGGCCGATTTTGTGCAAGGCTATTATTTTGCCCGCCCGGCCGCGCAACTGCCGGACAGCCAGTTGGTGCTGCCAGTGCTGGACACCCTGTGGCACGATTATGAAGTGCGCGAACACGCCCGCCGTCAGGGCGCGGCGGCAGTGTACCGCAGCGTGCACGCGGCGTTCCGTCAGTGCGCCAACGCGCTGACCGCCGGCACGCCGCTGGCCGACGCCAGCATGATGCTGCGCCAGCACCCGGACGTGCTGCGCTGCTTTGTGCTGAATCAATTTGGCGAACAGGTGGGCGACAATGTCGGCGCGCGCGGCCAGGCCAATGCCCGCCGCTTTGCCCCACTGGCCGACGCCCGAGGGGCGCGCTGGTCGCGGCGGCCGTATTTTCGCAGCGCCATGGAACAACCCGGCCGGGTGCAGCTGACCCAGCCGTATCTGTCAGTCACTGAGCCGGTATCCTGCGTGACCATGTCGCTGGCGCTGGAAATCCAGGAGCGCATTCACGTCTTGTGCGCCGACTTGCTGTGGCACGAGCGGGTGACGCTGCCGCCAGCCAACTGAACCCAGGCGCCGGACTCAGCGCAGCGATGCTAGCGACGGAAGTGGCCGCCAGCCGTGAAAGCAAGATGGCAAGGCCACACCACCACACCAGAGATTTTTAGCGTCGCTCACCAAACCCAGCGAAGCGGCCCTGGCCAGGCGTGTGACCACAGACAGTACAAGCACAGTACGGCAAGGTCACACAACAACGCCAGGGGGTTTTGTGAGCGGCGCTTAGCGCGCCTGATCAAGATACTCGTACAGCGTGACCACTTTCAGGACGCCCGAGGTTTCACTGGCCAACTGCGCCGCCTCCTGCCCTTCTGCCTCGGACACCAGCCCCAGCAAATAGACTTCGCCGCGCTCGGTCACCACCTTGATGTGGTTGGACGAGAAATTCTTGCCTTGCAGCAGACGGGTGCGCACCTTGGCGCTCAGTCCGCTGTCGTTCAGCCGGTTGCCCAGGGTGGAGTTGGGGGCAATCACCACATAGTTATACAGCTTGCGCACGCCAGGCTGCGCCCGCGCCAGAAAATCCACCTGCGCACGGGCATTGTCGTCCGGTACTTCGCCGGTCAGCAGTACGGCGCGGTTGAACGATGTGACATTGACATGCACACCGGGCACCTTGTCGGCAATTTGCCCGGCCAGTTTGACTTCAAACGTCTGATCGTCGGTATAAGACCCGGTGGTGCGCCGATCCGTGCCCACCATGGCAGCAGCACCCGCTCCGGCCACGACCACCGGCACGCAGGCCGACAAGGAAGACATCAGCACCAGCGCGCCCACGGCCACACCCAATCCGCGTCGCATCATTCACCCCCCAGCAGCATGTAATCAATGGCATCACACAGCGCATGAATCATCAGGATATGCACTTCCTGGATGCGTGCGGTGCGGAAGGCCGGCACATTGAGCAGAATGTCCTCACTGGTCAGCAACTCGCCAATCTTGCCGCCATCCTTGCCGGTAAAAGCAATCACGGTCATCTGCCGCTCGTGAGCGGAGTGAATCGCCTCAATCACATTGGCGGAATTGCCCGAGGTGGAAATCGCCAAGAGGATGTCGCCGGTCTGGCCCAGCGCGCGCACCTGCTTGGAGAACACCATATCAAAGTCGTAGTCGTTGCCAATAGCCGTCAAGGCCGAGGTGTCAGTGGCCAGCGACAGCGCTGCCAGGCCAGGGCGCTCTTTTTCGAAACGCCCGACCATTTCGGCGGCAAAGTGCTGGGCGTCCGCCGCCGAGCCGCCATTGCCGCAGGCCAGAATCTTGCCTTCATTCATCAGGCAGGCGACCATTTTTTCGGCGGCCACGGCGATGCCGGGCGACAGCACTTCCATGGCTTGCTGCTTGGCGGCAATGCTTTCGATAAAGTGCTCGTTGACGCGCTGGATCAAATCCATCGGGCTTCCTTCTTCCTTCAGATAATGTTCTGCACCCAGTGTGGCGGCTGCGCGCCGTCAAACAGCACGGCGTCAAAGCGGCACGGCGGCACGCTGGACAGGGTTTGCAGGTAGTGCTCGGCAGCCAGCGTCAATCGCGCCTGCTTGGCCGGGGTGATGCTGGCGGCAGCGCCGCCAAAGCGGGCGCTGCGGCGCTGCCGCACCTCGACAAACACCACGGTGTCGCCATCCTGCATGATCAAATCAATTTCGCCCAGCCGGCAACGGTAGTTGCGCGCCAGGCAACGCAAGCCGCGCGCTTGCAGCCAGGCCAGCGCGCGCGCCTCGGCGGCGTCGCCGCGCTCATTCATCGACGGCCCGCAGGCTGCGCTGCACTTCGCGGCCGCGCAAACTCAGCCAGCCGGTCACCCCATCCAGCGTCAGCCCCGGCGTATCACGCCCCGCCAGCCGGCGCGCCAGCCGGAAGGCGTCAATGCCCTGGGCATACAGCCGCTCGGTAGCCAGCGTCAGCGGCTCGGCCGGACGCGGATAGCGCGCCGCCGGCGCCGCTTGCGGCGACAGCAGCCACGGCATATCCAATTGGACCACCCCCGGCCAGGCCAGTTGCGGGCGGGCAAAATCACTCAGGCTGGCCGCCGCGTACGCAGGCAGCGCGCTCAGTAAAGGATGCAAAGCAGGCCAGTCCCGCCCCGGTACGGCCAGCACCACGGCATCGGCCTGGGTGGCCAGCTCGTTCAGGCGCGCGCGCTCGGCCGGCCATTGCACCACCCAGCGCGGCGAGCGGCCATGAATATCCGTCCAGGCGGCGCGCCAACCCTGCGCCAGCCGCTGCGACAGCGGGTCAGCGCCCACCACCAGCAGCGGAAACAAATGCCCGGCACGGTGCATGGCCAGCGCCATTTGCGCGCCCTCGCTCTCCACCGCCAGATGAAACGCATACAAGGTTGGCGCGGCACTGCCAGACACGGTATTCAGGGCCAGGGTGGGCACACTGGCGATTGACGCCAGCTCAGCCACCGCCTCGCGTGCCAGCGGGCCAATCACCACGCTGGCGCCATCGTCCAGCGCGCGCTGATATTGCGCGCGCACATTGTCCGCCTCGGTGTCGTACCACGCCAGTTCGGCGTCGGCGTCCACTTTCCAGGCCGCTTCAATGCCCTGGCGCAGCACTTGGCCAGCATCCGCCAGCGGGCCGCTGGCCGGCAACAACACCGCCACGCGCGGCGCCGGGCCGGCTGGCGCGCTAAGCTGGCCCGGCTGGGCCACGGCCTGCGCCACAGGCGCAGGCAGAATGGCCGTCAGCGGCGAGTGCAGCGCCGCCACGTCATTCAGATCGGTGCTATAGTTCGGGCCGGCGGCCGGCGCGGCCGCCATCCATGCTGTCAGCAGCCATCCGCACAGTATTCGCAGCCAAGGAGCCCGTCGTTGCATACCCCACTCTTTCCGATTGTCGAAGACGCCCAAGCGTCTCTGGTGAACGGCACATTATATGTGGTGGCCACACCGATTGGGAACGTAGCAGACATCAGCCTGCGCGCGCTGGCCGTGCTGGCCCGCGCCGACCTGATCTGCGCCGAGGATACTCGTGTCACCGGCCAGTTGCTGACGCGCTATGGCATCCAGAGCAAACTGGTCAGCGTGCGCGAGCACAATGAACGCGCGATGGCCGACAAAGTCTGCAACTGGCTGGCCGAAGGCCAGCTGGTGGCCCAGGTATCGGACGCCGGCACGCCAGCAGTGTCCGACCCTGGCGCGCGGCTGGTGGCGGCGGTGCGCGCCGCCGGTCATCCGGTGTGCGCCATTCCCGGCGCCTGCGCAGCGGTGACCGCCCTGGCCGCCAGCGGCGTCACCACCGCCGAGTGGCTGTTTCATGGTTTTTTGCCACCCAAGCGCGGCGCGCGCTGCAAGCAGCTGGAAAGCTGGCGCGATGCACATTATGCCGTGGTGCTGTACGAAGCGCCGCACCGGGTGGCCGAATGCGCCGCCGACATCGCAGTCACGTTGGGCGAATCCCGCCTGGTGACACTGGCGCGCGAGCTGACCAAAACCTTTGAAACTGTGCGCACCCTGCCGGCTGGCGAACTGGCGCAGTGGATTGCCAGCGACAGCAATCAGCAACGCGGCGAGTGCGTGCTGATCATCGACGCCGCCGCCCCCAGTGCCGCCGAAACCGCCATCGACGCCCAGGCCGAACATACCTTGCGCGTACTGCTGGCCGAGCTGCCGCCCAAACAAGCCGCCAAGCTGGCTGCCACACTGACCGGCGCGCCGCGCGATGCCTTGTATCAGCTGGCCGTCAGCCTGCGCCACAGCGAATAATTTCGCCTTGGTTTACAGCCCGAGCGCAGCAAGGTATGATTTGCACCTTACCGGAAAGCAACACCTGCCCAGGTGGCGAAATCGGTAGACGCAGGGGACTCAAAATCCCCCGCCGCAAGGCGTGTCGGTTCGAGTCCGACCCTGGGCACCAACAAAGCAACACACTCCTGCAAGACATTCTCGGAACCCCCGTGGCACGCCACGGGGGTTTTTTATTGCCGCCAGAAATACAAAAACACGCGCCGCCGGCCACCCAAACTCGCTTGGGCAAACGGCGGCGCGTAGCTCAGCCCATTGCTGAGAATCAGGCCACGCCAATCACCCCGCCATCATCACGACGAATCACCACCGTGGCCGAACGCGGACGCCCACCCGCCGCGCCATCCGGCCAGGCGGAGACAGCCTTGGGCGCCGCCGGGTCGGAACGCTCGGACGAGGTTTCGCCCGGGTGCTGGATGTTGATGAACATGGTGCGGTTATCCGGGGTAAAGGCAATGCCGGTGATTTCGCAGCCGCGCGGGCCAGTCAGGAAGCGGCGGAACTCGCCACGCTCGGGGATCACCGCCAGCATCTGGTTATTGCCCATGCCGGCATAGTCTTTTTCGTTGAGCGTGCTGGTGGAGACATCGGTCTGCACCCACAGCAGGCCATTGCTGGCGAATTTCAGGCCATCCGGGCTGCCAAAGGTGTCGCCCTGCACGCTGGCCTTCTTGTCGCCCTTGCCGGTCGGGCTGCCGCCCAGTGCGAACAGATCCCAGACAAATTCCGTGGTAGCCGGGTTGTTATCGCCTTCAAACCAGCGAATGATCTGACCAAAGCTGTTGTCCACACGCGGGTTGGCGGCGTCCACGCCCGGCTTGCCGTCCTTGCCGCGCTCGCTGTTATTGGTCAGCGTGCAGTAAATTTCATACGGCTTGTGCGGGTGGGCGGCGATCCACTCCGGACGGTCCATCTTGGTGGCGCCCACCAGATCAGCGGCACGGCGGGTGTGGATGCAGATGTCGGCCTGACTGGCAAAGCCATTGGCGGCGGTCAGGCCGTTCTTGCCGTGCGTCAGCTCCAGCCAGCGGCCGGTGTTGTCTTGATCAAAGCGCGCCACATACAGCGTGCCGTGATCGAGCAAGTCGAAATTGGCCTTGCGGTTTTTCGGGTTGTACGGCTTGCTGGAGACAAATTTATAGATGTATTCAAAGCGCTGGTCGTCGCCCATATACACCACCACGCGATTGTCCGGCGCCAGCACCAGCATGGCGCCTTCGTGCTTGACGCGGCCCAGCGCGGTGCGCTTGACCGGGGTGGATTTGGCGTCGAACGGGTCGATTTCCACCACCCAGCCAAAGCGATGCGCTTCGTTCGGGGTGATCTGGCGGTCAAAGCGGAAATCCGTCTCCGACCATTTGTAGCCGGCGTCGGTGGCCTTGATGCCGTAGCGCTTGTCGTCAGCGCTCAGTTCGCCGTTGTTGGCGAAGTAATCGCTCCAGTTTTCTTCACAGGTCAGGTAGGTGCCCCACGGCGTCTGGCCATTGGCGCAGTTGTTCAGCGTGCCCAGCACGCGCACGCCCTTGGGGTCGTCCTGGGTTTTCATCAGTGCGTGGCCCTTGGCCGGGCCGCTGATGGCGCACGGGGTGGTGGCGGTGATGCGACGGGCCAGCGCCGACGGGCGCACCACGCGCCAGCCCTTGCCGGTGTCTTCCACTTCAATCACCGACACGCCCACGGCGGCTTGCGCCTTGGCGGTTTTCTTGTCGTTCCAGTGGGCCATGCCGTCCGGGTGCAGCAGGCCGTCGTCGGTGTATTCGTGGTTGATGGCCAGCAAGCCGCGCTTGCTGTGCGCCGAGCCAAACGGCAGCGGGAAGTAGGCCATGCCGTCGTGGTGCATGCCGGCTTGCAGCGCCTGTTCTTCGGCGCTGTTGCTGGCGTCCTGCTTGAAGGCCGGCTGCTTGCCCGGCACGCCGACCGGATCGCCCCAGGCGTACAGCACCTGGGTGGAATAGCCAGCCGGCACATGCACCACGTCATCCGTCGAGAACGGCAGGCCGGTAAAGCCCAGGCTCAGCGGCGCGGTCGGGGCCGCATTGGCGGCCTGCGCCAGCTGGCTGACCGTGCCGCCAGCCAGGCCCAGCGCCAGCGAGGCGCCCAGGCCTTTGAGCAGACCACGACGGTCGAGCGAGGCTTCAAGAATGGCGGAAAACGCCGGGTTGGACGAGGCGTTGACGACGCTGTCGTCGGTTTTGATCAGGCGGCTCATGGGTGACGCTCCGGAAGTCAGCAACAGTTGAGAACCTGTCGAAAATACGTCACGCCGATGACACAATCGTGGCGAAAAGATGACTTCCAGATGACAAAGCCCGGCACAAGGCCGGGCTTTGTCATTACAACAGGCAGAATTAAGACTCGCGGGCCACCTGCCGCCAAGGCGCATTCAGGCGCGATGCCCCGCCTGCACGGTCAGACGAGGTCAGGGTTTGCAGCTCACCGGCTTCATGCTGACGCCGGCTTTGCTGAGCGCAGCGCTGCCCGCTTCGTCCAGGCCGTCCAGCCGCACGCTGGCGTTGGTCACCGCCGTGCCGCCGCGCGGCGTCAGTTTGGCCGGATAGCCGCTGTCGTTCAGGCGCTTGACCATGGCCTTGGCGCTGTCTTCTTGCGAGAACAAGCCCATGGACAGGCCGTTTTTGTTTTCGCCTTCGGTGTTGACGATGTAGTTGTCAAAACCCTTGTCTTTCAATGCCGCCGATTGCTTCACCGCCTCGTCGCGGTTGGCGTAAGACGGCAGATACACCCAGAACTTGCCGCCGGTGCGGCCAGTTTCCTGCACGGTTTCGTGCATCTTGGCGGCCAGGCCAGCCTTGTTCAGCGCAGCCTTGAGCTTGCTGGCGGCGGCAGAGTCCAGGTCCGTCGCCTGATAGCAGACCAACTTGGGCTTGGCGTCTGGTTTGGCGTCGGCTTTTTTGTCAGCCGCCTTGGCGTCGGTTTTGGCGACTTCCGGCTTGGCGGGCTCTGGCTTTTTCTCGGCAGATTTACTGTCTTTCACCTCGACCTTGGGCTCAGGTTTTTTCACCTCAGCCGGTTTGGCTTCTGCCTTTGGTTCTGGCTTGGCTTCCGGTTTTTTCACTTCCGCCGGCTTGGGCTCAGGTTTGCTGACCGGAGCCGGCATCGGCTTGCTGGCTTCTTTCAGCGGCTCAGGCTTGGGCGCGGCGGGTTTGTGCTCGGGGGCTTTGGCAGGCTCCGGCGTCGGTTTGGCCGGCTCAGGCGCCAGCGCCGCCGCCAGGGTGGTCACCGGCGGCGTGGCTGGCGCGGCAGGTGCGGCAGGCTCCGCAGCAGGCGGCGGGTTTTTCGCGGCTTCTTGCTGGGCGGCGGCCAAGGCCGAGCCCGGTTTGGGCGCGGTCAGCGCTTCCAGCGGCGAGGGTTCATTGCCCTGCCCAGCCAGTTTGATCTGATTGGCGTTGCTTTCCCGGCTCTTGATATCAGTCGGCGCGGGTTTACTCAAGGCGCCCAGCAGCGCCACCACCACATTGGCCGCCACCAACGCGGCTAAAAACCATTTCATCATGGTCTTGTTATCCTGGCTAATCCATCCAGCGCGAGATTATCCACAATCTGGCAGTCCAGCGGGAGATGACGCGCCACTAAATTGGCGTCGCCGCCGGTCAGATACACGGTGGGGGCTGGCCCCAATGCCTGCATGCGCTGCACGCACAGCATGATCGGGGCCAACATGGCGTTCAGACAGCCGCTATAAATAGCATCGGCGGTGGTGTGCGGAAAATCCTGATACTCCCCGTCCGGGCGACCCAAGCGCGCGGTGCCCTGCGCCAGGCTGTCGCGCATCAGTTGCAGGCCTGGGGCAATCGTACCGCCCAGAAACACGCCATCCGCCGACAAGGCATCGACGGTTAGCGCGGTGCCAGCCGCCGCCACCACCTTGGCGCCCGGCGCCCGTCCCCAGGCGCCCAGCAGCGCCATCCAGCGGTCAGCGCCCAGGCGTTGCGTGTCGTACTGACAGGTGACGCCCGCGCACTGTGCCTGCGGCCATTGCCAGGCCATGGCCACACCAGGCGGCAGGCAGGCGGCAATGCGCGCGCCCAGCGCCTCGCTGGCCACCGTGCAGCCCAAGGCCTGCTCAGGCGCCCAGCGCGCACAATCGGCGGCCAGCGCCGACAAATCCTCATGCGCGGCGGCGCCTTCGGCGCAACGTTGGCCGGCGGCGTCCAGCAGTCGCCATTTCACGCGGGTGTTGCCAGCATCCAGCAGCAGCTTCATACCAACCTCCGCAGGCTGACTTCACCGGCGTGCACGCTGCGTTCGCCCTCGCTGGTCAGCAGGCGCAGCGCACCTTGCGCGTCGATGCCCAAGGCTAGGCCGGCCAGCGCCTCGCCCTGCATCGGCGCCACCACCACCGGTTCGTCCTGCCAGGCGTGCCAGTGTTGCCATTCGGCCTGGAACGGGGCAAAGCCTTCGTCGGCAAACTGGCCAAGCGCCGCCGCCAGCTCGGTCAGCAGCGCCGCCGCCAGCACATTGCGCGACACGGTAACACCCGCTTCACGCAAGGCGGCGGCCGGTTGGCCCACATCACCCGCCGGCAGCAGATTCAGGCCTACGCCAATCACCACGGCGGATGGCCCCAAGGCGTCGCCGGCCAGCTCAATCAGAATGCCGGCCAGCTTGCGCTCGCCCAGCAAGAGGTCATTGGGCCATTTCAGCCGCACTGGCGCGCCCAGGCGGTTCAGCACGCGGGTCAAGGCCACGCCCACCACCAGGCTCAGCCCGGACAATTGGCCCACGCCGCATTCAAAACGCCACAATAAGGAAAAAGTCAGGCCGCCGCCCAAGGGGGCCAGCCAGCGCCGGCCAAAACGGCCGCGCCCGGCGGTTTGTGATTCCGCCAGCCGCGCCAGACCGCTGGCCTCGCCTGCGGCGGCGCGGGCCAGCATGTCACTATTGGTCGAGGCGGTTTCTTCCACCACTTCCACCCGCACGCCAGCCGGCGCGCCGGCCTGAATGGCGGCGGCGTCCAGCCAGTCAATCGGGGAGAGCAAACGGTAGCCTTGACCGCGCACGCGGTCGATGCGCAATTGATAGCCGTCGGCCAGCGCCTGAATGCGGGCGTTGACCGAGGCGCGCGAACAGCCCAGCTCTTCGGCCAGGCGCTCGCCAGAATGCACGCCGCCATCGGACAGGCGGCGCAATACCGCCCACACCGGAGCCTTCATGGCTCAGCCCTGCGCGCGGATGCGGTTGAGCATGGCGGTGGTGGAGGTCTCGAACTCAAACGGAATCGAATGCACCTGCCCGCCGCGCGCCAAGGTTTCGGCGCTGCCGACAATGCGTTCGATCGGCCAATCACCGCCTTTCACCAGCACGTCCGGGCGCACCACGTCAATCAGTTTGGCCGGGGTGTCTTCGTCAAACCAGGTCACCAAGGACACGCTTTCCAGCGCAGCCATCACTGCCGCGCGCTGGGCCAGCGGATTGATCGGGCGATCTTCACCCTTGCCTTGCCGACGCACCGAGGCGTCGGTATTGAGCGCCACCACCAGGCTGGCGCCCAGCGCGCGCGCTTGCGCCAAATAGGTGACATGCCCCCGATGCAGGATGTCAAAACAGCCATTGGTCATCACCAGCGGGCGAGCCAGGGCGGACAGCCGCTCGGCCAGTTGTTCCGGCGGGCACAGCTTGCGTTCAAATTCGGGGGCGGGGTAGTTCATGGCGTTCCATCACGCGGTGGCGGCAACCAGCTCCTTGCGGTAACGGTTGAGTTGCTGCACCGACTCAAAAGGGCGTTCAAACAAACTCGACAAGTTGCGAAGGATACCACCCACCACGCGCGATTCCCATTCGGCGGTGAAGCGAATCTTGTGGGTCAGCCAGTCTTCCAGCCATTCCGGGTCGGGCAAGCGGCTTTGCACGGTGTCGTTGGGGAACAGCGCCTGATTGACGTGCAGATTGGTCGGATGCAGCGGCTTGCCAGAGCGGCCGCTGGCGGCCATCAGCATGCCGATTTTGGCAAACGCCAGCCGCGCCTGGTCGCCAAAGCGGTCGATGGCCTGTTTCATATACTTGAGGTAGGCGCCGCCATGGCGGGCTTCGTCGCGCGACAGGGTGCTGTAGATGTGCTGAATCACCGGCTCGGTATGCCATTCCGAGGCGCAGCGATACCACTGGGTGAGGCGCACTTCGCCGCAGAAGTGCAGCATCAGGGTTTCCAGCGGCGGGGCGGGGTCGAACTCAAAGCGCACGGCGTGCAGCTCTTCTTCGGTGGGGACCAGTTCCGGGCGGAAGCGGCGCAGGTATTCGATCAACACCAGCGAGTGCTTTTGTTCTTCGTAAAACCAGATCGACATGAACGCAGAAAAATCGCTGTCGTGGCGATTGTCGCGCAGGAACATCTCGGTGGCCGGCAACGCCGACCATTCGGTGATGGCGTTCAGACGGATGGTTTGCGCCTGTTCGTCAGTCAGCAGCTCGGGGTTGAACTGATCCCACGGAATGTCCGTGGCCATGTCCCAGCGGGCTTTTTCCAGCTGGGCGAACAACTCGGGGTAAAGCATCCAGAAAGTCCTTGTGGGCGTCTCGACAAGAACTGCATTGTAGAAGAACACCTGCGGCAGCGGAAATGTTTTCTATTCCCATTTTTGCAGTATGGTTTTGTTTTGTAAGGAGAATTTCAAACATCCGTCAGAATTTCGCCATCAGCAAAATCGACCGGATATAGACAGCCCAGCGCGCCGACAGCGCCAGACAGACAGCAGAATACCCCAGCAAAACCGGGGTTTAGGCGACAAACAGACCAAACATCAAAATCAAAAACCCAAATACAAAACCCCCTGTAGCGTGAGCTACAGGGGGTTGTAATAGGAGCCTGGCGTTGACCTACTTTCACACGGGTAATCCGCACTATCATC
>ERZ650302.1399-NODE-1399-length-13426-cov-14.350759_pt1 | contig 13426 bp, 11 predicted proteins | sample MGYA00376238_ERZ650302 | MGnify/ENA primary metagenome ERZ650302 (study PRJEB26733, sample SAMN07839298) | wastewater metagenome | biome: urban; feature: wastewater treatment plant; material: waste water | place: USA: North Carolina | collected 2016-04-28 ... | reverse complement strand
GGAATAAATTCCAAACCTCAAATTATCTATCGTTCCTACGGAACTTCCTTTCAAATTTTTATTTTTTCTGCAAACCTTTTGCTTCTACGAAGCAAAAACATCTTTTAAACTCTAATATTTGGAATAAATTCCAAACCTCAAATTATCTATCGTTCCTACGGAACTTCCTTTCAAAATCTACATTTTTCCTACAAACCTTTTGCTTCTACGAAGCAATTTTTAAAATAAATTTTTGATTTTTTAGAAAAGCAAACTCTCCAACTCTCCAACTCTACCATTCTCCAATTCTCCCACTCTCAAACTCTCCCATTCTCAAACTCTCCCACTCAAAATCAATGCGCTTCCAGCCAATTTTTACCTACGCCGACTTCCACCAATAAAGGAACTTCTGTTTTGTAGGCGTTTTCCATATTTTCTTTAATCAGTTTTTTGGCGGTTTCTACTTCGTTTTCTGGTGCTTCAAAAACCAATTCGTCATGCACTTGCAAGAGCATTTTGGTTTTCAGATGTTCCTGTTCCAGAACTTCCTGAATTTTAATCATCGCCAATTTGATAATATCTGCAGCAGAACCTTGAATCGGTGCATTTACAGCATTTCTTTCGGCGTGACCTTTTACCACAAAATTATTAGAATTGATGTCTTGCAAATGGCGTTTTCTGCCCAAAATTGTTTCTACATATCCTAATTTTCTGGCTTTCGCAACTTGTTCTGCCATAAATTCTTTCAATTTCGGATAGGTTTCGTAGTAAGAATCGATGAGTTGTTTCGCTTCCGTTCGCGAAAGTCCAGTTTGCTCTGCCAAAGCAAAAGCACCTTGACCATAAATAATTCCAAAATTAACAGTTTTAGCTTGTGAACGCTGCGTTTTTGTTACTTCTTCGATTGGGATTTTAAATAATTTTGCCGCAGTAGAAGCGTGAATATCTTCGCCATTTTGGAAGGCTTTAATCATATTTTCTTCGCCAGAAATTTCTGCAATCAAGCGCAATTCTATCTGAGAATAATCGGCAGAAATAAGTTTGTTTCCTTCATCTGCCACGAAAGCTCCACGAATTTGTTGACCACGCAAAGTTCTAATCGGAATGTTCTGTAAATTCGGGTTCAGAGAAGCCAATCTTCCTGTAGCAGCTGTAGTTTGCGAGAAATTAGTATGTACTCTTTTCGTGTCTTTGTCAATCTGATTCGGCAATGCATCTACATACGTTGACTTCAATTTTTGGTAGGTTCTGTATTCTAAAATGTATTGTATAATCTCATGTTTAGAAGCCAATTTCTGCAAAATATCTTCCGAAGTAGCGTATTGTCCAGTTTTGGTTTTTTTCGCTTTCGGGTCTAGTTTTAACTTTTCGAATAAAATTTCGCCGAGTTGTTTCGGAGAATTCATGTTAAATTCTTCGCCACAGAGTTCAAAAATTTTGGTTTCAAGGTTTTTCAAGTCGTTTTCTAAGTCCTTGCTTTCTTGAATCAACCAATTTTCGTCTAAAGAAATTCCCGCAAATTCCATTTTTGCTAAAACGCGCATTAATGGCATTTCGATGTGATAAAACAAATCTTCTACTCCTTCTTTTTTCAGTTGAGGCGCAAAAATTTCGTAGAGTTGAAACGTTACATCTGCATCTTCGGCAGCGTAATTGGTTTGTTCTTCCAGCGAAACATCACGCAATGTTCCTTGGTTCTTGCCTTTTTTGCCAATTAAACTTTCAATAGAAACAGGCTTATAATTGAGGTAAATCTCTGAAAGATAATCCATTCCGTGTCTTCCGTCTGGATTTAGAAGATAATGGGCAATCATGGTATCAAAAATCGCTCCTTCTACTTCCACACCGTAATGTTTCAGAACTTTATAGTCGAATTTAAGATTGTGAGCGATTTTTAAAATTTCTTTTTTCTCAAAAAACGGACGGAAAATTTCTAACGTTTTCTTCGCTTCTTCTTGGTTTTCAGAAATCGGAATGTAATAAGCCAATCCTTTTCTGTAACAGAAACTCATCCCGATGAGTTCGGTTTCCATCTCATTAAGCGAAGTGGTTTCTGTATCAAAACAAACTACTTTTTGTGCCAAAAGATTTTTGACTAAAATTTTCTGTGCTTTTTCGGTATCGATATATTGATAAATTTTATCCGTAGTTTCGATATTGAGCGTAGTAGAAGTAGATTGTTCTAACGCTTCGAAATCTGCGAAAAGGTCTAATTGTAGAGCATTCTGCTTTCCGCTTTCCGCTTTCTGCGAGACTGGTTTTGAATCACTTTCATTCGCTGATTGCTGATTGCTGATTGCTGATTGCTCATGATGAAATGCTCTGTACAGATTTTCATACAATCTTCTGAATTCTATTTCGTCAAAAATCTCACGAACTTTTTCGAAATCTGGAATATCTAAATCGTATTGCTCTTGGTGAAATTCAACGGGAACGTCACAAATAATCGTTGCCAATTTTTTAGACAAAATCCCTCTTTCTGCAGAGTTTTCAACTTTTTCTTTGAGTTTTCCTTTTAGCTGGTCGGTGTTTGCCAAAAGATTTTCTATACTGCCAAATTCTTTCAAAAATTTCATGGCAGTTTTTTCGCCCACTCCTTCCAATCCTGGAATATTATCCACGGCATCTCCCATCATTGCTAGAAAATCGATGACTTGTTTTGGGTCTTCAATTTCGTATTTGGCTTTAACTTCTTCCACGCCTAAAATTTCTACATCGCCACCTTTTAAACCCGGTTTGTAGATTTTAATTTTATCGGTAACCAACTGCGCAAAATCCTTATCTGGCGTTACCATAAACGTGGTGTACCCTTCTTTTTCGGCTTTATTGGCAATGGTTCCTATCACGTCATCTGCTTCATAACCTTCTACTCCCAAAATTGGAATATGCATAGCTTCTAAAATCCTGTGAATGTATGGAACTGCGTTTTTAATCGCTTCTGGAGTGTCACTTCTGTTGGCTTTGTATTCTGTAAAATCTGCGGTTCTCACATTTTCTTTTCCTACATCAAAAACCACAGCCAAATGTGTAGGTTTTTCTCTTCTAATCAACTCAATTAATGAATTGGTAAATCCAAAAATAGCAGACGTATCAAAACCTTTAGAAGTTAATCTAGGATTTCTAATCAGGGCGTAATAACCGCGGAAAATCATCGCATAAGCATCGATGAGAAAAAGTCTTTTGTCAGAATTTGTCATAAAAACAAAGATAGGGAAAAGTCAGAAGTCGGAAGTCAGAAGTTGGAAGAAATTTGTGAGAAGTTGGGATTGAAGTTTTTATTTTTGAGAAATTTTAAATTTAATCGTATTTTTGACTCAATGAAAGATTTGAATTTAAGGAACGTTACGGTAATGCGTTACATTCTTCCGCTGCGTGAAGGCGGAAGTTTGCCTGCATTAGCAGAAGCGGATGATGATTTTAAATACGTTTTGAAATTTCGAGGCGCTGGTCACGGTGTTAAAATGCTGATTTCTGAACTTTTGGGCGGAAAAATCGCTGAAATTCTAGGTTTGAAAATTCCAGAATTGGTTTTTGCGAATCTGGATGTAGATTTCGGGAGAACCGAAGCCGATGAAGAAATTCAGGATTTACTGAAATTTTCAGAAGGTCTTAACTTAGGTTTGCATTATCTTTCTGGAGCTATTGCATACGATCCAAGTATGAAAATAGATACGCTTTTGGCTTCTAAAATTGTTTGGCTCGATGCGTTTATTACCAATATTGACCGTACTTTCAAGAATACCAATTTGCTTTGGTGGCACAAAGAACTTTGGGTGATTGATAATGGAGCTTCTTTTTACTTCCATCACTCTTGGCAAAATTTTGATGCAGCTGCGAAAACACCCTTCAAATATGTAAAAGACCACGTTTTGCTTCCTCAAGCCAACAAATTAGACGAGGCAGATGTCTTTGCAAAATCGGTTTTAAATGAGGCTATTTTCAAAGAAATTGTACATTTAATTCCTGAAGATTGGTTGCAATGGAACGATGCCGATGAATCGCCAGAAGAAATACGAGAAATTTATTTTAATTTCTTGAAAACCAGACTAGAAAATTCTGAAATCTTTTTAAACGAAGCCAAAAATGCAAGAGGATAAAATTTACGAATACGCCGTAATTAGGCTTGTACCAAAGGTTGAAAGAGAAGAATTTTTCAACATAGGATTGGTGATGTTTTCTAAGAAACAGAAATACATAAGAGTTGAATTTTATCTTTGTAAAGACAAATTCCAACTGATGCACAGCAAATTAGACTACGAAGAAGTTTTCAAAAATCTAGAAAATTTCCAGAAAGTTGCCAAAGGCGAAAAAGAAGGCGGCCCAATTGCTTTGCTAGACATCCCAGAAAGATTTCGTTGGCTTACGGCTGTGAGAAGTGCTGTAATACAAACTTCGAGACCTCATCCCGGAAAATCTAAAGATTTAGACCAAACTTTTGACAGACTTTTTGAAGAATTGGTAAAATAAAAATCGCCTCGAATTTTCGGGGCGATTTCTTTAACTATTTTTATAGAATTATTTTTTTGGAGCTGCTTCGTTGGTCGTTTTATAAACCATATCAATTTTGCTTTCCATAGGCATTTTCGTTCCGTTCATATCAGCTTCAATTTCCATATTCAGATTTCCTAAATTATCGCTAGATTTCACCCAAGAAGATTTTTTGTCTAGAAGTAAAGTTCCGCTCATTTTCCCATCCATTTTTTTCACATTCATTTTCATTCCTTCTTTCTCCATAGTTGTACCTTCTTTTGCGAGTAAATCACCAGTATAAGAAATTTTATAAACATCACCTTCTACTGCTTCTAGTTTACAAGTCATATTATTAGAAATATCAATATCATTATTTTTGCTTACAAAAACAGCGTTCCAAGTTTCACCTATTTTTACAGGTTTTGGAGGAATAGCAAAAAAAGTTGATTTAAAATTTTGAGAAATTTGTTCTTTAGAATAAGATTTTTCAAATTCTTTAGTAGAAGGTGAATCTGGCATCGCATTTTTCATAGCATCTATAACTTTCTCGTAACCAATCACTTCTACCACATCTCCATTAGATTTTACCTTCATAGTAAAAGGTACATTAACCATAGATGCCATTAATTTATTAGGAGGTAAAGAAATATCTGCATCCGAAGCCATAACAAAATTTTGCCCCATCATAGAAACATTAGTCCCTAGATAACTATACTTAGCTTCTAGGTTAAAAACATCTTTTTGAGCTTCTAAAACATTGAAAGAAAGCCCAAGCAACATATTCATTTTCATTGGCATTTCTTGTCCCATTACTTTTTGGAGCATATCCATCTTAATATCTGTAAGCGTGTAATAAGTCTCACCTTTTTTAAGATTTAATGAAATATTGTAAGTCTGAGCAAAAGTTACAATTGCCAAGAACAACACTGCAAAAGTTGATAATTTTTTCATTTTTAAGTTGTTTTTTGTAAAAATATGAAATTTTAAGGAAAATTTAGATTAATTATTTTTTATTTCTTTTAATTTTTCTATTCTTTTTACTTCTTTTAAAAGCAACGGAAAAGCTGGTTCAGCCATTCCTCCGTGGTCGAAACCTTGCAATTCATATAAAGTAGTTTGTTTATGACCTGCCAATTTCATCATTCTGAGCATATAGGCATTTTCTTCGTATCTGCCGAGAAGTTCTAATTCTCTATCACCTGTAATCAACAACATTGGTGGAGCATCTGCTCTTACAAAATAGATTGGCGCAAATTCATCTATAAGCGGTTTATACTCTGGGAAACCCTTTTCTTTTCTGATAGTAAAATGCGTAATAGCGTGTCCGCTGAAAGGAATAATCCCTGCCAATTGATTGGCATCTATATTATATTTAGCCAAATAATCTTTATTTAGCGCTACCATACTCGCCAAATAACCGCCAGCAGAATGTCCTGAAATAAAAATTAAATTTTCGTTGCCTCCATAATTTTTAATATTTTTGAAAACCCAAGCTGTAGCTGCCGCAGCATCATCTATTGCTTTTGCAGCATTAACTTTTGGAGAAAGTCTGTAATTAACACCAATTACTGCAATTCCTTTTTCTTGTAAATATTTCGGAATTTCTTTGTTTCCGCCAGTTAATCCGCCACCGTGAAACCAAATCACCGTAGAAAAATTCTTTACATTTTTCGGAATATAAACATCTAGAACACAACGTTCATTAATGTAAACATCAGACTTATTGGCAGTTTCATCATAATAATGAATATTAGTAATAGTTTGATAATCTTTATTTTGTGCAAAAATTTGCACCGAAATAAACAATAAAAATAAAAAGGCAAAAAACTTTTTCATAGTAAAAAAATATATTAAAAAAACGTGCTTTTACACACGTTTTCAATTTATAATTTCGTCAGTTTTGCAAATTTTAGGATTAGATTTTTTTCTCCTTCTGTGGCAAATTTCACTTTTGCTTTAATGTTTTCTGGGTCAGTTCCGTCTAAGAAAATCACTTCACCAACGCCAAATCTATCGTAAAAAACATCAACTAAATTCAATGTTTTTCGGAAATCAAATTATTGTAGTATTAGCACGTAATTCATCAGCTAAATTAGTAAGATTCATAGTAGGTAGAGTAATACTTCTATTTCCTGACAAATTAGTTAAAGTAGAGATATAGGCTCTAATATAAGGAAATAAAATTGCTGAAGAATTATTATAAAAAAAACCACTAATATCTTCAACATTTTCAACTCTTTCAAAAAGAAAATTAGCAATTGTATCAACCTCTATGTTTAAATTGTTTTCATTATTTTTTATTTTAATTGAAAGATTCAAAATAAATAAATTTTCTACCCTTTTCACTAAACCAGAAACTGCAAATGCAATTTTTAAATTTTCAAAATTAGAATTTTCATCTAATTCAATTAATGACCGATTAATTCTATATCCTTTAAATTGAAATTTTGAAATACTTGTTTCCATATTTTAGGCGGCTAAAGCAAATTCGTTATTTCCTGCATTTTGAATTTCAAAAAAACTGTAGAATACCGGCTCCTCGAAAGAATTTGCAGATTCAAACTCCTCAAAAACTGTTCTGAACATTCCACTTTGCTCTGAATATACTTCAAAAATCGGACAATTAATTTTATTTAATGAATCTGATGTAACAAAAACAATATCTTCATTTTTAAAATTTTCTTGAAATTTTTCTTCAAAAATTAATTCTTCATTTATATAATCATCACAATCATAAAATTCTTTAGGTGTTATCTCAATCAAATGTGATTTTAAATTTGGAAAAAATTCATATCTAATATTTGATTGAACAAATTTTTTATGTAAATCTTTTAAATTATTTATGATATATTCTACTGAATTCATATTAACAATGTTTTTTTAAGGCTGAAATAATTTCTTTACTATAATCTAAAGATTTTTGAGCGTCGTTATGTAAAATCTGAACATTAAAGTAGTCTGAATTAGTTCTAAATAACTTCAATTCTTTAATTTTTCTTTTAATATCGGCGTAGTCTTTTGAACTATTAATTTTATTTTTTAAAGCTAATAAAATTTTATCAATTATATAATTATGAGTTCCTCCACGATAATTAAGACACTCTTGTTCAATATAATCATACGTCCAACTATTTAAATTTTTCAATGTATATTTCATATACTGAAAACTTCCATAATATGAGCAATGAACGCTTGGAGCATAATAACTTTTATCAATCAATTCTTGCGCAGAATCAATATTAAATCCAGATTTCTCTTTAAGATATCCCATTAAGAAAATGCAAAATTAGTTTTTTTATTTTAAATCAAATATAAGAAAATTTAATAAATATCAAAATTGTTTTAAATCTTCGTCAGTTTTGCAAATTTTAGGATTAGATTTTTTTCTCCTTCGGTGGCAAATTTCACTTTTGCTTTAATATTTTCTGGGTCAGTTCCGTCTAAAAAAATCACTTCACCAACGCCAAATCTATCGTGACGAACATTATCACCTACCTCAATATCTTGAGAAGAACCTCCACTCGGATTAATGATTCTGGCAGAAGCTACAGGTTTTAAATTCTTTGGTTGAATGGTAGATTCAGGAGAATTGAACGTTTTCTTTGGTTCTTTTTTTACAAATTTTGGTTCAGAAAAATCTCCAAAAATATCCGAAGTTAAGCCAGACCTGTTAAATACTTTTTTCTCAACCACAGGATTTACAAATTCTAAATATTCTGCATCTATCTCGCTTAAAAATCTAGATGGTTCGGCATCGGTAATTTTCCCCCATTGAAATCTGGAAATGGCGTAAGAGAAAAACACTTGTTTTTCGGCTCTGGTTAATGCTACATAAAACAACCTTCTCTCTTCTTCCAATTCTTCGCGTGTAGAAGAGCTCATAAAACTTGGGAAAAGATTTTCTTCTAAACCTACCAAATGTACCACAGGAAACTCTAAACCTTTAGACAAGTGAATCGTCATTAAAGAAACTTGGTCTTCATTTTCAGATTTTTTGTCTTGGTCTGTAGAAAGAGCAATATTTTCTAAAAAACTTGATAAACTTGGGTCTCCGTCTTCTATTTGTTTTTGCTCGTCTATGAAACCTTGCATAGAATTCATCAATTCTTGCACGTTTTCTACCCTAGAAATTCCTTCTGGCGTTTGGTCGTCTTTTAGAAATTTAATCAAACCACTTCTTTGGGCAACTTCCATCGCTACGGTGTATGCGTTTTCGGTTTTTAGCATCACTTGGAAGGCTTTAATCATGCTCCAAAAATCTGCCAATTTAGCAATCACACCATTATTTAAACCCAATTGAGGTGCGTATTGCCCAAGGTTATTCAAAACATCTACTACTCTTACATTTTGAGAATCTGCAAAAACTATCAATTTATTTTGAGTAGTTTCGCCGATGGAACGAGCCGGATAATTGATGATTCTCATCAAAGCTTCATTGTCATTTTCATTGACCAAAATTCTGAGATAAGCCACCAAATCTTTGATTTCTTTTCTTTGATAAAAACTTAAACCTCCATAAACTCTGTACGGAATGTTTTTACGTCTCAGCGCATCTTCGAAAGCTCTGGTTTGTGAATTGGTTCTATATAAAATCGCGAAATCTGTAAATTTTCTTTGATGAGAATTATGCTGTTCCCAAATGTTATTTGCTACAAAATTGGCTTCGTCTGCATCGGAAAGCGAACGGAAAACTTTTATTTTTTCGCCAACTTCATTATCACTAAAAACGTTTTTCGGGAATTGAGCTTTGTTTTTGGCAATTACTACATTCGCAGCGTTGACAATATTCTGTGTAGAACGGTAATTTTGTTCTAGAGAAACGGTTTTGGCATCAGGATAATCTTTTTTGAAATTTAAAATGTTATAAATATTCGCACCACGGAAAGAATAAATAGATTGTGCATCATCACCTACCACACAAATATTCTCAAACTTAGAAGAAAGCGCCTTCACTATTAAATATTGAGAGTGATTGGTATCTTGGTACTCATCTACTAAAATATATCTGAAACGGTCTTGATATTTGGCTAAAACCTCAGGAAATCTGGTTAATAACTCATTGGTTCTTAACAATAAATCATCAAAATCCATTGCTCCATTTTTGAAGCATTGTTCTACATATTTCTGATAAATTTGCCCCATATATTTCATATTGGCACGTTCATCAGCTTCCATTATTTCTGGATTTTTGAAGTAAGCATTTACTGTAATCAAATTATTCTTATACGCCGAAATTCTAGATTGAACTTTCTTCGGTTTGTATAAATCTGAGTCTATATTTAAATCTTTTAAAACTTTTTTCAGAACATTCAAAGAATCTTGCGTGTCATAAATGGTAAAATTAGAAGGAAAGCCGAGATAATGCGCTTCGCTTCTCAGAATCCTAGCAAAAACAGAGTGGAAAGTTCCCATCCAAAGGCTTCTCGCGTTGCTGTTTCCTACTACTTTTGCGATACGTTCTTTCATTTCTTTGGCGGCTTTATTGGTAAATGTAAGCGCCAAAATCTGAAAAGGATCTACACCATTGGTAATAAGGTGTGCAATTCTCATCGTAAGAACACGCGTTTTACCAGAGCCAGCTCCTGCCAAAACCATCAATGGTCCTTGCAAAGTGGTAACTGCTTCGTACTGAGGTTCGTTGAGTCCTTCTAAATAATTCATTCTTTCATTAAAATTTTGGTGTTGCGAATTTATGAAAATATTTGGGAAGACGGAAGTCCGAAGTCGGGAGTTGGGAGTCGGGATTTAGACGGTTAGTTTGTCATTCTGAAAGAATCTCTACAAAGTTTGTGGAAATATTAGTTTAGATTGACTTCGTCGAACCACTTTGTTAGATTTACTGCGGAAGGTAAAAATTTAATAATTTCAGTTTATTCATTATTATCTCTTTGTTCAAAAACTTTGTTTTGAGGAACGTCTAAAGTTAAACCTAATCTACTACTTCCCAAATAATTATTTTTGTAATCATAAAAATAATAATCATAATCTTTATAGATAACAAAATAATTTTTAGCATAAAAAAATTGTGCTTCAGTTATATTATTATCTAAATAATTTCCTTTAGAATCTGTGTAATAAAATAATTCCCATCCTTCACGATTTGGATCTCTTTTGGCAACTCTATAATAGAAATCATTCTCATTTGTAATTCTGTAATACTCTGCTTTAACTATAATTTCTCCCAAATAATTCATCAAGCCAACATTTTCATTTTTATCTGTAAACTGAGTATTTCCGTATGAATCAAAACCTCTAACGCCTGAAACATTAATTTCATTTAATATTTCTAATTTATCATTTATTCTATACCACTTTCCATCTTTAAGCGCAAAAGCATAATGATTATAAAAATTAGTGAAAGTTGTGTAAGCTGGTTTTATTGTAAAAGCTGGTCTAATGATATTTCCTTTTTTGTCTAAATAAGAATATGTATAGGTATCTGTAAAATAAATTAGATGCAAATCTGAATTAAAAGATGGATAAAAATTTCCAAAAATATTTTTATCTGATAAATTTTTAATTAATGTCTTTTTATTATTCTCTAAAAGATAAAATCTTTTATTTATAGAATCATAAGAAATTGAAGCTTTGCTACTAAAAAAAATAATTGGTAAATAAGACTTTATAACAATTTCTCCTTTTTTGTTTAATACTGTATATCTCTTATTTTTATTTTGATGACTTTCCACTAAATAGGAACCATTTTGATAATAAATTTTATCATAAAAATCTGTAATTATTTTTTTATTTTTATCTAATAACGCAAAACTTTTACCTTTCCAAACTACATTTTTAAAAGGAACTTCAAATGGTGCTTCTTCAACTTCTTCATTATTAATAGTGACTTTATTACCATTGTAATCATATTGTTTACTTTCATCATAATCAACATATAGCATTTTTTTGTCCCAAAAAAAAGAAACATTTTTAAAAGGTCCAAAAATTTTATTAGAAAACACTTTTTTATAAAAAAACTGATTTTCTTTATTAGTGAAAACAATAACAGAATCTTTTAAATATACTAAATTTTCTTTAGGCTTTTCTAATTTTTTTTCTTGGTAATCTATAATCCAAGTTTCCTTTTCATCTGTAGCCAAGCATAATCCTTTTGAACAAATGAGTCTATCATATTTTGGTTTTATTAATATTTTCCCTTTTTCAGAAATTAAACCTGACTTTTTGGAAATTACAATATTGCTGTTCTTGTAATAATTATTCTCCACAAATACAGTTGCAGAATCTATTTTATTATATTGATAATCAAAAAACTCACCTATTGAAGAATATTTTGGTTGCACTACCCATTTTCCAAAACTATTTATAATGCCATAATTTCCTAAACTATCTTTTGCTGGATAATTAATTTGTGAAAAAACGAAATAAGGAATTAAAAAACAGAATATTAAAAGTACTTTTTTCATTCTTTATAAGTTAGAATTTTTCTACTAATTACATTTCCATTTTCGGTATTAATCAAAATTTCTTGATTACCAGAATTAACCAGCCAAGTAATTTTATTCTCATAAATTACTTTATTAACATCAAATCTATTTGCAAAATATGTATAATTATCTTTGTCAACTGGCATATATTTTTTCTCAATTTCTTCAATTGTGTATTTCACATTTTCATCCCAATCAAAAGACTTTATTATTTCATTATTTTCATTATATTCTAATGAATTTCCAATTTTATAATTGTATTTTGAATTAAAATTATCAGAATATTTTATCTTGTTATTTACATAAACATTTTTCGTGTAAATTTTTCTGTTATCATCAATTAAAAATTCTTGTATAAAATTATCAATTGGCTGTATTTTTATATGAAAAGTTTTACTATCCATCAATAAGACTTTTTTACCAATTACATAATAATAAAAATCATTTTCTTTAAGAGTAAAAATAGCGTATGGTAAAACAATATCATCATTTATTCTCCACAAATTTGGCAGAATATCATTTTCTGTTTTCGCACCGTTTTTAATAAGCTGTTCTCTTTTGAATTTATCTTTTATAAGAAGTAAACTATCAAGTTTTTTCACAGAGTAATAAGTGTTTTCTATGAAAACAACTTCACTAGATTTTTTTTTTGTTTGGTTTTCATATTTTTTTATTAGCTCATCATAATTAGACAAACTGTAAGGTGAAACAACTCTTAAACTCTTCTGCGCACTCACCACCAAAAAAGCAAAAAACAAAAAGAAAGAAATGTAGGATTTCATGGGGTTATAATTTTTAAAATTTGTATTCATCTATTGTTGGGATTTCTACCCAGTTTTTGTTTTGGTATTGGTAGGTTCTGTAAGTTTCATCATTATCATTATAAGTAAATTTTACTGTTACAATTTTATTTAAATAATTACCAAATTCAATATTCAATTTACCTAACTTTTCCATGTGTTCATATTCATTTTGGTTCAATTCTAAATTGTTATTTTCTGTGGAAAAATAATAAAATTCATTTATTACCTCTTTTATTTTTCCTTTTTTGAATTTATTCAAAAGAGATAAAATTGGATCTTTTCTACTATAGTTGTAATGTAAAGTTTTTTTGAATTGGTTAATATCTTCAATTTTATCATTATCTAAAATTGGTATAAAGTTTTTATTAGTTTTTTTGCTTAAAGTTTTTAAAGTTTTAATTGTCCAAAAATCTTTTTGATTAAAAGCAGGATTTTTAAAATTGTTCAATGGTTGATTTGCATCGTTTAAATCAATGAAAACTCTTGCCACATCATAAGAACAGTTTTCGTAACAAAAAACAATGTTCTTCTGTGAAATTTTACTAAAATCTATATCATTAATTATCTTTGTGTTTAATGATTCATATTCTAAATTTCCAAAGTCTTTAATAATTTTTTTTTCTAATTTTATCTCTTCTATTCGTCTTAAACTATCTCTAATAAAACCTTCATTACTTTGCCCAAACCCAAGCAAAAACAGAAAAAATAAGAGAAAAGAAAGTGGTGTTTTCA
>ERZ650302.1398-NODE-1398-length-13429-cov-14.125318_pt1 | contig 13429 bp, 10 predicted proteins | sample MGYA00376238_ERZ650302 | MGnify/ENA primary metagenome ERZ650302 (study PRJEB26733, sample SAMN07839298) | wastewater metagenome | biome: urban; feature: wastewater treatment plant; material: waste water | place: USA: North Carolina | collected 2016-04-28 ... | reverse complement strand
GTTATTTTGCAGACCGTCAGTATCATGGTGAAGCTGTGCCTAGCCCTTACATGAGCGAATGAATTTTCATCCTATTTACGTTTATTAACATTTCAGATGGAAATAGCCATTTTCAGCTCATAAGAACACTTTTAAAGTAACTCAAGGACTGGTAAAGCCAAAAGATATGATTTAACCAAGCAAAGATAAAAGCATTTAAAATTGAAGCAAGAAGAAATGACGTAAATGACTATAAATTTGGAAACTCATTTCTAAAATTTAAAAATATTACAGTCTGATCATAAAGGAATATGATATGAACCTGTTCAATACCGCATCTGCAAAAAATCTGCAAACAACCCATTTAATTAATCAACATACTGTTCATGCCGCTCCTGTTTTAGCCTTACCTCCAGAAGATAAAACTTCTTTATTTCGCCGCTCTATCCAACACAATTATGCCGATTTGTTAAGAATAGCCAATGATTCTGACATGGCTATTGGTTTGACAGACCATCAGGGGACGCTTTTATGGACATGGAGCAGTTCTGCAATGCTTTCTTCTGCCGAACAGGTTCATTTTATTGAGGGTGGGCATTGGTCTACACAGGCTGTTGGGACCAATGCCATTGGTATGACTTTAAACAGTCAAATGTCAAGTTGTGTCTATTCTCATGAAAACCAAATGGACAGTGTTCGAGATTGGGTTTGTTATGCCGCACCGATCTGGGATCCAGCATCAGGTCAATTTCATGGAATTATTAATCTTTCCACAAAATATAAAAAACATACCCCTTTAGGGCTACTTGCCGTTGAACGCTGTTCAGACTTAATACAGCGGGCTATCAAATTTGAACAGCAAAATTTTTTATATATTAAAGCACTAGGTTCACCTTGGGTCCAATTTAATGGACATACATTGAACTTGAGTCACCGTCAAATTGAAATACTCTGCATTTTAGCCTTGCATCCCTATGGTATAGGTTTAGATGAATTGCACTATGCCCTTTATGGTGAACGTAATGTGAGTATAAAAACACTCAAAGCCGAGCTTTCACAGCTTCGTAGCCTGCTTCCGCATTGCATTGAGGCACGTATTTATAAACTTACCTGTGAGGTTCAATGTGATTTCGTACGTGCTGAACAGTCGTTGAATGCAAATCTTATTGCCAGTACGTTCTCACTATATAAAGGTAGTTTTCTCTCTAAATCAGAAAGCCCTTTACTCAGCACATGGAGACATTGTTTTGATGCTCGATTAAGCCAGTTGATTTATCAAATAAAGGATATCGATCAACTATTACGAATTATTGGGCAAACACATGACCGGATTGATGCGGTACAGCGTCTACTAGAATTGCTGCCACAGGACAGTATCCACCGTAATTATTTTTCAAATCTGATTTAGATTTGATCTGTTGCTTCAACTCTAAAGTTTTATTGTGTAGAAGATTGAAAAGGAAGTATGACTTTCATACTTCCTTTAATAAAATTTAAAATTGAGAACTAACTACAGTGAAGTCTAATAATTCACTTACCTAGCTTTGACACCCAGTTTGTCGCTGGATGGTGTACCCATGCCATTACTACAGCTTTAATAGTTAAAGCCACCAAATCTTCTAAGTCTAAGTTATGTAAGTGTGACTTACCATAAGCGCACGTCTATGCCGTGATGGTGACGATAAATATTTAAGAATGCTGACAAGCTTCATCCACCGTTGGTGATATAGAGGATCGGCATCCCCTTTCTTAAAGGGGTTTCAATGAGGTGTGAATAGCCCCCACTCTTCTAGACAAATTTAGTCTATTCTTAAGACCTTTTTAGTAGGAAAATATCTATTCATAGCTAGGTTCATGAACCAAATATTTTACCAGTTATAACTTTAGTACTCTAAGTAATTAAATTTGTTGTTTATTAAAGATAAATTTAATTGTGAACTATATTATAGGTGAACATAAGTTAAATAGAATATCTAAGACTGTGGCCTACACAACACTGTTTGTTGTCATAGCTTAGTAATGTGATGATCTAAGATTATACATCACGTTACTGACTATCCTATGATACTTATGCTTCGTAATGCTGACCTATTTCAACTCACTCAGGTTATAATGATGGTCTCCCCAAAATATTTTTGATCTATTTATTATGAATGCCTCAAATGACCCTCTACATGGCAAAAAACTTGCTGATATTTTGGATGAATTATTGGATTACTACGGTGGCTTTGAAGGCTTAAGTCGTAAAATTGAAATTAGATGTTTTTGTATAGATCCAAGTATTAAGTCATCATTACGGTTTTTACGTACCACACCATGGGCACGTGAAAAAGTTGAAAGCTTATATTTGTATGTCTTACGCCAAAAAACCAAACAAAAATCGTAGCTATCAAAACCCAGCCTCAGCATAATATTTTATACCAAATACTAGGCTGTATGATCAAAATCATACTGGCACTCTACACTGTAAATTTGAGAATGAATCTGTACGTACAGGCTCATTCCCTATCGCTAAAGATATTAGGAATAGCTACATAGAGCTTATTTCTAGCTTATTCAAATTTGTCGTTAAAATTAGGCTTTACTACGGATGAACAATAATTTTGACTGCAGACTCATTATTATGAATCAGTGTTTCAAAGCCTTTAGAAACAAGATCATCTAATGCAATACGTTGGGTAATAAAAGGTTCTAGATTAATCTTACCTTGCTCAACCAAACGGATAGTTTCCTGATGATCATTTACATAAGCAATCGTGCCACGAATATCTAGCTCTTTCATCACCACACTATGCACATTAATTGTGGCAGGATGGCTCCAAATAGAAACGATAACGACTACACCAGTTGGTTTCATTGCTGCAACGAGTGTATCCATGACTTTATTGACACTACTACATTCAAAAGCGACATCTACACCGCGGTCTTCTGTAATTTTCATTACCTCAGCAACTACATCAACCTTAGATGGGTCTAGTACATAATCGGCAACACCCGCTTCTATCGCTTTTTCTTTACGTTTTGCACTCAGTTCAGTAATGATGACCGTGAGACCTTTAGCCTTTAAAATAGCAGATAAAAGTAAGCCTATTGGGCCTGCTCCACCAACCAGTGCGATATCGCCAGCTTTTGCGCCACTTCTGACATAGGCATGATGACCGACAGATAAAGGTTCTATCAATGCTGCTTGGTCTAAAGGAATATCATTTGAAATAGGATGTACCCAACGCCGCTGAACTGCAATTTTTTCAGAAAGACCACCACCGCGTCCGCCTAAACCAATAAAGTTCATATTTTTTGATAAATGATACTTATCATTGGGGCCAGTCGGCACATCGTCAGCAATGATGTAGGGTTCAACTACGACATGTTGCCCAATTTGGATATCATCTACACCCTCTCCAACTGCATAAACCACGCCTGAAAATTCATGTCCCATTGTTACAGGTGCAGATTCTCCCGAAATTGGGTGTGGGTGACCACAAGGTGGAATAAAAATAGGACCTTCCATGAATTCATGTAAATCTGTACCGCAAATACCACACCACGCAACTTGAATTCCAACTGTGCCTGGAAGTACTTTCGGTTCAGGGATATCTTCAATTCGAATATCCCCTCGGTCATAAAAACGAGCTGCTTTCATTGTGTATTCCTTATGTTGATATTAACGGTAAACCATTCCACCATCTGTCAAAATAGACTGACCTGTAATATAGTTTGCATCCTCGCTGGCTAAAAATGCAACTAATGCAGCCACGTCATCTGGTGTTTCAGCACGTCCTAAAGCAATACCATCTACATATTTTTTATACGTTTGACCAATTGGTGCACCTGTAATTTCAGAGAACCGCTGATCTATTTCGACCCACATGTCTGTACCAACAACACCCGGACAATAACTATTTACAGTAATTTCAACACTGGCATATTCTTTAGCCGCAGCTTGCGTCAATGCACGAACTGCAAATTTAGTTGCCGAATAAACACCGAGTAAAGCAAAGCCTTCATGACCTGCTATTGAGCATGCATTAATAATTTTTCCAGCCTGTTGGCGTTGTTTAAATTTATTTGCTGCGGCTTGAATCCCCCAAAGTACACCACCGACATTGATGTTCATAATTTGGTTAAATTCACTCGGCGTTACTTCTGCCAAAGCTTTGACTTGTGCAATACCTGCATTATTAATCATGATATCAAAACCATTAAGTGTCGATTCTGCATGATTAATAGCGTCACTGATTTGTATTGGATCTGAAATATCCGCAATAAATGTGGTGGCTTTTACGCCAAAGGCTTCAACCTCTTGTTGAACAGTATTTAACTTTTCTTGGTGAAGATCGACCAATCCAATATGAACACCTTCTTGTGCTAAACGTAAGGCAATACCGCGTCCAATACCTTGTGCCGCACCCGTAATTAATGCAACTTTATTGTTTAAACCTCTAGGCATGTTGCGACTCCTTAAATATGGATTGCACGTTGCATCGCCGACAAGACCGACTCATGCATCGCCTCAGACAAAGTAGGATGAGGGAAAATGACCTGCGCTAAGCTTTCATCTGTAGCTTCTAGGTATTTCGCGATGGCAAACCCTTGAATGTGTTCGGTGACTTCATGTCCAACCATGTGAGCACCCAACAATTCACCTGTTTCCTGACTAAAAATGGTTTTAACAAATCCTGCGCTATCGCCCAAAGCCAATGCTTTACCATTCGCTTGTAAAGGAAACTTACCCACATTGATATTCAAGCCCGCAGCTTTCGCTTTCTGTTCTGTCAAACCAATACTGGCCACTTGCGGATGGGTAAAGATACAGCCCGGAATTTGTGTACGATCTAAAGCATGTACATGACTTAGGCCTGCAATTTTCTCCACACAAAGAATGGCTTCATGACTGGCTTTGTGTGCCAAACACGGTGCGCCTGCGACATCACCAATTGCATAAATGCCCACTACATTGGTTTTACACCATGAGTCGACTTTAATAAAACCATTCTCAAATTCAATTCCCAAAGCTTCTAGGCCAAGATTTTCAGCATTCGGTTTCACGCCAATAGCTGAAAGCACCTTTTCAACAGTAATTATTTGCACACCTGTGGCAGTTTCAATATGACAATGTACTTGAGCCTGATCAGTTTCTATTTTTTTTACAGTCGCTTCGGTTAAAACCTGCATACCCTGCTGTTCAAATTGCTTTTGTACATACTTCGCAACTTCAATGTCTTCGCTAGGGAGAATCTGCTTTGCAATATCAACCAAGGTGACTTGGCAGCCTAAGTCTTGGTATAGGCTTGCAAACTCACTGCCTATAGCACCCGAACCAATGACCAGTAAAGATTTTGGTAATTGTTCTGGAACTAAAGCCTCTTTATAACTCCAGACCTGATGGCCATCTACAGGAATATGAGGCAAATTGGCCGCACGTGCACCTGTTGCGACAATAATATGCGGTGCAGAAATCTGCTGTTTTTGACCATTCGCATCTGTAAGCTCTAATTGCTCTTTGGCAATAAACTGGGCTGCTGCGTTAAAAACAGTGATTTGATTTTTTTTCAATAATTGACCGATACCTTGCACCAGTTGCTCAGAAACCTGTCTGCTATGATGGACCAGTTTTTGAATGTCAAAATCAACCGCGTTAAGCGTAAAGCCAAACTGCTCTGCATGTTTGAACTGCTGCGCAAGCGCAGCCCCGCTCAATAATGCCTTGGTTGGAATGCATCCCCAATTAAGACACACTCCGCCTAAGTGTTGTTTTTCAACGATTGCCGTTTTTAATCCCAGTTGCGCTGCGCGAATCGCAGCGACATATCCTCCAGGACCAGCACCAATAACCACAAGATCAAATTGTGTATCTGACATGGCTATTCCTCCTACACCAAAATTAATGCAGGATTTTCGACAAACTGCTTAAATGCCGATAAGAATTGAGCACCCAACGCACCATCAATGACACGATGATCACAAGACAATGTTGCGGTCACCATTTCACGAACAACAATCTCATCATTTTCAACGACAGCACGTTTCTCTGCTGCACCTAAGGCCAGAATTGCACCTTGAGGTGGGTTAATAATGGCATCAAACTGTTGAATACCCAGCATTCCCAAATTGGAAATACTGAAACTGCCCCCTTGAAACTCATCAGGTGCCAATTTTCCAGTTTTGGCACGTGTCGCCAGATCGCGCATATCATTGGAAATTTGCGCCAAAGATTTACGGTTCGCTGATTTAATAATTGGCGTGATCAGTCCATTTTCGATGGCCACAGCAACCGAAATATCAGCCTGTTCAAACTGTAAAATCTGCTGATTTTCTTCATCAAACTGAACATTGACCTGTGGAACTTTGATCAGTGCGGCAGCAGCAGCTTTAATCAGCATATCGTTAATGGACAGCTTGACTTGCGGTACGGTACTGTTAATTTGCTGACGCAAAGCCTGAACCGACTCAACATTTAAGTCTATCGTTAAGCGAAAATGTGGTGCATTGCGTTTCGCAGCCTGTAAGCGCGAAGCAATTGCTTTACGCATACCATTCATAGCCACAGTAGTGAATTTTGCGGACTCTGCTGGATGCGCATGATCAGCATGTTGAGCTTGTACAGGGTTTTCACGTTGATATACAGCTTCAACATCTTCCTTACAGACTCGTCCACGTGAACCCGATGCACGACAATCATGCAAATTAATGCCCCATTGTTTTGCCAAACGGCGGGCAACAGGTGTCGCTAGAACATAACTGTCATCTGCTTTAGATTTCGCGGCTTTCGTGCTGGCTTGATGACGTACATCTGGCCAAGAACCACCAGCAGCTTGAACTGCGGCCTGAATATCTTGAACACTGATACGGCCTTCACGTCCAGAACCCGTAATCTGAGCCAAGTTTACATTATGCTTTTCAGCCAATTTCAAGGCATGTGGCGTTGCAAAAATATCATCGCTTTGTTGGTAGCCTTGTAACTCATCAGGAATAGAATATCCACCCTGAGTCACCGCTTTTGATCCATTACCAACACTGTTCTGTTTAGGAGCAGCTTGTACTTTGGTTTCAACTTGAGCCACATCGACTTTTTCAGGAACCGCTGCTACCGCTTTATTTTCAGTTACAGCAGGTGTTCCACCTAAAGACTGTGCAAATGCTTCAACTTCTGCATCGGAAACTTGAGCGTCTGCACAAATTGCAATGATTCCACCTACGACCAGTGTGTCACCATCGTTAGCAATAATTTTTCGTAGCAGGCCATCAAAAGGTGCCTCCAATACATTGACGATTTTTGTGGTTTCAATTTCACAAATTTCCTGTCCTTTACTAAATTGGGTACCTTCCTGAATCAGCCATTGGGCAATCGTACCCTCTTCCATGGACAAACCCCATTTTGGGATTTCTAAAGTTTTAATTTCGCTCATCCTAAGCCTCCAACGTCTTGCGTACAGCCTGTTCGATGCGTTCTACACTAGGTAGCCATTCTTTTTCTAGTACTGGTGAAAATGGTACGGGTGAGTGTGGTGGAGTGACTAATTCGATTGGTGCTTTAAGATAATGAAAGCCTTTCTGGGCAATAAGCGCAGCCACATCATGTCCGAAACCACAACGTGCTGCTGATTCATCTACAATCACCACACGACCTGTTGAAGCTACTGACTCTAAAATGCCATCTTCGTCTAATGGTGAAATGGTTCTAGGGTCAACCACTTCAACCGAAATGCCTTCTTTTGCGAGCTTATCAGCGACTTCATTGGCACGATGCACCATCAAGCTTAAGGCAATAATGGTGATATCTGTGCCTTCACGGGTGTAATTTGCGACACCAAAAGGAATAGTGTAGGCCTCATCTGGCACTTCGCCCTTAATGTCGTACAACAACTTGTGCTCACAAAAGACTACTGGATCGTCATCTCGAATGGCTTGAATCAACAACCCTTTCACATCATAGGCACTTGAAGGCACCACCACTTTTAAACCAGGCACTGAGGCAAACACGTTATATGGCGACTGAGAATGCTGCGCTGCTGCGGAAAAACCTGCACCGATCATGCCTCGTACAACGAGTGGCGCTTTGGCTTTGCCACCAAACATATAGCGGAATTTAGCCGCTTGGTTATACAGCATGTCATAACACACGCCGTAAAAATCCATAAACATTAAATCTGCCACAGGTCTTAAACCCGTTGCAGCAGCACCTGCCGCCATACCAATAATCGCTGATTCTGTAATTGGAGTATCAATGACTCGTTCAGAACCAAATTCAGTCCATAAGCCTTTGGTTACACCAAGTACACCGCCAAAACCTTCCAGTTTATTGTCATCGGTATTTTTGCCACCATGCCCACCACGAACATCTTCACCGACCACAATGACACTTGGGTCTCGGCGCATTTCTAATTCAATTGCTTCTTTAATCGCGTTTCGATAACTTTTATTTGGCATTTTTCTACTATTCCTTTAGTAAGAGACGTAAACATCAGTAAGTAACTGAGAGACTTCTGGGTACTTAGCTGCGCGTGCTTTTGCAACGGCATCGTCTACATTGGCTTTAGACTGGGCGTCAATCGCATCGAGCTTGGCTTCGTCAATTTTGTCTTTGACTTTTTCACGGAATATCTTCAATGGGTCTTTATGTTCTTTGACATAATCCAGTTCTTCTTTAGAACGAATAAGTCCCGGATCACCTTCAAAATGTCCATAAAAACGGTTGGTTACCGTTTCAATCACACTCGGACCTTCACCACGGCGGGCACGTTCAATGGCTTTTTGTGCAACTTCATACACAGCAAAAAAGTCTGTTCCATCTACTTTTTCAGCGGGTAAGCCAAAACCTGCTGCTCGGCCTGCAATGTCTTTACTGCCTACGGCATAATCATGTGCAGTACCTTCACCAAAACCGTTATTTTCAAAAACAAAAATGACAGGAAGCTTTAACACAACAGCCATATTAATGGCTTCAAAAGTTAAGCCCTGATTTGACCCGCCATCACCGGTAAAAGATAGACCAATCCCACCATTTTTGAGTGTTTTAGCACTTAAAGCTGCCCCAATAGCCAAAGGTGGACCACCACCCACAATACCGTTTGCACCGAGCATGCCTTTATCTAAGTCCGCAATGTGCATTGAGCCGCCTTTACCACGACACAAACCATCATCTTTGCCAAAAATTTCTAGCATCATGGCGTGAATGTCACAGCCCTTAGCAATACAATGTCCATGCCCACGGTGTGTTGATGTAATGAAGTCCTTATCTGTTAAATTTTCACAAATCCCTACTGCAACAGCTTCCTCACCGCTATAGAGATGGATGAAACCAGGAATATCACCTGTATTGTTTTCATCGTGAAGTCGATCCTCAAATTCACGAATGTCGCGCATTCTTTTGTATGCTGCTAGCAATTGCTCTTCCGTTAATTGCATATCTTTGTTCCTTATTCACTACGCTTAAAAGAAAATCCAAAATTGAATAATTGGATTTTTAAATCGTATATTTATATAAGAATATTTTTATTTAATTTCATATTAGACTAAAAAAATATAATGCATAAAAAGATGAGATAAATATTAAAAACAGAAGGTTATGAAATTAAAAATTTTTGTAAAATTTTACAATAGTTCAATCACATATAAAAACAAACCTTTAACCAACCTTTGTTTTATATGATAAGTTTTTTGCCCTGTTTTAATATTATTAATGCATTTAAAGCAGTTTATTTAATATCAGGATATATATTAATTATTTTAAACGATGGAGTGTTTGAAATGGATTTAAATAACACAGTATTAACAGGAAAGAAGCTACGTGGCGCTGAAAAAATGGCGCGTATTCCGATTAAAGTTGTTCCAACCGAAACGACACTGAAAAAGCCAGAATGGATTCGGACTAAAATTAGTCAACCCGAGGAAGTCCAAATCATTAAGGATTTATTAAGGCAACAAAAACTACATACCGTTTGTGAAGAAGCGGCCTGCCCTAATTTGCCTCAATGCTTTAGCGGAGGGACTGCAACGTTTATGATTATGGGAGATATTTGTACCCGACGTTGTCCTTTTTGCGATGTTGCTCACGGTCGACCAAATGTATTGGATCTTAATGAGCCCAAGCATCTGGCTGAAACAGTCAAGAATCTAAACTTAAAGTATGTCGTGATTACTTCGGTTGATCGAGACGACTTAAAAGATGGTGGTGCACAGCATTTTGCTGATTGTATTCGAGAAATTCGTGAAACAAGTCCAGAGACTTTGATAGAAATTTTGGTTCCTGATTTTCGTGGTCGTGCAGATCTTGCACTCAAGATTCTGAGCCAAAACCCACCTGATGTTTTTAATCATAATATTGAAACCGTTCCACGTCTGTATAAAGCCATGCGACCAGGCGCTGACTATCAGCATTCATTGGATTTACTCAAAAAATTCAAACACTACTGTCCTGATATCCCAACCAAATGCGGTTTGATGGTCGGTTTAGGAGAAGTTGAGGCTGAGGTTATTGCGTTATTAAATGATTTGAAAGATTATCAAATTGATTATGTCACAATCGGCCAATACTTACAGCCATCTAAGTCTCACGCGCCAATTCATCGCTTTGTTACATTACAAGAGTTTAAGCATTATCAAACTCATGGAGAACGCTTGGCGTTTAAAAATATTTGGAGTGCACCATTGGTACGATCAAGTTATTTTGCTGACCGCCAGTATTATGGTGAGGTTGTACCTGCCCCATATATACGTGAATGACTTTTTATTATTTACATGCTTCATTGATAAATATGACAGTTACGTTTATTAACATTTCAGATGGAAATAGTCATTTTCAGCTCATAAGAACACTTTTAAAGTAGCTCAAGGACTGGTAAAGCCAAAAGATCTAACTTAACCAAGCAAAGAAAAAAGCATTTAAAATCGAAGCAAGAAGAAATGACGTAAATGACTATAAATTTTGAAGCTCATTTCTAAAGTTTGAAAATATTACAGTCTCATCATAAAGGAATATGATATGAACCTGTTCAATACACCACCTGCAAAAAAGCTGCAAACGACGCATTTAATTAATCAAACTACTGTGCATGCTGCCCCTGTTTTAGCATTGCCTCAAGAAGATAAAACGTCTTTATTCCGCCGTTCTATTCAGCATAATTATGCAGATTTACTCAAAATAGCAAATGATTCAGATATGGCGATTGGTCTTACAGATCATCACGGGACTCTCTTATGGACATGGAGTAGTTCAGCCATGCTTTCTTCTGCTGAACAAGTTCATTTTATTGAGGGCGGACATTGGTCTACACAGGCAGTTGGAACCAATGCGATTGGTATGGCGTTAAACAGCCAAATATCAAGTTGCGTCTATTCTCATGAAAACCAAATGGACAGTGTTAGAGATTGGGTTTGTTATGCCGCACCGATTTGGGACCCAACATCGGGACAATTTCACGGCATTATTAACCTTTCTACAAAATATAAAAAACATACGCCTTTAGGGTTGCTCGCAGTTGAACGCTGTGCAGATTTAATACAGCGAGCCATAAAATTTGAGCAGCAAAATTTTTTGTACATTAAAGCGCTAGGTTCGCCTTGGGTTCAATTTAATGGGCAAACTTTAAACTTGAGTCACCGTCAAATTGAAATACTTTGCATTTTAGCTTTGCATCCCCATGGAATTGGCTTAGAAGAGTTACACTATGCCCTTTATGGTGAGCGTAGTGTCAGCCTAAAAACCCTAAAGGCTGAGCTTTCACAACTTCGTAGCTTATTACCCCATTCAATTGAGGCTCGCATTTATAGGCTTAGCTGTGAAGTTCAATGTGATTTTTTACGTGCTGAACAATCATTAAATGCAAATCTTATTTCCAGTACATTCTCGCTATATAAAGGTAGCTTTCTCTCTAAATCAGAAAGCCCTTTACTCAGCACTTGGAGACATTGTTTTGATGCCCGTTTGAGCCAGTTGATCTATCAAATAAAGGATATCGATCAATTATTAAGAATTATTGGGCAAACACATGACCGAATTGATGCGGTACAGCGTTTATTAGAGTTATTACCACAGGACAGTATCCACCGGAATTATTTTACAAATCTGATTTAAAGCGATTTTTAACTTTTTACTTTAATCAAGTTTTTATTAGTAAATAAGCACCTTAAAAGTTTAAGGTGCTTAAATGAAAGACATTAGTATGCGCAACCATCATTCTTGATATGAGTTGTTTCAAAAGGTCGTTTGAATTTACTCTGTATCTTTAGTTTTGCTTTAAGCAAGTACCAAAAAGATTTTGGTTTTCTAGCTAATGAATGTAAGAATAGATAAGTTTAAAGTGTGACTAAACATTTAAAGAATACACTTCAGCTGTATTTTGTTGTTCAACCAAAGTTTGTATTGTAAAACTCTGATTATTCTTTTGATCGCATGCAAACGCATACTTTTGATCCAATTGAAATGCGCAGCCATTTAACAGTGGACAACTTGCGAATAACTCGGCAACCCAATCAACAAATGCTCGAACCTTTGGAGATAAGTGTCGATTCTGTAGATATACTACAGATATAGGCATAGGTTCAGGTAACCACTCACTTAATACTTGCTTTAATGCACCTGATTCCAAGTGTTTAGCAACCATAAAGTATGGGCATTGGATTAAACCAAATCCTTGTAATGCCAAATCTATATAAGAATCTCCGTCATTTACTGAAACCTTGCCTTTAACACCTGCACTCTGTACTTCTCCATCTACTACAAAACTCCAATCTAGATTACGCCCAGTACGGCTATTGAAATATTGGACCACTTGGTGTTTTTGTAAGTCATTGATTACTTCAGGTTCACCATGTTTTTCTAGATAATCTGGCGCAGCAACCGTCACAAAATTCATGGTTCCTATACGTCGAGCAACTAAACTTGAATCTTTAAGCTGACCAATACGAATTACACAATCGACCGCATCTTGAACTAGATCTACAGGACGATCATTCATCCCAATCACTAAATCGATATCTGGATATTTGGCATGAAAATCGCACAGCATCGGTATCAAAATTATACGCCCTATCGATGCTTTCACATCAATGCGCAAACGCCCACGCGATCCACGTTCAGAATCATGAAAAGTCGATTCTACATCTTCTACATCCGCTAAAATTTGTGCAGTGCGTTCGTAATATACAGCGCCATCTGGCGTCAAACTAATTTTGCGTGTGGTTCGGTTAAGTAATCGAATTTGTAAATGTTTTTCCAATCCTTGAATCGTTGTTGTCACTGAAGCACGAGGTAGACCTAAACTATCTGCTGCCAAACTGAAACTGTTGGTTTCGACGACTTTATTAAACACTTTCATGGCATGAAAAAGATCCACATATCACTCCTATGACCATAACGTTGAAATTTAAACTCAATTATTATGAATTTTCGACTAGGGTCTGTTGACATTTACTGTTCATAATTAACCCTATAAAGGTAGCCATAAAA
>ERZ650302.1396-NODE-1396-length-13434-cov-7.462366_pt1 | contig 13434 bp, 10 predicted proteins | sample MGYA00376238_ERZ650302 | MGnify/ENA primary metagenome ERZ650302 (study PRJEB26733, sample SAMN07839298) | wastewater metagenome | biome: urban; feature: wastewater treatment plant; material: waste water | place: USA: North Carolina | collected 2016-04-28 ... | reverse complement strand
AGCATCACAGTTTACTTCGAATTGATCAGCAGTTCTTTGAACGATGCTCGAATTCATGTTAGTAGACATTGAATGCTTAAAACGCATATCGTCATAAGCAGAGAAGTCGCTATCAATACTAATAGGATTACCCTCACTATCAAGAACTATAAAATAACCAACGTGTTCACTGTGGTTACCGGGTTGATAGATCGGAATAACGGATTCAGTAGGCAACTTGATAATCAAAGGTGCGCCAACTGTTTCGCGTTCGAGTTGGTTACTCGTTTTAACTCTACGTAAATTAACTGTAGTATGGGGTTTGTTCTTATAGAGTAAACTAGTCAGTTGTTTGTCGGTAAGTCTAGTATTACTTTCAGTGCCAACCGAGAATACTTTATTGGAGCTAAGATTACCGTCTAATATTCTTCTAGAACTGTTCTTCCTTCTGGTCTCGATGATCTTTGGTAGTTTAAGAGCAGAAAAATTATCAATCACGATAATATCTTCTAGCGCTACAGCTTTCTTATCCTTGTCCATGAACTTGACAACAGGATCAATCGTTCCAGACTGTGGACCAGCATCTCCAAGGAAACTTTCTAAACCAAAGTTCCTAGTCGTTGAATTAGTTTGTGTAACAGTACTAGCACCCAACCATCCCGCTGATTTAAAGATGCCTTTGTCATCCATGTAAGTTTTCAGACTCTCCAAAGAGATATCTACTTTACCATTGATTAAGTCATCCACTGAGTTTTCTGGAATAACTACGACTGGATATGCTCCGTCTTTCAGTAATACTTTCTCAAGCATAACTGGGATTTCTTCATTGATGCCGTATTCATCTTTCAGGTAATCTTCAATAATCGGAAGAATCAGATTAGTGATAGGAGATACCAGAAGATCACTAGGAACACTAACACTCAATTCTGAGCTATACATGTCCTTAGGTGAATTAATGAGGCTAATTAAGATATCGCCAGCCAACCCTAATTCTGGAAATAAATCCATGACATTAGTGTTGTCTTTTTTCTTTTGTGCAATATCTTTGGAAATCCCTATGATGTTAGAATGATTCGGTGCAGTTACTTTTCTGTTGCCACTCTGATCGAATTCTTTTCTGTCAGTTGGTTGAACTAACTTACTCAGGGTGGCAGCAATAATCGGAGTATCTCGCACTAAATTAACTGCTGGGATTTGTTTGCCGCTGTTATTCGCGGAAACAAGTGCCCTGAAATTATCTTTACTCATTGCAGACCTTTTTCGTAAACGTTTTTGAAATGGAGATTTTTGATGAGTCTCAATTATTACAAACTCTACGTTAATCAAGTTCTGGATCTATCCAAAACTATGGTTATCAAAGTAGAAGCAGTAGCAGACTCAATTAATGAGAGATTAAAGGCTACCTACGGTAACGTATTTGATGTTGATGATAAACGTACATGGAAATACTATCTTAACTTATCTGGCCAGTACCATAGCACTGACAAAAAAATCTATGTCACATCATTGGATACTCTACAGACTATTGAGTTTAGTAGAGATACTCTAGCTATACATAGAGCAACAGCTAAAGCTTACGAGTATGGTACTCGTTACTACAGAGAATTACTGAGCCAGTATCCAGAATACGAACAATTCATCCTAGGTGCCCTTTATCCTGTTAATATTGAGCAAGCCATTAACGCTGAGGATTTCACCGTTATTGGTTATCCTATTAATCTAATAGAAGATAACGAAGTATCTTTAATAGATAATATCAATAAGTGGCTTTATGGTTTTAAGGAACGTTGGTACAATCGTCAATTTAATCTGACAGATACTAATTACATCTCAGCATTTTTAGCTGTTATGTTCTTACAGTTGCCACCCCTTATCATCTCTTTGAGATTGAGATCTTGTAAGACACCAGAAGCTCATAGCTTCCATGTAAGAGAGTATTTAGAATCTCACGGTATGTTGGATGTCTATCTATCCAATATGACCCGTAAGCAGGCTTTGTTCTTCTATAGAAACATTAACTATATTGAACGTAACTCTGGTAAACGTGAGACATTTGAATGGTTGATTGAAAAGGTGATGACGGATAGAAATCTCCCGATATCCGAATTCAATATGCATCATGATATCGCTTCGATGCCAGAAGCTAATACTCCTAAAGCAATGTTCAGGAAACGCTTACTCAATGAAGAAGCACGTATCTTTGAACATGATGCTGGTATTTACAACCTAGCTTACATTCTCTCTAAGGAAGAACCAGAAGCTGTTGGAAATAGTGAGTATAGAGCCATACACGAAAAAGATATAGAGAATAAGTTCCAGAGAAGTATCACTAATAGATACAAGACCAAAGTCTTAGAGTCAGCTATGTTTGATTACAGCGATTCTATGGCTATTACTCAGGCAGATATTGCTCTGAATAACTGGATCTATTTATCTCAGAAGAATAAGTATACGTCCTACATTCCTGTAACTAATCCTGTCTCTGGTGCCACCACAACAGTCGATGTTAAGGTAGGATTGATTCTGTTTCTTTATGCTTATTGTAAAGCACATGGCCTTAATGTAAAAAACATACCGCCTCTTGTTGCAACTAGAGTACCTATAGATCCTGTTCCAACACGAGATGAGGTCTACTCTATTGTTGATAAGAACTATGTACCAATTGAGTACATTGATTTTATCTTAGACTTACATAAGCCACACGAAACAATTATCTCGACTTCTGCCTTTACCGATTGGGTTTTAGCCCATCATGAGGCAGCTATCAAACAAACGTATTTCATCTCGAATCATGAGCATATGTACACTAGAGGTCTAGTGCACAATGCAGTAAGTCGTTTGTATCAGGTAGCCGTGGTTGAGAATGAGTTCACTGGTAAAGACTTTGAATCCATATTAAAGTTTAACAATATCGACATCGAAGGTCTAGGAACCAACGATTGGATTAGACTTTATACTGAGATCTATAAAGAAGCAACTGGTTTCGACATGAACGCTACCAGTGTAACCAGTGATCTGCAAAAAGCAATGGTGTCATTGCTTAGACAGCTTTCTAGTTATTCTATCCAGTTTGTCCAGAGCATCAATAAGTCTAGTATCAAAGTTCTTAACTGGGCCGCCATTAGGCTAGGGGATGTTAAATATACTGGTAGAGCTTTGTATGAAGTACAGTTAGCTCTAATGCGTGTTTTCAAACTAGTTATCAAGAACTATCCTAAGTTCGAGTTTGAATTACCAGATATTCTACAGAACTTCACACTCAGATCAGATCTAGAAGTAGAATTCATTGACATTCCAGTAAACATCATGGGTGATGTTAAGATCAGTAATAAGAAGATTGTTGATCTGGGAATGTTTAAACTCAATCAACACATTGGGCCTTATTGTGCTGGATCTAATCTCTTTGAGATACCTCTATTCAAGCCGTACTATGACTTGTCACCAGAGGAGAAGAAGAAGGTTAAGGATATCTATACGAATTATCCTACTCCAGACGATTACATTCCGAATGTGGACGTTGAAACCATTGCTAAGTCTCTGAAGATTGGTGTTAATAACATTAAGCCTAGACTTAACATTATGGACTCCTATGTTAACTTCTATGTTAGTAAGACGTACGAAGCTTTCTACAACGATGACATCAAGGTTATCTTGGATGGTTTCTACAATAACATTGAAGATACATTCGTTATCAATCATCAGGTGTTTAAGGGCTACTATAAAGCAGAGTCATTTAAGTATATGTCACAGATTCCAGAAGAGACCAACTGGAAGGGCGAAGAATACACAGGTGGTATTCTGTTAGGTCCTCTGTATAGTGTCAAGAAGGCTGGTGATATTGATCTTGAACTGAAACCCATTACAACTGTCTATGAAGATGGAAGTATTGTGTTCGAACCTCAGTATTTAAACTTCGATATTGCAATGCACTGGTATAACTATGCTCACGCAGAGTTTAGCATTCAGTACAGACCATTAGAAAGCATCTTAAAGGCTATGAAGGTGGTTACCCATGATTTGGATGCAGGAACGCTGGTGTCGCCAGGTGGTGATCGTGAACTTGATGTTAAGCCTACTTACATTCGATTCACAATGCCTAGAGTCCCGACACCTTATAATCCATTAGGTGGTTATACTTATCTCGTGTTGGACTACGAAGTATCGAAGACCACCACGATGAATACCGGTACATTTAGCATGAACCCAATGGTCTTCAGATATGGTAATGGAACCTTTGCAACTAAGCTTGGCATAGGCCATGTGGATATAGCAAACGTTAGATTAACTAGATTTGAATATAATGTTTCTCAAACATTTGGTACTCAATTCTTACAGAAGACTCTTGCTAACAAGAATGGCATCTCTCATAGAACAATACCTAAGATGATCTTTAGATACATCAACTCTGACCTGGATATAACTAACTGGCGACTATAAATAAGGAAATCTTTTGTGAGCTAGGGGTTAGTTCCCCTAGCTAATTTGAAACTCTCAATACGGATTTAAAAAATGGAAGTTTACCGCAGAACTATCTACGGGGCCACCTTACAAGCTGCACAGTTTTTTGGTATCCCCGCATTGATTCAGAAATTCTCTACACTAAATGAGAAATTGAATATTCAGCCTACTGCTGCACTGGGTGCTAATGAAATGCCATCGGTGGGGTATATGACTATCGGTATCGGTGGTCACATGAGTGTACCTGGTCAGGATGACATTCCTCTGATTTCGAACAAGATTCATAAATCAGACGATGCTGCTCCTTTCAAGCTATTCCCTTTTGTCTTGCGTCCTATCAATAACGATATTAGCAGAGCACAACAGGCACGCTTTGCCCTTCGTACAACTGTGACAGTGGGTGGTGAGCAATATTTTGCTTACTATGCACGTCGTTTTAGTAAACAGTCCCTGACGGTGGTTCCTGAGAGACGACATGTGGAAAATGGTAACACTACCATTACTTTGTTCGAACCTACCAGTGATAACCTTAACCCTGTTCCGCAAGACTTGAGTCCTACAGCAGTAAACACTGTTAAAGGTGAGTATCTTGCCGCTAGCGTTAAACTGAAGATTACTTTAGATGCCTTCGATGCAGAAGAGATCTTGAAAGCAGCTATTATTCTTCACAACAGTGAAGACTATGCTTTCATCTCTGAAATCGGATTGGTCTCTGGTGTGAATCGTTCGGTGACAGTACCTAATGGTTCTGGTAATTCTTTTAGCTTCAATGAAGTTATTGCTGCCCAGACCACTCACCATATCAGTGCACTGCAACCTGTTAAGAGTCAACGTGGTGGTTTCGATATCGACCTAGAAGTCGGTGCTATCGAGCCTCTGTTCAAACTCACACAGTAATGCAGATAGTGTCCGATAGTAGTATATTCGAAAAACAAACTTTCAATATACTAGGTATTGATCCCGGTACTGATACTATCGGATTTTCTATCATCACAGTTAATATAGACGATCTCAAAATAGTATCAGTTACTCCGTGGACAGAAAAGGTATCAAGATTCTTAGATGAAGATTCCTTTGAAGTACAAATACATTCAGCTAAATACAGTAGACTTAGATTAATTAGCGAAAAGTTTTCACAAGTACTGACCGTATATAACCCAACAGTAGTTGCATCAGAAGCCCCTTTCTTTAATAGGCTTAGACCTAACGCTTATGCTCCTTTAGTAGAGACGGTATTTACATTGCAAAGAGCTTTGCATCTTTGGGATGATTACAAGCCTCTCTACATGATCGACCCGCCTTCTGTGAAGAAAGCCGTAGGAGCACAGGCGCGTGGAGATAAGGATGCTGTCAAGAAAGCTATTAAACTAATCAAGGAATTAGAAATGGTCAACTTCAATAACCTTGATGAACACTCTATTGATGCAACTGCCGTAGGTTATTGCGAATTACTAAGACTGAGAGGTTAATATGGTTTTTAAAGCGTTTATAAAACTAATTCTAGGTTTATTAAAGGATAACTTTAAGTTCATCCTTATTGCCCTAGCTATTTTATTCGTTATCGTTGGTGGTAACAGACTCATTCGTGATCATTATTTGAATGCAGATAAAAAAGTTGAAGATGGTAAATCTGTCGTCATCAGTGTTCTTAAAGATGAGAACAAGAGTTTAAAAGATAAGAACGATACCATTGTTGATAACTCACGTATTGATGATAAAGAAATTGTAGTCAATATAGATGAGAAAGAAGGTATTAGAAAAGATACCGATAAAGCTAGGGAGAATCTTTCAGAAACAATCAGTAAGATCAATGAACATTATAAAGATGTTCCAGCGATGACTGATGAAAAGATGAAGGATACTTTAACTAAGCAAAAAGCCAAGGAGATTGCTACAGCACGAATTAACTCATTATGGGATACATATTGTGCTGGTGCGAATGATGATCCAGACTGCAAAGGAGTTAAGTGATGCTAAAGAAGTTTATAGTTCTATTGGCCGCACTCTTCATTACAGGTTGTGGTACGATTGTTAAGACTGAGATCAAGGAAGTTCCTGTTTACAAAATAGAAACTGTTTACGTGACCGTCCCTACTCACTTATTGAAGTTAAATACAATTCCTAGCCCTCCTAAGAAGAGTGTATACATAAACGCTTCTGACGAAGTGAAAGAAGATCTCATGATTCGATATAGTCAATCACTGATTTCAGAATTGAGAATGTGTATTGCTGATAAGAAGGCTATCACAAACATCATGAATGAAAAAGTGAAGGCTGGTGAGGAAAGAGATAAAGCGAAGAAGGAGTCTAAATAATGGGAATAGGTTTAGGCGACTTCGATAAAGACTCAGTTCATAACCTGAGCACACCTACTAAGAGAATGCCTAATATGGGTAGGTTTCCGGGTCCTGGTGGAGGTATGGATGGAAGAGATCCTGGTGGATTTCCTTTCCCTACTGATTTCAATGACCTGGATGGTGGTAACGATGTTTTCGTGGCGGATGATGAAGCTCTTGAAAATGTAATTACAGCAACAATCGCTAATCTATCTGAGGAAGATAAAACGAAAGCTCTGCGAGCTTATTACAGACAACAGTTAAGATCCGAGACTGTTGAACAAAAGCTCAATGAACGCAAGACAAGAATGATTAATAGAGCTAGAATGCATGAATGGGTAAAGTATTTACTCATCTTTGTTTCTTCACTTCTTTTAATTAGCTTGATTGCAATTGTTGTAACTATCATTTACACTAGCTTGACTAGCGGCACTATGTCAGAGTCAGGTATCCTGTCTGCCATTGTGACTTTCTTCTCTGAGATTGTCAGAATGCTTCTATCAAGTTAAGGAGTCAATTATGGGTATTATTAAGATTGCCATGGAAGATGGTAATAACAAGAATACAAGCCAAGAAACTGAAGTAGTGATCTATGCCAAGATTACTAATCCCGATGGATTAGCGCAAGCAGTCCATATTGAACAACATGAGCAAGCGCAGATTAAATCTGCTAAAGGTTCTGTTAGAATTCGCAAAATCACAGTAGAAGGTAAAGAACCTGTCTATGAGATGACTAGCAAAGAAAAACAGAAAACTCAGGGTGTTCAAGCTAGCATTGAAACCACAGAACGTATCAGTGAAAAGGTTTATAACCTCTTTATGGCTGTTTGTGATACTTTCATGAGCAAGACTCGTTATGTGTTCAAAGCGGAGACTATTCGTGGTAAAAAGGGAGATCTTGAGTTCGAGATTAAAGCTAAGGATATGAACTTCGAAGTTGATGTCTTTAGGAATTCGAAAGGTAAGGTTTCCGAGTGGTGTAAGATTGATTTGGAAGTTGACAAACTCAAAGATATCCTTGATGCCAATGACCTTACTGTCGAACAGATTAAACTGATCGCACGTATTGGTCAATTACCCTTCTCACCTAACAATGTGGTTATTGAAGATGGTACGGATGAAGATCCAGACAAAAGAGCACTCATCACTGAACTCTATAGTTCTGAATTCCTCATTCCACGATAAAGATACTGGGAGACCTTCGGGTCTCCCTTTATGACGTAATAAAAACATTTCAGCGATATATAACGGTTTTGAGCTATAATCATAGCTTCATCAAAACTTCTACTTTTAAGGAAAACCGTTATGACCAATATGCAAGAACTTCTCAAGCAGCGTATGGCTATCAATGCCAAGATTCGCTCGCTGCGTGTTATTAAGATTAACCGTTACATTGCAATTTTGACAGTTGCTGGATCACTGAAGAAGAACGAATTGAAGCTTTACAATAAGCTTCATGAGGAACTACAAAAAGGGATACCAAATCACGATAAGGTCGATGATATCATTGATCAATTGGAAACCATTCTTGATCTGTAAAGCGGCATAAAGAGAGTACCTTCGGGTACTCTCTGATATGCTCTTTATTTTTTTTTTGTTTAATCTAAGTCGTGTTTTACAAACTCGACACTTACATCTTCTTGCACAATTAACTTACCATCACCGATATTAGCTAATCTCTTTCTGATAGAGCAACGATCACCAGTTGATAACACAGTCAAGGCATCGAGATTCATATCGCCGCCTAAACCGGATATAGATAAACTAATCACGTCGTCGCCATAGACTCGCTCAAGAGAAGAGACAATAGCCGACATTGAGATAGTCTCTTTCTTGAGATGTTCATCAATGGTTTTGATAGTGGAGTTAGTAAGAGACATGCAAAGTGCAGAGTTCTCATAAACTTGTTTATTCACTGTTAACTTAATGTTGAAAGCTTGATTAGCTTCCAACTGTGTAATAGTGCCACTACCAACCATTACACGAATGTTACTCAGATTTGATTTAGGATAGAAGTAGATTCTGGTCTGTTCAAGACCGACTTTGTTCATCTCCGAAATCTCATAAGTGATCCAGTTAACAACTGTGTTGATAAACGATTCTCTGTAAAGGGTGGAAGAAGGATCAGTGCTGAAGTAGTAGAGACCCTCGACGAACATGATATCTAATTGTCTAGAAACATATTTCTGTCCAATAGGAATCAATTCACCCTTCGTGTCTAACTTAGCGTCACCAACTTTGTACTTGTAGATCTGATTACCATTTGCATCCAGTACAGGATCACCCTTACGATGCTTAATGTCATAGACTAATTCGCCATTAGTACCAAAACTAAAAATGCTGCCAGTAATAGGATCAATGTTATAAACGTCTTCTCCATAAACCGCTGGAACATTTACGTCCCATTTCTCATATGGGGCACTACTTGCAATGCTTCTGTTACTAGTCCAGAGATATTCTAAGTATTTACCGAAAGTGAAAGTGGCTTTCTCATGAGTAATAGCCGCAATACGGGTAGGTAATAAGAACTCACCTAAGTAATTATCGATATCATGTCTAGACCAACCAGCGTTCATGTTGGTGCTAGTGCTATAAACAATATCAAACTCTTGAGATAACTTACAACCGAAACGTGTTGAGATATTACCAAACAATCTGAAAGAATTCAAGAATAGGACATTTGAAGAATCGATATCAAAACTGGTATAGATATCGAACTTAAATATACGTTCACCGGATTGAAGTTTTTGTAGTAAAGTACCATTTAGGAAAACTCTACTAGCCTCATATTCAGGAACAAAAGATAACTGAACATGAATTGCATCATCTGGTAAATTTCTAAAATCTTCGTTAGATTTAGTCTCAATCAATACTTGATAACCATAAACGGTTTTAGTAATGGTGAACTTATCCGTGTTAACCTGAAGCATAGTAGTGTCATTTTGATCGACAAATTCTACCAACTTAAACTCAGGTCTGTCCATGAAATATGGTCTAACTGCAAAGTCTTCAGCAGTGGCATCCAATACATAATGGAAAGGTGTATAGAGATAATTACCAGAGCTTACTAATGGAGCAATTAGATCAGGTGTCTTACTTAAAATATCAGCAACTACGTTTGCTTGTACGATATTGATAACACCGTTATTATTCTGATAGAGAAGATCAGGTGTCAGTGTTATACGATCACCGTTATTAAAAACAGCAGGATGATCCTTAATCGAATCCATAGACAGAATAATGGACTCCATCGATGTGGATGCTGCCGTGATTAACTTCTCGTCAAAAGGTTTAGGTAAAGCTCTAGTGGCATGGAAGATACGGTTAGTCACCAAATCCACAGTCTTAACAATATCGAAACCACGATTCTCAATGTGTGCAGTAATCTGTGCGTTTGTGATAGGAACATTTCTATCACCGATTGCATTAGTCATTACACGTTTTCTCAATTGATCAAATGACAATTGATTCTTACCACCATAAACAGTCTCATTAGAATAAATGAAGACATCGGGAATCTTTACCCAAGCAGCCACAGCAGCAGTATTATCAGCTTTATCGATAGCAATCCATCTTGCTTTGAAACTAGATGGTTTAAACTTATCTAAACTGATACTGATCTCGCCTTTAGTTTGATAGATATCAACACGAACAGAACCAGATACCATGTTATTGGTAAAATAGATCTGAGGAATATAAACTTCAAGTTTATTGTTGATAACTTTCAAAACAGCAGTAACTTCACCGATATCGTATACTTGATCGGTATGAGTGGTTTTAATTTCTTTCCACTTACTGTTGGATGCGTTGTTCTTGTAATAAACTCTTGCGTAATAGAATTGATCATTGAAATCAATTGTTTGACGCATCAGTTTAGCACTATTAATTTCAGTGGTTTTAGACTTGATGGTGAATTGAACAACATCGACATCCATGATCAAAACATCATCGTCTAAATTCTTGATCTTAGTGATCTTGTAATCGACAACGTTGGTTGACAAAGATTGCAAAGGTGATTTAGTGTCGGTATCGTAGACAACCTGAATACCGCCGTGGATCAACTGCTTAATCTCGATTGGATACTGGATTGAGAAGATAGTGTCTTCGATAATGAATTCACTGTTCCTGGGTATAACAATCTTCTTAATGCCAGTTGCTGGATCGGTAATCATTGAAGCCAGCACTTGCTTCATTGGAACTACAATAGTGAACTTTGTAATAGCCGGTGAGGCAAATCTATCGATATAGTCTTTATCCGACATATGGAGATAAAGATCTTCCAATGTCTGAGCGCAGCTTGGATACTGGGCTCTAGTGGTTACCTCATTATCAATGATGAAACCAGCAGTATTCACAGCACTAGATTCAACCAACTTCATAAAAGGATTAGTGGCATCTACAATATCAGTTTCACCATTCAGATATTGTTGCAACAATTCCAAAGAAGTTTGTTGGATACTTGCAGGATTAGTGTTAATTAAGTCCAGCTTTCTTAAAGCGTGGCCTACCGCTGTATCCTCTGATAGAAGATCAGAAAAGTTATTTGACATGTTTATTCACCTTCTTCACCAAATTCGGCATTTTCTTTTGGATTGAATCCTAATACATTATCCAATTTAGAATCAAACTCTTTGTATGCATCAATCTTAGCAGCGTAGTAATCTGCGTTTACATACCACTCTAGTTCTCTAGTTTTTGGATTAATTCTAGGATAACCGCGATTGTTAAAAATATCCAGATACTCAAAAGGAATCTTAATCATGGATGGACCAGGAACATCGTGAATACGATTGACCTTCATCCCAGAATTAAAATAACCAACCACTTGATTGAATGCTCTAATCAAAATATCATCATCATAGATAGCACCCATACACTTGAATGGGATTTGAATTTCATTGTTACCGTCATGATAAGGTTTAGTAGCATCGAAGTCGAATACTGAGGCATAAGGAGCAGCATAAGGAAAGCTTGCACCACAAGCAGCGATACGAACTACATAACGTTTTGTAGCATCCAATACCAGTCTATAAATTCTAGTATTGTAATCAATTTCATTATTGATTAAGAAGTCTGGATAAGGACTTAATACACCTTCAAAAACGTTTGACATATAGTGTTCCCAAATATACATCATCATTGTAATTGGGTCGCCTTTACTGTTTCTAAAGGTAGCTGTTAAATCGTATGCCGAATAGTTGACTGCTAGTCCGTCTACTATTGACCATTCTTCTTTATAAGGTCCAGATTTTGAAGTAAAGGTATCGACTCTGACATCAGGCCAACCTGATATATTAAGTAGATTATTTGTTAAGATAGGTATGAAAGCTTGCTGAGGATCAACCAAGGGACATTCAATCCTATCGATACCTGAAACTCCAGTACCGTATGCGCTATCTAGACGAGGATCAAGAGTATTTCTGATCAGTCGAAAATAAGATAGAGGCTCAGTAGTGAGAAGTTTAGTAAATAATCTGTTTTGTCTCAGATTCGCTGCTCTGAAATTCAATTGAGGTCTTGTGAAGAATGTTAGCCCGTAGTGATCTTTATTTTGTGGGATAGCTAACGGTGTTTGTCTATGGTTAATACCGTAGACGTTCTTAGTCATTTCGTTACCTTCTGATCTAGACAGATCGAAGAAAGAATCTTGACTTACACTGGTATCTACATTGAACAAAGAATGATTACCAAAACCTAACTGGTTAACGTCCTTCACAGACACTTTAACTAGATTAGTATCGTTTATAGCGTCCATTATAGTTTCCTTACAGAAAAAGGATTTTGAAAATATGACTACTCTTTTAAGCCCCGTGAATGAGGGCACACTGGCAGCAGGTAGCGTTCTATCTACTGTTATGGATACGTACGCGAAGGCTCAAGCTGTTGGTTCACATTTAAAAACCAGTAGTCTTGTTAGCGCTACATCCGTTGCCCGTGTTGAGCCTATTGTAATTGTCGACAAGGATTGTTTATTCTTAGAATACCTTCCAGATATTCTTCAATCCACTCAAAGCATTTTCGTTGGATATTGGTTACAGGCTCTGAGCCTCATCACTAATGTAGGTGATGTGAATGTTGGCAGAGTACTGGACAAACTCAACCCCAACAGAAAAGTCGACACAAGTGGTTTCTTGAATACCATTGTAAGTGCTGGTATTGGTAAAGAAAGTTTGACTTATGCTTCTGAATCTCTGAAGTATAAATTACCTACCGTGGCTCTTGAAGCCAAAGACGACAACAAAGATGGAGCCATAGCTAAGGTTGATAATATTGCCGATCTGACGAATCTCTCAATCGGTAAGATCATCAATGTTACGATTAAGAATAACGGCCAAGAAGCTGTTATCCCTATTTCGTTCCGCTTGATGGTAAACACTCTGCCTCCTGCATCTTGTGTCCAGTTGCTCTCACAAGGTAGTGTGGATCTGTCGTTCTCTGAGCGTTGGTTTAAGTGGCGCGCTGGTCGTATCAGTTTTATTAAAGATCTCGTCTTCTGTCAGGATTTGATCCGTGAGCAGAAACGTACTCTTATGACGGATAAAGACGGTGTCTATTCCGAAATTGCAAAGCGTGCTAAGAACAGTAAACTTGCTAGTTTCTTCTCTAAGAATCCCTCTTTAGCTGAAGCTTCCAACATTGTGGTTATCTCTGAAGAAACTGC
>ERZ650302.1394-NODE-1394-length-13443-cov-13.042650_pt1 | contig 13443 bp, 11 predicted proteins | sample MGYA00376238_ERZ650302 | MGnify/ENA primary metagenome ERZ650302 (study PRJEB26733, sample SAMN07839298) | wastewater metagenome | biome: urban; feature: wastewater treatment plant; material: waste water | place: USA: North Carolina | collected 2016-04-28 ... | reverse complement strand
CATCATCACCAACTTTGAAACCTATTTGTCTATGGATATTATGAACTCCAACTGTATCAAAATCTACAAAAGTAAACTCCCCTATTCCAGAAGCTCCAAGAGCAATTCCAAGAGTACATCCAAGCCCACCACTTCCGATGATTGCTACTTTTTTATTTTGAAGAGAATCTTGTGTTTCTTGTCCCCAAAGTTTGATTTGTCTATTAAAATATTCGTTAAATTCTTCGTTCATTTTTATTCCCTAGTTTATTACTTAAGATTATTATTTTTATATTGTTTTATAATAATAGCAAATTAAAATTAAAATTCTTTGACTAGAATCAAGTATATTCAGGTTTTGGTTGGGCAACTAAAAGTTCATTTTCAAAAGTATTATTTATTACATCTTCATATAAGTACTTTTGAAACCCTATAAAAGTTTCTCGAATTGTTTTAATATCACCAATACTTTTTTTAGCATCATCAAGAGCATTATATTTTACAATCAATAAATCTTTTAATCTTGCATCATCAAGTTCTGTTACACCTTTTTCAATATATTGACTTAATACAAAATCTAAAAACTCTTGTTTCCCTGTATCATAATGACTTATTTTTAGTTTTGCTTTTCTTGCTCTTTGCAATCTGGGAACTAATTCTTTATGATACGCAATATATGATAATACATCAAAAAGGTCGCAGTCTTTTCCATGAACAACATCTTTTAAATTTTCAAGCTGTTCTACACTATATCCAGCTTCACTCAACTCTTCTATTAATCTTTTTCTTGTATCGGGTAAACTCCAAATACGTCTGAGCTCTTCTTCGTTTCCAAAAAACTCAGGTATTTTGTCAAAAAGTTTACTCACAAACTCAGAAGAAGAGATAGGTTTTCCCTCTGGTGAATAAAAAAGTGTTTGCACCATTGAATCCAACTCTCGCTCTTTTCCATTTGAAAGTTTTATTCTTATCATTTTTCTTTGATTATCACAAACACAAGGTAAATTATTACATACAGGACAAGGTACTGGTTCAGGTTTAGTTTTAGGACAAATGCAAATTAATTGACCACATATTTCACAAGGCTCTTTGGGAGGTTTTGGCTCTTCTGATTCTTCTGGGTCAATTTGTTCACCATCCCAATCAGGGTCATGAAAATGTGTATGATTTTTATAAAAATCAAAGATAGTGAAAAAATCTTTTCCATCAAAAAGTCTTGTTCCTCGACCAATGATTTGTTTAAATTCAACCATTGATTTTATTTCTCGCATTAAAACTATGTTTTTAATTTCAGGAGCATCTACTCCCGTGCTGAGTTTTCTTGATGTTGTAAGTACAGTTGGTATTGTTTTTTCATTATCTTGAAAATCTAATAAAAACTTTTCTCCACGACTTCCTTCATCTGCTGTGACTCTATGACAATAATCTTTATTTCTATTTTTTGCTTCTTGATTAATAAGATTTCTAATAGCAGAAGCATGTGGTTGACTTTCACAAAATACTAAAGTCTTTTGATTTTGATTCATCATTTCCATAAAAAGTTTTACTCTATATTTTTCTATTCCCATAATTTCTATAATTTTATTTTGCTCTGCAAGGGTATATTCTCGTCCTTCTTCTATCTCACCCTCAAGAACTTCATCATCTTTTGTGTAGATATAATTATCTCCTGTTGTTGAGATGTTTTTCACTTTGAAAGGAGTTAAAAAACCATCATTTATTCCCTCTTTTAAAGAGTATTCATACACAGCTTTTCCAAAATATTCATAAGTATTTGCATTAACATCTCTTTTTGGAGTGGCAGTTAGTCCTAATTGATAGGCTGGACTGAAATACTCTAAAATAGCTCGCCAAGAACTTTCATCATTTGCTCCACCTCTATGACACTCATCTATAATAATAAAGTCAAAAAAATCTTTAGGGTATTGTCCAAAGTTTGGTGTATCATTAGCTCCACTCATAAAAGTTTGAAATATTGTAAAAAATACATTTCCATTTGTTGGAACTTTTTGTTTTTTTCGTATTTCACTTGGGTCGATTCTAACTAAAGTTTCTTCATCATCAAAAAAATTAAATTTATTAAAAGCTTGATTTGCCAATATATTTCTATCAGCTAAAAATAGAATTCTTGGGCTTCTTGAAAAATCTTTTTGAATATTCCATTTAGCATTAAATAGTTTCCACACTATTTGAAAAGCAATATCAGTTTTTCCAGTACCTGTTGCAAGGGTGAGTAAAATTCTTTTTTTATCCTTTGCTACAGCTTCAAGGGTTTTATTTATGGCATTGTTTTGATAATATCTTGGATACCAAGTTCCACCTTTATCATTTAATGGTATATCATAAAACTTATCTTGTAAAGTATCTTCTTTAGGAAAAGTCATATTCCATAACTCTTCTGGTGTTGGAAAATGAGTTACATCAGTTTCAAAGCTTTCATCCATATCAATTTGATAAATTCCAACTCCATTTGTAGAGTAAGTAAATCGTATTTTTAAACGCTCAGCATAATCTTTAGCTTGGCTCACACCATCACTATAATGCAATTCTCTTTTTTTTGCTTCTATTACAGCTAAATTTCTGTTTCTAAAACTAAGAACATAGTCAGCACTTAAAGGTTGTGCTCGTCTTCCATTTCCAAGAAGTCTCCCTTTTGAAATAGGAAATTCTCTTCTGATACGACTATTTTCAACCACACCCCAACCAGCTTTTAAAAGCTTTGGGTCAATAAGTTCGGCTCTTGTTTCTGATTCATTCATTGACTGATTCCTATATAGATTACTTTAATTTTTTTATATCTTCTTCAAGCTCTTTTAAACTAATACTCTTTTCTAATACTTTTTGATTTTCTTTAAATTTTTCATACTCTAATTCACTTTTGTTTTTTGCTAATGTATGACTTATTTTTCCTGCATTAGTTAAAAGTTCTCTTCCATTCATAGATAAAATCATATCAAGTCTTTCAATCCAATCTTTCATATACATGGGAGTTTTCTGACTTGCCATTGTCTCTGCAAAGGCTAAATACTGCTCTACTAAAAGACCAAGAAGTTTTATCTCCTCAACATTAAGATAATTTTTAGCAATGCTTACATCTTTTTTTGTGATATTTTTGCTCTCTTTATCAAAAGACAACATACCTAAAAGTGGTTTGTTTATATCTACACGATTATGTACAAGTTCAGCTGCTGTTTGAGAAGATATTGCCCATAAAAGTTTGTTTTGAACTATTTTAAAAAACTCTACTGTTTTTTCATCTTTTGGGTCATAGTCTATACTTGTCATGTAAATATCTTTGATTTTTTGATAAAAAAATCTCTCAGAGATTCTAATATCTCTAAGTCTTTTTTGTAACTCATCAAAATATGACATTTGTGTGCCACTTTTAAATCTATCATCATCAAGTACAAAACCTTTTGTTATGTACTCTTTTAATTTTTGATTTGCCCAAATTCTAAACTTCGTTCCAGTAGATGAACGAACCTTAAAACCTAAGGCTATTATCATATCAAGGTTATAGTAAACAACATCATAGCTTTTACCATCACTTGCAGTTGTTCGGAAATTCCGAACAACTGAATTTTTATCCAATTCTTCATCTTCAAATATAGCTTTTATATGTTCACTTATAGTTGATTTTGCTTTGCCATAAAGTTCACATATTTGAGCTTGATTTAACCAAATAGATTCATCCTCAAATCGTACATCGACTTTAATATCGCCACTTTGATTTTCATAGATTAAAATATTTTGATTTTCCATCATTGCTCCTTTACTTTAAAAGTTCTCCACTAAATGCTTTTTGCAAGATTGATTTTTTTAGTTCTTCTAGATTTTTTAGTTTTTGTTTGTAATGCTTTTCTAATTGTTTTGTTTGTTCTGATAGGTTATTAATTTCATAAACTATTCTTTTTTGTTCTTCTATTTTAAGTGGATATTTAAAAACTAAAGAAGAAAGAGATTGTTGATTCAAATTTCTTATATCAGTACCATTTCCACTTTTTATTAATTCATTTTTTATATAACTTGATTTAAGAAAATAGTTTAAAAATAATGGATAAATATTTTTATCTATAAGTCTAATTCTAATTGTAAAACCTGAAAATGAAATTTTTTCTTCTATATTTGCTAAAAGCATACATCTTCCAATTAAATTTGGATTACCATTTGAACGAACAGCAACAATATCACCATCTTTAAGTAAATCAAGTTCCTTTAGTTTTCCATCAATAGTTACTTCTTCTAAACTGTCATTGTCAACATAAAAATTATCTTTAAAGTTTGAAACTCCAACTATTTTAAAAGTTTCACCTTTACTTGATTTATTAAAATTTAATCCATTTCTAAATTCAGCTAATTTTCCTAACTCTTTTTCTTCCCAACCATCGCCTTTTTGAGAAAATATTTCATTTAATCTACTTTGAAAAAGCTCTTTTGTATTTTCAATATTTTTTTCAATATTTATTTTTGCTTGTTCTATTGATTCAAAAGCTTTATCTAAAATCTCTACTATTTGTTTTTGTTCTACTATTGATGGAATTGGAATTTTTATATTTTGAAACTTTAATTTTGAAACACCACCAATTAGCCCAGTCATTTTATCTTGAAAATCTTTTTGAAAATTATTAGATTGGTACCAATAAAAAATATATTTTCCTATTACTTTTTCATTAGGAGTAAGTGCGAATAATTTATTTACAAAACAAACATCTTGATTTAAAATTCCTAATTTTCTACCTGCACTACCACCCTCTGCGCAAATAATTACACTACCACTAGGTGCAATTTTAAATTTCTCAATATCAGTATCCGGTATGTTTATTCCATTATCATAATTTATTTCTAAACTATATGAGATATCTTTCGTTGCAATGTAAGGTATTCCACTATCTATAGTAAAATATTTTTCTTCTTTAATTTTAGCATTTATACTATTTCCACTAAAGATAGTTCCAATATCCTTAAGTTTCAAATTTTCCCAATTTCTATTCATACCAACTCTTTAATAGAAGCTAAAATCTCATTTGTCGCTTTATCCAAAGTTACCATATCTTCTAAAATCTTTTTAGGAGTTCTTAGTTCTGCTTCATCAGGAGTAAAAGGATTTTTAACAGATAAGTCATAAGTAGTTTCATCTATATCTGAAATATTCAAAGTCCAAGAGTTCAAACTATCTGATTTTGTTTTTTGTAGAGTTTTAAAATCTTCCATATCCTTGTCATTTAAAGGATTTGTTTTCCCCATATTTCGCCCAGCATTGAGAGAGTAATACCAGATTTTTTTGCTAGGTTCACCTTTTGTGAAAAATAAAACTACTGTTTTTACACCAGCTCCTGTAAAAGTACCAGCTGGCATATCTAAAATAGTGTGAAGATTACAAGACTCTAGAATGTGTTTTCGTAAAGCTACTGAGGCATTGTCAGAGTTACTTAAAATCGTATTTTTGATTACGATTGCAGCACGACCACCAGCTTTAAGTGATTTAATAAAGTGTTGCATAAATAAAAAGGCTGTTTCACCCGTTTTTATATCGAAATTTTGTTGTACTTCTGGTCTCTCTTTTCCACCAAAAGGAGGATTTGCTAGGATTACATGGTATCTATCTTTTTCTTGAATATCTCGAATTGGTTCACCTAAAGTATTTGTATGTTTGATATTTGGAGCTTCAATTCCATGAAGAATCATATTCATAATACCTATTACATAAGCTAAGTTTTTCTTCTCTTTTCCAAAAAAAGTATTCTCCTGTAAAGTCTTTAGATTATCAACATTTTTTTCCATTCTTTGGTACATATAATCATAAGCTTCACATAAAAACCCAGCACTTCCAACCGCTCCATCATAAACTTTTTCACCAATTTGTGGATTGATAATATCAATCATAGCTCGAATCAAAGGTCTTGGCGTGTAGTATTGACCACCATTTCTTCCAGCATTCCCCATATTTTTGATTTTTGTTTCGTATAAATGGCTTAGTTCGTGTTTGTTTTTACTTGATTTAAATGGCAAAGAATCAGCTAGTTCTAATATCTCTCTTAACCCATATCCACTTTGGATTTTGTTTTTAAGCTCAGAAAATATCTCACCAATTTTATACTCAATAGTTTGAGCATGGTCGGCTGTTTGTTTAAATTTTGCAAGATAAGGGAAAAGTTTGCCATCTACAAATTGAACTAAATCAATTCCCGTCATTGCTTTGTGATGGTCAAGTTTTCCATTTGCATCTTTTGGCATTGCCCAAGAGTTCCATCTATATTCTTGTTCTAAAATATAAGTATAATCTTTGCCCTCAAGTTCTGCAATTTCAGCTTTTTCATTTTCAAGTTCATCTAAGTATCGTAAAAACATTATCCATGAAGTTTGACCAATATAGTCAAGTTCACTATCAGCTCCTGAGTCTTTGAATAAAATATCATCTATATTTTTAAAAGTTTGTTCAAACATATATTTTGTAATCCTAAAGTGTATTTGAGTTATAAATATCTCAATTTGTTATATTTTATTCTTTATTAACAGTAGTAAAAATCAGTTTTGCTTCGTCAAGAAGTTTTTGAGCATCTTCTAACTCTTTTACACCTGTTTTATATACTTGGATTGAATCACTTAAAGTAATTTGTGGATTTGACAGCTTTTCTAAAAGCTCTTTTGCTTTTATGATTTTTTCTTCAAAATTTATTTGTTCTAACTCTTTTGTTTCAGCCATTTATTTGTCCTTTAAAATTTCTCTTACATGATTTTCAAACTTTTCAACTTCAACCAAAAATGAATCATGTCCTGATTGACTCTCTATTAGTTTATAAGTAACTTTATCTTTTTTACCAAGTTTTATCATTATATCTCTGATTTCTTCCATTTCTTGTGGGAAAAATAACATATCATCACTAAAAGCGATTAAATGCAGATTTGATTGAACTTTATCAAAAGAGTCTTCAAGTTTATCTTTATTTCGTCCCGCATCAAAAATATTCATTGTTTTACAAATATATAAATATGAAAGTGGATCAAAAACTTTTGGAAAACTATAAGCGTTGTATTTTAAATATTTTTCAACTTCAAATTCTCCAAAAAGTTCATATAAACCATCTGTTTCTGAATAATCTCTTCCAAATTTGCTATTAAATAAGTTTGGACTTAAATAACAGATTAACCCTGCCATTCTTCCTAAAGAAAGTCCCACAAGTCCTAAAGCTTTTGGGTCATCTTTTTTATAATTTCCATTATTAAAAATGGGATCATGTCTAATTGCTTCTATTCCTATTTTATTAAAAGCGATAGCCCAAGGTCTTGTATATGCAGTTGTTGCTAAAGCTATAACATTAGAAGTAAAAGTTGGATGTTCTATTGCATAACAAAGAGCTTGCATTCCACCCATACTTCCACCAATTACCGCTTTTGCGTTTGTAATTCCTAATCTTTTATATAACTTCATTTGAGCTTTTACAATATCAGAAATTGTTAAAACTGGAAATTTTAATCTATACTCTTTTTTAGTTGATGGGTCAATACTCATAGGATTCGTTGAACCATAAGAAGAGCCTATATTGTTTGAGCAAATAACAAAATATTTTGTAGTATCAATAGCTTTTCCATCACCTATGAATTTATCCCACCAACCAGCTTTTGCTTCATCTGCATATCGTCCAGCTGCGTGATGACTTCCAGAAAGTGCATGACAAATCACAATAACATTTGATTTATCTTCATTTAATTCACCATAAGTTTCATAAATGATTTCAAATCCCTCTAAAAGTCTTCCACTTTCTAGGTATAAATGTTCATTGAATTTTTCTACTTTTGTCTCTATTCTCAAACTATTTCCAATCTTTTTTTATTAAATTAAGGGCTATATAATATCTAAACTATCATAAGAGTAGGATTTATTAAACTATTTTTATGCCTTATATAAATCCTCTAATTGCACTTTCATAAGTTCTTGCCAAACCAAACTTGGTTGCCACATATCAAAAATTGATAAATCAATCTGCTCAAAAGGTGTATGTAAAATATATTTGTGATAAACATACATAAAAGCACTAACTCTATAATTTTTAGCACAATGAATCCAAACTTTATTTGCTCCAAGAGCTTGTAAAATATTTAAAAATAGTTTTAAATCACTTAATTTTGGATTTTCAAAATCAACAGGAATATGAATATAACTCATATTTAAAGAACTCACTATTTTGTCTTCATTTTCCAAAGCATTTGAAGTTGTAGGCACAGCTAAATTTATAACTACTTCAAAACCTTCATTTGCTATTAACTCTAACTCTTCAATTTTTGGTTGACCTGATGTTGAAATTAACTCATTTATTTTTACATAATTTAAGATTTTGTTCATTTTTAGCTCCCATTTTTTCTTATTTTATGATTATCTTTCTTATTCGTAAGTTAATTTATAATATTATGAAAGGAACAGTTATTCCAACTACAGTAAACAATCACATAAAATAAAGGAAAATAGTTATGAACGTTGTAGATCAATTAGAAAAGTTATTAAGAACAGAAGTTTTAATTCAAGTAGATGAAGAGATTGAAACAATAAAAAAATTTCTTGCAAAACAAAAAAATAGTGAAGATTTAAAAATTGAGTTAGATTATATGCTTGATGTAAAAAAATATTATGACCAAGTAATGCTTCATATTGAAAAAAAGATTTTAAGTGAAGAAGATGCGGTTAAAATTCTTCAAGATTTAGAAGACATGAGAGAAGATGAGGATGATTTAAATTAGATTTTAAAATCTAATTTAAATCAATACAAAATTAGTTTAGTTGATACTGAACTCTATAATCTCTCATAAAAGGTGGAGTATCATAGTAATTTTCATTGCTGTCATCTAAGGCAGCACTTGCTTGATTACTATTTTCATCATTTGATTCTGAACTCTCTTCTAATTCATCATTTCTTGATTCAAAACCAGTTGCAACAATAGTGATTTTTACTTCATCTTTTTCTAGTGTACTATCAGAAGTTGTTCCAAAAATAATCTCAGCATTAGAATCCATTCTATCATTAATAGTTCCCATTACATCATTGATTGCAAATAATGAAACTTGTGGATGAATATTAAAGTGAATTAAAATACCTTTTGCACCATTTAAAGAAACTTTATCTAAAAGTGGAGAATCTACAGCATCTTCTAAAGCTCTTTGGGCAGCATTTTCACCTTTTGCTCGACCAATTCCCATTAATGCCATACCTTTGTGTTGCATAATAGTTTTAACATCTGCAAAGTCTGTATTAATATCTGAATTACCTGGATTTAAAATCACTTCACTCATACCATTTACAGCTTGGTATAAAATATTATCAATGATTTTAAAAGCGTCTTTCATACCAACACTTTCATCAATGATTTCTAATAATCTATCGTTTGGTACAATAATAATTGAATCACTTACTTTTTTAAGTTCTTCAAGACCAAGATTAGCTAATCCTGCTCTTTTTTTACCTTCCCACGAAAATGGTTTTGTTACAACTGAGACAGTTAATGCACCAATTTCTTTTGCAGCTTTTGCAATAATAGCAGCAGCTCCAGTTCCAGTTCCACCACCAAGACCAGCAGCGATAAAAATAATATCAGCACCTTTTAAAGTTGCTTTAATTTCTTCATAACTCTCAACAGCAGAATCTCGACCAACTTCTGGTTTCATTCCAGCACCTAAACCTTTAGTAAGTTTAAGTCCTAATTGAATCTTTTTTGGAGCTTTTGAGATATGTAATACTTGTAAATCTGTATTTGCAGCAATTAAATCAATCTTATGAGAACCTTCATTTATCATGTGGTTAATCATATTACAACCACCACCACCTACTCCAATAACAGCAATTTTTGCTACATTATCAGATAAAACTTTACTTGGCATATCCACTTTTATATCATCTACTCTAAATAAATTTTCCATTAAAACCACTCCGATACTTTATTCCAGAATTTAGACACGCCTTTTTTCTTATCTCTTATTAAAGGTGTTAAAATTGTAGAGTTATCTTTTATTTGAATTTCTTCTTTTCTATGTTGCATAGCAGGTTTTTCAGAAGTATTTTCAACAACTGAAATTTTTGGTTCGATTATTCTATCTTTTTTTAATGGCTTAACAAGTTTTTTACTTGAGTCTAGTTGGTAACTTTTATTTGTTCCTAAAGAGTAAAATAATAATCCAACTATTGTAGCCATATTTGCTTCATCAAAACTCATAAATCCATTTTTTATATTTTTTGGATTTGAAACGCTAATAGGAATACCTTCATAAATTTTTTCTGCAAGTTTTTTTATTCCATCAAGATAACTCATTCCACCAGTAATTACAATACCTGAACCTGTATTATCTAAATGACCACTTTTTTTAAGTTTATTTTTTACTAAAATTAAAACTTCTTCAACCCTTGCATGAATAATTGTTTGAATATAATCAAGTGCAACTTCTGAAATACTCTCTTCATCACCAATTCTAGGAATTTTAACTTTTGTAACACCTAATTCATTGTTTGGAGAATAATTTCTTAAAAGTGAACCATATTCTAGTTTTATTTTTTCAGCAGCTGTAGGAGGTGTATGTAACATAACAGATAAATCATTTGTTATGTGATTTGAACCAACAGGAATAAAACCATTAAAAATAATAGAATTACCTTTGAAATATACAAATTCAGTTGTCGTTGCACCAAGATTTATAACAACTGCACCAAATTTCTTTTGTTGGTCATCAAGAACTGCTAAAGCAGATGCGTAAGAATCTAAAACAAATTTAACAACTTCAATTCCAGATGTTTTTAAAGCTGATTTTATATTTGTTAAAGCTGTTCTTTTTGCAGTTACTATATAAACAGAAACTTCAAGTCGGCTACCATTCATATTTAAAGGATTATCAACTTCAACAGAATCATCAACTTTAAAAAATATTGGAACTACATGTACAACTTCATATTCAGGAACAATTGTCGCATTATATAAAGCCATTTGCATAACTTGATTAATTTCAGTTTCAGTTATAAGACCATTTGGAACATTAACTGAACCACTACTTCTAATACTTTTTGAATAACTTCCAGAAATAGATACAACTGTTGTATCTATAAGTTCTGTTGTTGTTCTTTTTGCTATTGAAACTGCATCTTTTATAGCTTTTGATGCTTCTTCAATGTTTATTATAAGTCCTTTATTAACCCCACTACTTCTTTGAATCCCTGTACCTAAAATATTTATATTATTTTCTAAATCATGTTTAGCGATAACTGCTGTAATATTAGATGAACCAATATCAATTGCTAAAAAAGTATTATTCAATTATTACTCCTTTTCTTGAATTGAAGATTGTATTTCAAAACTATTTTCTAATTTTTTCATTAAATTCGTCATTAATTCTTCCTCTTGAAGTTGTATTAAAGTTCCTTTTACTAAATCATCTTTTGCTTTATTATAATCACTAATTTTTGAATTATTTATTCTATATAACACTATTTTATCTTCTAATTTAACCATTCCTTCTTTTGAAGTTGAAGAAAATAATTCATTTAAGAACTTACCAGCTTCTTTTTGCTCTAAGCCTACAATTTTATTTACAGAATCTCTTGAAACAGTTGAAATATCAATACCTTTGAAATCTTTTACTAAAGAAGTTGCTAATTCTTCAAGTTTTTTACTTTTCATAACTTTTTCATAGTCTTTTGTAACTAAAGAAGTTGCTTGTTCAAAAGTTAAAGCTTGAGATAAATTCTTTTTAGCAAGTTTTACAATAAAATATTTATCTTTTTCAAAAAATGGTTTAACAATTTCACCCTCTTTAGACTCTAATATTTTTGTATTATTTTCATCTGTAAAAGGTAAAGTTGATTCTTTATAAGTAATTTTATTTTCAAGTTTATCTTCATCTTTTTTGATTTTTAAATATACTTTTAAAGCTTCTGTTTTAGTAAACTTTTCATCTAAATCTTTAATTACTTGAGTTTTAGCTTCTTCTAAAGATTTGATTTTTCCATCTGCGTGTTTATAATCAATTTTAAACTTTTCATAATGAGCTTTAATATCATCTTCTGTTGAATTCGCTGTTAGTAAAGGAATCTCTTTTACTTCTAAATCATAAGAAACTTCTGACATATAAGAGTTTTTATTTTCTTCCCAATATTTTTTTAATTCTTCTTGTTTTATATCAACTTTAATATCATTTGAACTTAATATTTTTATTGAAATATCATCTTCAATAAAAAGTAATTTACTTAAGTTTTCAACTTCTACAGCATTTGGGTTTAATTCAAAAAGCATTTGAACTTTTTGTAATAATAAATTTCTTTTTAAAGATTCTTCAAAATCTTTTGGAGTTAATTTATTTTGAGCTAAAACTTTTATGTAAGTTTCTTTATCAAATTTTCCATCTTTTAAGAAAACATTATATTTTACTAACTCTTTTGCAATATCTTCATTTGTAATATCAAGTCCTAAAGAATCTGCATATGATAAAACTAGATTTTTTTGTAAAACTTGTCTGTAAGCTACATCTTTTAACTTTAATTGTTCAGCTAATTCTTTACTAAACATAGGTCCAAACATTTTAGAATATTGTTCATAAAGATTTGAATACTCTTGGTTGTACTCTTCTACTGATACTTCTCTATCACCTACAACTGCTACAACTCCACCTTGTTTTCCATATTCATAAGAACCCCAACCAACAAAGCCAGCTCCGACAAATGCAATCGTACTAATCCAAATAGTAATCACAAGCCATTTTTTATGTCTTTGCATCCATGTTATCATAAAATATTATCCTCTTAAAAATTTTCTATATAATACAAAATAGTTGCTTTTAAGTTCGTTAAATAATAATTAATTCTCTATTTTGTAACTCTTTTTTCCCAAGTAAATCGTTTATTACTGATTCTCTAATTGTTATTTCTAATTTTTTACAAGCACTTTTAAAAGCTTCTTCTTCCCCAACAATAAAACACATTCTTTTTGCCCTTGTAATCGCTGTATAAAGTAATTTAGTATTATGCATTATATAATGAGAAAAACTCATAGGAATCAAGGCATTTTCATACTCCATTCCTTGTGTTTTGTGAATTGTTAAGCAATAAGCAAGTGACAACAAAGAGTGAACATTTTCAAAATCATAAAATACGACCATATCGTCATTTGGATATAAAACTATACACTTTTCTTCTTCGAAATCAAGTTTTATTATAAGTCCTAATTGACCATTGTAAACTCGTCTTTCTAAAAAATCAGTTGAGCCACTTTTGTACATACTCATAGTTTGGGCTTTCATATTTTCATTTTTTATATGAATTACTTTATCTGTTAGTTTATACTCATACACTTTTGAAACAAAAGCTTTACCTTTTGTATGATTAAAAAGTTTTTGAAGTTGAATATTTAGATTATCAACCCCTAAAATTCCAGCTTTCATAGGAGTAATTACTTGAAAAAGTGTTAAAGCTTTTGAAATCTTTTTTTTCTTTATAA
>ERZ650302.1392-NODE-1392-length-13450-cov-32.145502_pt1 | contig 13450 bp, 15 predicted proteins | sample MGYA00376238_ERZ650302 | MGnify/ENA primary metagenome ERZ650302 (study PRJEB26733, sample SAMN07839298) | wastewater metagenome | biome: urban; feature: wastewater treatment plant; material: waste water | place: USA: North Carolina | collected 2016-04-28 ... | reverse complement strand
TTGACGGAGCGCAGAGCTGTGAAGCCCATGCTGCCTTCGACCTCAATTCGAAACGGTGAATTGGGCGGCACAATAATCAACGTGTGGGGCATCAGCGGTATTGGGTCGCGATTGCCAAACACGGCTCGACCAGTACCAACGACGTTGTAATGGATTCCAGGCGCGTTCATACCGCCCAGATCCAGGCTGTACCCCATGCTCACCACGCATTCCGTGAGGGCAACGAAACTGACATCGAGAGTACCAAGCAAACCCTCGAGATCCCCTGGCGATATTCGTAGTAGCGGTAGTTCGTTCAAGCTGCTGCCTCCACGTGAATTTAAGTCGAAGCGGCGCCTCGAGATCCCCATGGTACGCAAACGCCAGCGCTCCCGCGACCGACTGTTCCGCACCCACTAGCCTGGCTTAGATGGTCAGCTCCCTTTAGGCTTCCTGGATTCTTTTGCCGGACGTTGGAGCACATCGGTCTGTTGACCCCTGAGAGCAGCCAAGAAACAATGGGGCAGACACAGTGCGACTGCACTGTTTGATCCGCGTCCACAAAACAATCTGGCTCATCGCGCAGGCCCCATCGCATCAACCAACGCGAGTGGCGGTATGAACGATGGAACTGTTAAGACCTTTAGCCGAAAGCGCGCGTTAATGTGGAGTTGTACGGGCAGTTTACGCCTATCCTTAGATGAGCAATGACGGTGCCCGGTCCTTCAGGGAGGGGCACCTCTGATGACAAGGAACTATTCGCTGAACGTGGCGTGTCTTGTCCTTTAATTAAGCATAGGAGATCTTCATGAAGTTTGAAAAGACTCAAGCAGCACTTGACCGGCTGACCCCGGAGCAACGCCGGGTCACCCAGAAGTCGGGCACTGAAAGGCCCTTCACGGGAGAGTACAACGACAACAAAGAACCTGGCATCTATGTCGACGTGGTGTCGGGAGAGCCGCTGTTCGCTTCGGCGGACAAGTTCGATTCGGGTACTGGCTGGCCAAGCTTCACCAAGCCGATTGTTTCGGAGAACGTTAACGAATTGCGCGACACCGAGCATGGCATGGTACGCACCGAGGTTCGTTCGACGCATGGCGACAGCCACCTGGGCCACGTGTTCCCGGACGGCCCCTCTGACCGAGGCGGCCTGCGCTATTGCATTAACTCTGCGTCCTTGCGTTTCATCCATCGCGAAGAGATGGCCGCCGAGGGGTATGGCGCATATCTCGACCAAGTGGAGGGCGTGTGATGAATCACGAAAAAGCTGTTCTGGCCGGCGGGTGCTTCTGGGGAATGCAGGATCTCATCCGCAAGCAGCCCGGCATCATCTCGACTCGTGTGGGGTACACCGGCGGCGATGTTCCGAACGCCACCTACCGCAACCACGGGACGCATGCCGAGGGCATCGAGGTCATCTTCGACCCTGAGCTGACTAGCTACCGGAACATTCTGGAATTCTTCTTTCAGATCCACGACCCTACGACGAAGAACCGTCAGGGCAATGACCGTGGGCTCTCCTACCGGTCTGCCATTTACTACGTGGGGGTGGAGCAGAAACACGTCGCCGAGGAGACCATCGCCGATGTGAATGCGTCCGGGCTTTGGAATGGCCCAGTGGTCACCGAGGTGGAGCCCGCCGGAGACTTCTGGGAGGCTGAGCCAGAGCACCAGGACTATCTGCAGAAACTCCCTAATGGGTATACCTGTCACTTCCCGCGTGCCGACTGGATCCTTCCGAAGCGCAAAAACGCTGACGAAAAGTAGCCCGCAGACGGGACTCCATCGGAATTGGCTTCAATGCCGCCGCCGCTGCGCCGGCCGATGACGCTGTTTCGTCAGCAGGATGCGACAAGGCCCGTCAGAATTTCAACCATCAAAAGGATCCTCATGTCCGGTAACAGCTTCACCTCCCGCTCCATCACTCGAGAGGCGGCCGCCCGCCTCATCGCCGACACCGTCGCCGCCGCAGAGCGCATCGGATTCGAACCGGTCGTTGCGATTGTCGATGTGGCTGGCAACCTGAAGGCGTTTGAACGCAGCGATCGCAGTTCCTATCTTGCCGTCAACATTGCCATTGACAAGGCCTACACCGCAGCATCCTTCGGCCTGTCGACAGCCCAGTGGGTCGACCTTTTGGAAGATCGCGGCGCTTCGAACTTACGGCATGTTCCGCGCGTCATGGCCGCCGCTGGCGGGTTTCCTCTCATGGAGGACGGGGCGATTATTGGCGGGATCGGCATTTCCGGGGGAAGCTGGGCGCAGGACCAGGAAGCTGGCGAAGAAGCCCTTCGCAATTTTTCCAAGTGACGTCGACACAATTCAGAAGGAAGCACGCATGAAAGCCATTGGATACAAGACCCCATCGCCCATCTCGGCCGCGGATTCCTTCGTCGACATCGAGTTGCCCAAGCCAGAGCCAAAGGGCCGCGACATCCTCGTCGAAGTAAAGGCCATTTCGGTTAATCCGGTCGACTACAAGGTCCGTGGCAGCACGCCTCCGGCCGATGGCACTGAATGGAAAGTGCTCGGCTGGGACGTTGCGGGAATCGTCGCGGCGGTCGGCCCCGATGTAGCAGGTTTCAAGGTGGGAGAAGAGGTCTGGTATGCAGGCTCCATCACTCGGTCGGGAGCAAACGCCGAGTTCCATCTCGTCGACGAGCGTATCGTCGGAAAAAAGCCTTCAAAGATCGGCTGGGCCGACGCCGCGGCGCTCCCGCTGACATCGTTGACCGCATGGGAGGCCTTCTTTGTCCGCCTGGATGTGAAGAAGCCAGTTCCCGGCGCCGCTGCCGCCATCCTGATCATCGGCGGTGCTGGCGGTGTGGGATCAATCGCCGTTCAGATCGCACGTCAGTTCACCAGCCTCACCGTTATTGCGACGGCTTCGCGTCCTGAGACAAGGGATTTCGTCGCATCGCTTGGTGCACACCATGTAGTCGATCACTCGAAGCCGATTGCTGGCCAGGTCGCGGCATTGGGCATTGGCGCCCCCGCCTTTGTATTCTCCACGACGCAAACCGCCAAGCATATCGACGACATCGCAGAATTGATCGCACCGCAGGGGCGTCTTTGCCTGATCGACGACCCGTCTGGTTTCGACATCATGAAGTTCAAGCGCAAGGCGGTATCGATCCATCATGAACTCATGTTTACGCGGTCCATCTTCCAGACTCCGGATATGGACGAACAGGGGCGAATCCTCAATGAGATGTCTAGCGCGGTCGATGACGGAAAGATCCGCTCAACTGCCATGCAGAACCTCGGTTCAATCAACGCCCAAAATCTCAAGAAGGCGCATGCGCAACTCGAAAGTGGAACAACCATTGGTAAGGTCGTGCTTGAAGGCTTTGCTTGATTCAAAAGATGGCTGGTCATATTCGAGGCTGCTGAGCGGTTACACCGGTCATTTCCCCCGTGCAGGCCGGGTGCTTCCGAAGCGCCATACGGTTGGCGATGCGCACCCCGCAGCCGTGACTGCAGCGGAATAGGCTTGACGGCCGTTGCCGTTGCGACAGGCCGATTGGCAGTTCGCGTGACTGCGTGGTCCAGCGAAGCAGTCACCATATCCAGCCTTAATGAGGCGGTTTTTTTCCAGTTCCGCCGTCGAAGCCTCAAAGATAAAAACTATGCCAGACCTCTCATCCTTTCCGATCACGAGGCGCTGGCCAGCAGCTCATCCGGATTGGCTACAACTTTACTCATCACCTACGCCCAATGGTGTCAAAGTTTCGATCATGCTGGAGGAAATTGGCTTGGTGTACGAGCCCCACTTGGTTGACATCTCAAAGAACGAGTCGAAGGACCCGGCGTACGTATCATTGAACCCGAACGGTCGCATACCGGCGATCATCGATCCGGCGGGCCCTGACGGCAAACCTATCGCCGTATGGGAATCCGGCGCGATTCTTCTCTACTTGGCCGACAAGACGGGCCAGCTCGTCCCGAGTGCACCCGCCAAACGTTACGAAACTCTGAGCTGGGTGTTCTTCCAGATGTCGGCCGTCGGGCCGATTTTCGGTCAACTTGGTTTCTTCGTGCGGCTTGGCGGCAAGGATTCTGAAGACCAGCGGCCTCGAAAGCGCTTTACCGAAGAATCTAAGCGCCTTTTGGGAGTCTTGGACCGACAGCTGGAAGGTCGCGACTGGATCGTTGACGAATATTCGATTGCGGACATTGCTACGCTCGGGTGGGTAAACGCGCTGGTTGAATCGTATGATGCTGGCGAGATACTGGGACTCAGCAATTATTCAAACATCCAAGCATGGCTCGGACGCGGGCTGGCTCGACCAGCAGTACAGCGTGGCCTGCGCACCCCTGTGAGGCTTGCATGAGCGTCATCGCCGCCTACTACTACAACGCAGGCAAGCGAATCCGGGAAATTGCGCTCGACGAGCGCTTCGAACAGGATGAGGCGCGCTCGGGCTTCTGCTGGATTGCGCTTCGCGAGCCCAGTGCCGACGAGCTTCACACGCTCCAGGCGGCGTATCACCTCCATCCGTTGGCAGTCGATAACGCGATGCACCCGCTTTGCCCGCCAAAGCTAGAGGTCTACAACGATGAGCTTTACATCGTCGCTCAGACCGCAGAGCTGGTCGGCGACAAGATTAGCTATGGCAAGACGGCGATCTTCACCGGCCACAACCACCTCATCACGGCACGGCACGGCAACGGTGGAGCGCTAGGCAACCTTCGGGAGCAACTTGAGGCTTCGCCGACACTCCTGGGAAAGGGGGTCGATTACGTGCTGCACGCGATCTTGCACCGTATCGTGGACCAGTATTTGCCCATCTTCGAAATGATTGAGGATGATGTTCTGGCAATGGAGAAGCGATCGATAGATGACTTTCTTGGGCGAGATGAAGTCGCCCGGATATTCAGCCTGAGAGGCGAACTTACGCGCTTCCAACGCACGCTTGGCGCTATGGCCGAACTGGTCAGAAAGCTTGTTCGTGGACATTTTCCGTGCATAAGCCCTGAAGTAAGACCGTACTTCGACGATGTCGCCGATCACGTAATTCGCGTCCAGTCCATGGTCGACGGCCTCCTTCAGGTACTGCGCACAGTGTTTGAATTCAGTAGCTTGCTGGAGGCGCAACGGACGGGTGTGATTACGCGCAAATTTACTTCTTGGGCTGCAATACTGGCAGTCCCGACGGCGATCGCTGGAATTTACGGCATGAACTTCAAGAGCATGCCGGGACTGAATACGGCCTATGGATACCTCGTCGTGCTCGGGCTGATGGCGTCAGTCTGCCTTCTCCTGTTCTTGCGCTTCAAGAAGGCCAAGTGGCTATGAATAGTGCGCTTCTCTTTCATGCCGAAGTGAAGGCGGCGATCTCCAAGACTTTCATAGAGCCACGAAGCGTAGGTGCCGCGCTGAAGATGTTCTCGCCGTCGAAAGCCGACACTGCGGCCACCCTGAGCGGAAGCGGTGTAACGGCATTCGTCGTCACGGGAATAAAGGACACCGTGCTCCAAAACGCTGTCGAGAAGGCTCAAAGCTTGGCTATACGGCGTAACGGCGAAACCGAGCTTGTTGGAAGCGCGATTCATTACCTTGATGCTGAGGTCGCGGACCTAGTTGAAGCGCGATTCATTCGGTTCATTCCTGACGGCCAATTGGGCAAGCTCGCGTCAGAAATTGCGCTTGTGCGTGGGAGGTGAATGTGGAAAAGCTCGCTTTTGGAGGTGGATGCCATTGGTGCACAGAAGGGGTATTCCAAGCGTTGCGTGGTGTCGAGAAGGTCGACCAAGGATTTGTGCAATCGGACGCGCCAGCAGATACCTGGGCAGAAGCAGTGATTGTCACATTCGATCCCTCGGTGATTAAGTTGGTAACCCTCTCCGAAGTGCATCTCAGAACTCATTCTGCTACGAGGTTCCGCTCGCCTCGTAGCAAGTACCGCAGTGCAATTTACATCTTTGAAGATTGTCAACGGCACGAGGCCGAGCTGGCAATCGCAGGCTTCACCGATGAGTCTGGCAATCCTGCGCATACCGTCATTCTTCCGTTTAGAAGTTTTAAGGCATCGGATGAGCGTTACCAGAACTATTACCGATCCAATCCAAGCAGGCCTTTCTGCCGCCGATTCATTGATCCTAAGTTGGATCTAATTCGGCGGCATTTCTCGGAAGTCGCACTTCCAGAAGCACACACCTAGCGTGAAGACTCGTCTCTGAGGCGGTCTGCGCTTTCGTCAGATCGCCTTCGGGACGCGAGACGCGTCCAGCTGCGTGAGAAGGCGAACTACCTTTTCGAGAGTTCCGGAACGAGCTCGTCGCGGTGAATCATCCTACGCCAGGTGAAAAAGGATCTGCAACGGAGGCCAGACCGCACACCTTGGCGCACCGTTCGCCAGACTGCAGAGCATGCGCGTCAAGCCAACGACATGGCGCGAAAGGCCCGGGACTCGGCAGACGCAGGCGGGCGGGCCATGCGCGAAGCGGTCACCACCATGACCCAGATCGACGCGCAGGCCAAGAAAATCAAGGAGATCACCAGCGTGATCGACAGCATCGCTTTCAAGACCAACATCCTGGCACTCAACGCTGCAGTGGAAGCTGCTCGCGCGGGTGAACAAGGTCGTGGTTTCGCGGTGGTGGCAATGGAGGTGCGCAGCTTGGCAGAAAGTAGTCGCTCCGCGGCCAGGGAGATCGGTGAGTTGATTGCCACTACAGTGACACAGGTGGATGCCGGCTCCAAGACCGTCAAGGCGGCTGGCGAAACCATGGGGCTCATCGTAGATTCGATTCGCACCGTGGGTGACACGGTAGACGCGATTGCGCGGGCGTCCAACGAGCAAGCCGCAGGCATCGAGCAGGTCAATGTGGCCATGGCCGACATGGATCGCAACACGCAGCAGAACGCGGCGATGGTAGAGCAAGCCAGCGCGGCAGCCACCTCTCTGCAGTCCCAAGCTCAGAAGCTGGTGCAAAGCATCGGCAGCCTGCGAACGGTCTGAGACTTGGCGCGCCCACACCTTGCTCGCATTTCGCATTGAGATCTTGGAGCTGATATCTGCTGTGCATTGGCGCTGATGAAGAGTTGGGCGTCGAGTGCGATCAGGAAGAATGAAGGCTCTCTCATTGCGTATTGGTGAAGGGTTGACAGGTGGATGGGCCATGCCGGTGGTGGATGACCGACCCGCCGTGCTCGAGGTTTGCTCCCGTAAAATCTACTTATGCAATTGGTTAAACAGGAGCTGCTCGCGGCGCTCGCGAAGACGCTTGAATCCTTCTCGCCTGGCGCTGGCTCCAAAGCCGCGTTCGAGTCCCCCAAGGTGGCGGCGCACGGCGATTTCGCCAGCACGGCGGCCATGCAACTCGCGAAGCCGCTCGGTCGAAAGCCGCGCGAGCTTGCCGAAGAACTAAGTGCCGCGCTGCTTGCCACTTCCTCATTCAGCCAGTGGGTGCAGGCGGTTGAGATCGCCGGCCCGGGCTTCCTGAATGTCCGCTTGAAGACGGTCGCCAAGCAGCAGGTTGTACGCGAAGTGCTCGATGCAGGTGAGGCATACGGTCGGCAGCCATCCACCGGCGAAAAGGTGCTGGTCGAGTTCGTCTCGGCCAACCCGACGGGCCCGCTGCACGTGGGCCACGGCCGTCAGGCGGCGCTGGGTGATGCCATTTGCAATCTGCGCGCCTCGCAGGGCGATGCGGTGTACCGCGAGTTCTATTACAACGACGCCGGCGTGCAGATCCAAACGCTCGCCACCAGCGTGCAGATGCGCGCCAAGGGCCTGAAGCCGGGCGATGCCGACTGGCCAAGCGGCGAAAAGGCTGCGGCTTACAACGGTGACTACATCGCCGACATCGCCGAGGACTTCAAGGCGAAGAAGACTGTTAAGTCGGACGACCGCGCGTTCACCGCGAGCGGCGATGTCGACGACGTTGACTCGATCCGTGAATTCGCTGTGGCCTACCTGCGGCGGGAGCAAGACCTCGATCTGCGGGCGTTCGGTGTGCGCTTCGACAACTACTACCTTGAGTCCAGCCTTTACTCAAGCGGACGCGTCGAATCGACAGTGGTCAAGCTGGTGGCCGCCGGCATGACGTACGAGCAGGACGGCGCTCTGTGGCTCCGGTCGAGCGACTACGGCGACGACAAGGACCGCGTCATGAAGAAGGGCGACGGCACGTACACCTACTTCGTGCCCGACGTGGCGTATCACATCGCCAAGTGGGAGCGGGGCTTTCACACGGTCGTCAACATCCAGGGTACCGACCACCACGGCACCATCGCACGAGTGCGCGCCGGCCTGCAGGGCGTGGACGAGAGTATTCCCGCAGATTTCCCCGACTATGTGCTGCACACGATGGTGCGCGTCATGAAGAGTGGTGAAGAGGTCAAGATAAGCAAGCGCGCCGGCAGCTACGTCACGCTGCGCGACCTGATTGAATGGACCAGTACCGACGCGGTCCGCTTCTTTCTGCTGAGCCGCAAGCCCGACACCGAATACACGTTCGACGTCGACCTCGCTGTGACGAAGAACAACGACAACCCGGTGTATTACGTGCAGTACGCGCATGCGCGTATCTGCTCGGTTCTTGCGAGCTGGGGAGGCGACGTGGCGTCCTTGCATGACGTTGAACTGACGGCACTCGAAAGCCCGGCCGCGCAGGCACTCATGCTGCTGCTCGCCAAATATCCGGACATGCTGAACGCGGCGGCAAAGGATTTCGCGCCGCACGACGTCACGTTCTACCTGCGCGAGCTGGCCGCTAGCTACCACAGCTACTACGACGCCGAGCGAATTCTGGTCGACGACGAGGGTGTCAAGAAAGCACGTTTGGCACTCGTAGCCGCAACCGCTCGAGTGCTGCACAATGGCCTCGCGATTCTTGGCGTCAGTGCGCCGAGCAAGATGTGAGCGCTACCAAATGGCGTACGCAGCGGTCAGCGGCCCGAGAGACGCCGGGCACGTTCACGTTGCCTCACCCCATCTCCTTTCATGATGCCAAGCACCTGTGCCTTCACGAAATCACCGCTCTCGGTGACGGCCACCGCATTGGTCTTTAGGCACGCCACCGACGGTTGTTTCGAACTTTGCAACGCGGTGCGCGCTACAAGGTGCGCGACCTGGGCTATCGGGCACTCGCTTTGTCTGAGAAGAGCTACCTGGTCCTCGTGACTGAGCCAGTTGCAAGGCGAGCCGCTCAATACTTTTGAGAAGCTGCGCACCTGTGTTCGGCTTCGGAATCAGTTCGGATACGCCGATGGTCGGTGCATTTTTTCTCAAATCGTCTGAGATGAACCCTGTCGTGATGACAACTGGTTTGCCAGGATGCAGGCGCAGCAACTCTTTGGCAAGGCTTAGTCCATCCAACTCGGGCATGGCGTAATCAAGGACGGCGAGGTCGTAACCGATTGCCCCAGAGCAAACGTCATCAAGGGCCTTTTTGGGATGCAAATAGTGATGAGCGGGAAAACCCGCCTTCTTGAGCATGCGTCCCACCATCGATCCGATCAGCTCATCATCATCCACGTGAAGGACGGTTGTTTGTCGTTTCAAACGCGTTAGGACTCCGTCGTCAAACTTTTCCTCCACAACAACGTCTGCCTCAGCAACGTCGCAGCTCTGCGATTCAGCAGGCCGAAGAATGACACTGAATGAAGAGCCCTCTCCCAACTTACTTGTGACGCGAATCGCTGCTTGATGATCGCGCAGGATTCCGTGCACGACTGACATGCCAAGCCCAGTGCCTTCTCCCACAGGCTTCGTCGTGAAAAAGGGCTCGAAAAGACGTGTCAGTGTGATGCTGTCCATGACCTGCCCCCAATCTCCGTACCAATCAAAATTCCAGAAGTCCGAGGTTTGCAAGGCTAACTGATCCCTGCGTTGGTCGAGCTCTGTTGCATTGAATCGCCGGTTAACCGGCGATTCAATGCGGCGAAGGTTGCGGGCGGTATACGTCCGCAACTACTGTGGGGTCTGATCTCGTTGTAGTCGGTTCTCCATGTGGCGATGATCTGGCGGGCCTGCTCCAGGGATTCAAACCAGTTCTCGTCGAGGCATTCATCTCGGAACGTGCCGTTGAAGCTCTCGATGTAGGCATTTTGAGTCGGACTACCGGGCTCGATCAGGATGTGTTTGATGCCGTGTTTTTGTGCCCACGTCATGAAGGCCCGACAAGTGAACTCCGGTCCGTTGTCGGTTCTGACCGCCCTGGGGTAGCCCCGAAACGTAGCGGCCCGGTCTAGTAGCCGCGTGACGTAGGCACCGCCAATGCCAAAGTCTGCAGTGATGTCTACGCATTCGTGGCTGAAGTCATCGGCCACTGTGAAGCATTTGATGCGTCGGGATACAGCGCCCGGCCTAGCGATCGCATCACTGACGAAGTCCATACTCCAAGTTTGGTTGAGCGCCATGGCGGCTACCAGTGGCACACGCACGCCAATGCGCTTGGCCTTCTTGCGTTTCCTGATGGACAGGCCCTCAGCGGTATAGATGCGGTACACCCGCTTGTGGTTGATGCCCGGGTACTGGGGCCGCAGGACGTCGTGAATCATGCGGTAGCCCCAGCGCCTGCGGGTGTGCGCGGTCTGGACGATCTGATCACGCAGCTCCAAGTTGAGCGCACTGGTCTGGCCCACATGTCGGTAACTGTCTCGGCTTAGCCCCACAAGGGCACAAGCGTGGCGTTCGGACATGTGGTGTTCAGTCACCATACATCCAATGGCCTCGCGTTTGACTTGTGGGGCTAGCGCTTTGTGCCGAAGACGCTTTTAAGCGCGTGGATGTCTAGGTGCGCCTCGGCCAGCAGCCGCTTGAGCTTGCCGTTCTCCAGCTCAAGTTCGCGAAGCCGTTTGGCCTCGCTGGCGTCCATGCCTGCGAACTTGGCGCGCCACTTGTAGAACGAGGCGTCACTGAAGCCGTGTTTGCGGCCGATCTCCTTGATCGGCATGCCCGCTTCTGCTTGGCGCAGAAAGCCAATGATTTTCTCTTCGCTGTATTTGCTTGTTCTCATGTCCATCATTCTCCGGGTTGATGGACTTCTTGGAAGAATGGCTGGTACGGGTTATGGGGGGCAGGTCATCCATTCCACAGCCGTTGTCTTGTACACAAACACAAACGTTCTCCTCTGACCAGTCTTCAGGGTCGGTCACGAGCAACATTTCTCCAGGTCCAGTGGCTTTTCCTGCCAGGGCTGCGCAGGTGGAAACCGAAATCCGTAGCAGTCCATAGTTCAAGTCACTGATGGCGTGCACTGCGTTCGTGCAAAGATTGAGGATGACCTGGTGCAACTGGGACGGATCCACATACACCATTGGGGTCTTGGGATCTATATGCACATCGATTGCAATCGATTTCGGAGCCGTCGCACGCAGCAGCGTAACGGCCTCATTCACCAGATCGGCAATATCCACCACCTTGCGCGAAGGCGGGCTCCGCCGGCTGAAGGACAGAATCCGCTGGACCAAATCCTTCGCGCGGTGGCCAGCACGCCGAATCTCGTTGAGGCTGGTAGTGACATCTTCGTTTCCCGCGGCGTCCAACAGGGCGAGTCGGGTGTTCCCGAGGATCGCCGCCAAGATATTGTTGAAATCGTGCGCCACACCGCCCGCCAGCGTGCCAAGGGCCTCAAGCTTTTGAGACTGTCGAAGTTGCTCCTCTAGCACTGAACGTTCTTGGTCCAGCTTGCGCTTGGGTGACAAGTCGTGATCCAAACAAACGAACTCTACTAGCTTGTCTGAACTCTCCATCAGTACGATGCTTCCACGCACCTCGATACGATTTCCATCGCGGCGCTTCCGCCAGGCTTGAAACGAAGTGGATCCGCGCTGAGACGAAAGTATTTCCGCCCTGATGGCCAGGTCAAATTCCCCCACCCTTGGCCACCCCAAATTCCCCCAGGCAGGACCGCCGGATTATGACGACTCGGGTGCGACGGCGATGCGTGCGGCGGCCTCCTTGAGGCGGTAGCTCTTGCCCTCGAACTCCAGCATGGCGCAGCGGTGCATGAGGCGGTCCAGGATGGTGGTGGCCATGGTGGCATCTCCCAGGTATTTGCCCCAGTCCTGCACCACGCGGTTGGAGGTGATGACGATGGAGCGGCGCAGCTTGTAGCGCTGGTGCACGATGGCCTGCAGGACTTCGGCGGCATGCTCGCTGATGCGTCTGGCCAGGAACAGGTCATCGAGGATGATCAAGTCCGGTGTGACCCAGTCCTTGAGCAACTCGGTACGCTCGGAATCGCTGGCCAACGCGTAGCGAGCAAACTCGGTGTCGGCTTCCAGGTACCGCGCGTCATAGCCCTGCAGCGTGGCCTGGTAGGCCACGGCCTTGGCCACATGACTCTTCCCGGTGCCCGGCTTGCCGATGATCAGCGCATTGGCGCCCTCGCCGATGAACTTCAGGGTGTGCAACTCGAAGCAGGCGCTGCGCGGCAGCTTCGGGTTGAAACGCCAGTCGAAGTCAACCAGCGAGAGCCGCTCATCCAGGCCCGAGCGTTTGAAGCGGCGCTCGGTCAGGCGAGAGCGCCGGCGGTCCAGCTCGTCTTGCAGCATGGAGGCGAAGGTCTCCAGGAAGGGCTGCTGGGCAGCCTGAGCCTGCATCACGCGGGTGGACAGGGTCTCGGCAATGCCGGACAGACGCAGCTCGCGCAGCGCGCGTTCGATCTCGATCATGTTCATGGCTGAACTCCAGGTGCGTTGGTTGTGTTGTTGTTGGTGGTGTTCGCCGTGGCGGCCGCGAGCGTGCTCGTGGCTGTGACGGCCGCAGCGTGTGCGAAGAGATCGGCGTACTCATCGGCGTCGCGGATGAGCTCATGCTGCTGGGTCAGCGTTCGGGCCCCGGCGGCGGACGCACTGCTGCACGCACCGGTGGACTCGGTCTCGATGGCCGCCAGTGCCTGGGCAAAGATGACTTCTGCCAAAGCCAGCACCCGCTTGTAGCTGTAGACCCCTTGTTCCAGGGCTTGCGCGCAGGCAGCATCGACACAGTGCGCGGGGAAGCGCCGGGCCAGGCTGACGATGCCCCAGAGCTTGCGCTGGCCCACCCGGCCTTCGATGGCAAAGAGCAGCTCACACAGCCGCCTGGCGTGCTCACCAATCTCGCCGGCCTGACGCAGGATCAGGCGGGTCTCGCGAGACGGATTGAACACCCGCTCCTCCATGGGCAGAATCACCGTGCCGGGACGCTCGGCCTTGGCGTGGGTGCGCAGCAAGGCACGGGTGTGCATGTCACGAATCTCGATGCGCTGGGCGTAGATGCGCACCAACACCTTGGAGCCGATGCCCGCCGGACGGGCGGCGTAGCTGCTGTGATCCACCCGCACACAGCTGTCGTCGCAGACGGTGCGCACCGCCTCGTCGAAATACTGCACGCCCAGGAGAGGCAGTGGTTTGAGGTGGCTGCGCTCCTCCTCGAACATGGCCTGCACCTGGCGTCGCTCGGTGCCGTGGATGCGCTTGGATGCCCAGCTCTTCTCCCAGTGCGCCAGGAACTCGTTCTGGGCCTCGATGGACTCA
>ERZ650302.1389-NODE-1389-length-13459-cov-12.319009_pt1 | contig 13459 bp, 10 predicted proteins | sample MGYA00376238_ERZ650302 | MGnify/ENA primary metagenome ERZ650302 (study PRJEB26733, sample SAMN07839298) | wastewater metagenome | biome: urban; feature: wastewater treatment plant; material: waste water | place: USA: North Carolina | collected 2016-04-28 ... | reverse complement strand
CACTGGCATCAAAACCAACTAATTTTGTTTTGCCAGCCCGGCTTGCGTTACGCAAGCCGCGCAATACACCATCTGTGGCCGATTCATTAACGGCAAAGATACCGTCAATTTCTGGGGTTTTCTTTAATAGCTCGGTCGCACTATGCAAGGCTTTGCCTCGTGAACCGCCACCATAGACATCGGCTATGATCTTCATATCAGGCGCATTTTTTTTCAGGTAGTCAATAAAGCCTTTTGCTCGATCATCTGTAGACGCACTACCTGCGACAGTCCGGAAAACGACTACACGGCCTTGTTTATTCAATACATTGGCCAGATGTTTTGCGGCTAATTGTCCACTGGCATAATTATCAGTAGTAATGGAGGTTTGATGAGCAGTTCCATTAACAGCGGAATCTACCACAATCACTTTTATTCCTTGATCCGCTGCTTTTTGAATCGGTGCAACAAGACGTTCTCTGTCTGTGGGTACAATAATGATGGCATCAACATTTGGGCGGGAATACGTCTGTAAAATTCGGATTTGAGCATCGGTGTGGTCGTTATAGGAAGGGCCGCGCCAGGTGAGAGCGATATTGTTCTGCGTTTTTACTTCCTTAATTGCCTCATCTACCCCGGAACGCATAATGTCCCAAAAGACTTGATCACTGGATTTTGGAATAAATACAATGTTTAAATCTTTGTCTTTAGCAGTAACGGGCAGAGCAATGAAGAACAAACAGCTCATCATGATCAACAGGTAATTCTTCATAATTATCCCTTGATTCAATACCAATGCCGGATTCTTCTGACGATTGATGAATGTCAGTAGTAAGGAATCTGTGCTCGATTGAATAGCTTTTTCAATAAGTATTGCCTGTAAGAGGTAATTTTGCACAGAGTTTTTCGACATGGAGTCAAATATGGTTTGATGAAAAATCATGTAAAAACGAAAAAAGTCGATAGCGGGAAGATTGATTTTATTTGTTTAGAGAGGAAAAACATAAAAAGAGCGTATAAAAAAAGCCACCTGATTAGGTGGCTTTTAAATTTGGTTGCGGGAGCAGGATTTGAACCTACGACCTTCGGGTTATGAGCCCGACGAGCTACCGAGCTGCTCCATCCCGCGTCAATGGAGCGCATAATAGTGAGCTGACTCACATTTGGCAAGGAGTATTTTCAGCTTATTTTACTGTTGCTCAATAAGTTAGCGATTCGCCTGCAAAAGCAACAATCAGTATCTTCCTGTCAATTCATATCTGTTTTAGCAATTCACAGCTATAATGCGCGTTTATTTGTACCGATGAATTAGAGACGAATGGCTGACTTTTTTGCAACATGCCCGAAAGGGTTAGAATCTATACTGGCTGCTGAACTATCAGGGCTTGGCGCATCCGATATTAAAGAAACAGTCGCGGGTGTCGCATTTAGCGGTGAGCTTGAAGTGGCATACCGGGCATGTTTGTGGAGTCGTTATGCGTCCCGTATCGCATTAGAATTAACTTCTTTTTATGCTGATACCGATCTGGATCTTTATCTCGGCTGTTTCAGCGTGCCGTGGGAAAATCATTTCTCTGTAGACCAATCATTTGCCGTCGATTTCTCTGGATCATCCAAAGCAATTAACAATACCCAATATGGCGCGTTAAAAGTTAAAGATGCCATCGTCGATCGTTTTACTAAGCGTAGCGGTGTTCGTCCTTCAGTCGATAAAAAAATCCCTGACGCGCGCGTATTAGTACACTGGAAAAAAGATACTGTTACCGTTTCTCTCGATTTATCTGGTCCGGCATTGCATCAACGTGGCTATCGTGACGAAACGGGTGAAGCACCGCTAAAGGAAAATCTGGCCGCCGCCGTGTTAGCCCGTAGTGGTTGGCAAAATGAGCCGTTGCTCGATCCGATGTGCGGTTCTGGCACGCTGTTGATTGAAGCTGCAATGCAGACTTGTGATATGGCGCCAGGTTTATTACGTCGTCGTTTCGGCTTTGAAGGCTGGTTAAAGCATCAGCCAGAAATTTGGTTGCCAATTATGGCTGAAGCCTCTGTGCGGGCGAAACGCGGACATAAAGAGGCACTGTTACAAGCGGATCGTTTTGTTGGGTTTGATATTGATACCCGAGTATTACAACGCGCTAAAGCAAACGCGAATCGCGCTGGTGTGGGAGATCTCATCCGTTTTGAATCCGCCGATGTGATGCAGTTGCATAATCCTTGGCCAAACAGCAAGGGTTTCTTAGTCAGCAACCCGCCGTATGGTGAACGTCTGGGCGAATTCCCGGAACTGTTGAAACTATACCAAAGTTTAGGCAGCGCATTGCGTACCGAGTTTCAGGGCTGGCGCGTGACAATTTTATCCGCATCACCGGAACTATTGAGCTGTCTGCGTCTGCGCGCAGAAAAACAATACCGTCTATTTAATGGCGCGTTGGAATGTCAGCTGCGTAATTATCAAATTGCGGATAATTCTGTCGCATCACAGAAAATGGTGGCGGAAGATTTTGCCAACCGTTTGCGTAAAAATATCAAAACGTTGGATAAATGGGCTCAGCAGGAAGGCATCGATGCTTATCGTATCTACGATGCTGATTTGCCAGATTATAACGTGGCGATCGACCGTTACACGAACCATCTGGTTATTCAGGAATATGCACCGCCGAAAACCATTCCAGAGCATGTTGCGCGTCAGCGTATTCTCGATTTGATGCAGGCAGCTATTGAAGTTACCGGTGTACCGGGTAAAAACGTGATCCTGAAAGTGCGTGAGCGCCAGAAGGGTGAGTCGCAATATCAGAAACTGAATGCCGAAGGGCAGTTGCTCGAAGTCAAAGAGTACAACGCGAAGTTTTTGGTCAACCTGCGTGATTATTTGGATACGGGTCTGTTCTTGGATCACCGTTATACCCGCCGTATGTTAGGACAAATGGCAAAAGGAAAAGACTTCCTCAATCTGTTCTCTTATACCGGTACCGCTACTGTGCATGCGGCACTCGGTGGCGCACGCACCACCACGACCGTGGATATGTCCCGCACCTATCTGAACTGGGCTCGTGATAACATGCGTCACAATGGCTTAACGAGCTGGCAGCATAAGTTTGAACAGGCAGATTGTTTAGATTGGTTACGTCATTGCGAGCAGACGTTTGACCTGATCTTCATCGATCCGCCAACCTTCTCGAACTCTAAACGTATGGACGATACGTTTGATGTGCAACGCGATCATATCGATGTGATGGCGATGTTGAAGAAAATTCTGAACCCAGAGGGGGTGATTGTTTTCTCAAACAACAAACGTCAGTTCAAAATGGATTTTAATGGTTTCGCTGAATTGGGGTTAGTCGCTGAAAATATCAGTGCGAAAACCTTACCCAAAGATTTCGCGCGTAACCCGCATATCCATAACAGCTGGTTGATCCGTCATGCCCCAAAGACTGACGTATCGCAGGAGCAAGCGTAATCATCATGGCTATTTATTCTATTCAGCAAGGGTATCTCTCATACAGTGCTGCGCCGTTATTAGATCATGTGGAATTGCACATTGAATCTGGTGAACGGCTGTGTTTGGTTGGGCGCAATGGCGCAGGTAAATCTACCCTGATGAAAGTGATCAGTGGCGAAGTATTACTGGATGATGGCGCTATCACGCATTTGCAGGATCTGAAAATTGCCCGTCTGGAGCAAGATCCGCCACAAACGGAATCGGCTACTGTTTATGACTATGTCGCTGATGGTGTGGCTGAATTAGGTAAGATCCTGGCTGATTATCATCATCAACTCACGTTATTGGCTGATCAGCATGATGACGAGCGTGTCATGCGTCGTCTGAGCGAATTGCAAGAGCAGCTCGATCAGCAACAAGGCTGGCAATTCGACACACGCATTAGCCAAATCCTCAGCTTATTATCTCTGACTGCGGATACCTTGCTTTCTGATTTATCCGGTGGCTGGCTGCGTAAGGTCGCATTGGCCCGTGCACTGGTTAATGAGCCAGATCTGCTGCTGCTTGATGAACCAACTAACCATCTGGATATCGACTCGATCGCCTGGTTGGAAGACTTCTTGCGCCAATACAAAGGTGCGATCGTCTTTATCAGTCATGACCGTGAATTTATCCAACGGATGGCAACCCGTATCGTCGATCTGGATCGTGGTGTATTAACATCATGGCCGGGCAACTATGATGCTTATCTGTCCGGTAAAGAAGAGTGGTTGCGGGTTGAAGAGTTGAAAAATGCCCAGTTTGATAAAAAACTGGCGCAGGAAGAAGTCTGGATCCGACAAGGTGTAAAGGCCCGTCGTACCCGTAATGAAGGCCGTGTTCGGGCACTGAAAGCATTACGTATGGAACGAGGCGAGCGTCGCGAAAAAGTTGGTACCTCTAAAATTCAGCTGGATGAAGCGGTTCGCTCCGGAAAAATTATTTTTGAAGGTGATGGTGTCAATTACAGCATAGAAGGGAAATCACTGATCCGTAATTTTGATTTCCGTGTCATGCGCGGCGATAAAATCGCCCTGATTGGCCCGAATGGTTGCGGTAAAACCACGCTGATTAAATTGTTGTTGGGCGATCTCCAGCCGGATAGTGGGTCTTTGTATTGTGGCACCAAATTAGAAGTTGCTTATTTTGACCAGTATCGTCAACAACTCGATCTGGAAAAAACAGTGATGGATAACGTGGCTGATGGTCGTCAGGAAGTCGATTTTGCCGGTCGTCGTCGTCATATTTTAGGTTATTTACAGGATTTTCTGTTCGAACCGAAACGGGCCATGACCCCCGTTAAAGCACTTTCGGGTGGCGAGAAAAACCGCTTATTACTGGCGAAGCTTTTCCTGAAACCATGCAACTTGCTGATCCTTGATGAGCCAACCAACGATCTGGATATCGAAACGCTGGAATTACTGGAAGAGTTACTGGCGGAATACCAAGGCACATTATTGTTAGTCAGCCATGATCGACGTTTCATTGATAACACAGTAACGCATAGCTGGTTATTTGAAGGCGATGGCCGGATCACTCCTTATGTAGGTGGTTTTGCCGATGTAATGGCGACTCGTCAGCAGCAGGCTGCAAAAGTGGTTACGTCAGCATCAGTGACAAAAAATACGCTGAATACGCGAGATAAAGAAGAAAAACCAGCAATACCGAAAAAAACTCGTAAACTTTCGTATAAGTTGCAGTCTGAGCTGGACGGACTACCGGCTCAACTGGAACAATTAGAAGCGAATATTGACTCAATACAATCTCAGATCAATCAACCTGACTTTTTCAGTTTGCCAGTAGAGCGCACCAAAGAGATTTTAGATGCCTTACAACAAGCTGAAATGAATTTGGAACAGGCTTTCGCCCGCTGGGAAGAGCTGGAAGCGATGAAGAACGAGGAATAGTGTCTAATGAACATGACCAAAATTGCAGCTATGTTGCCATTGTTGCTGACTGGTACGGCGTTTGCTGATCAGGATCCGTTTTATTCAATAACTGAAGTAGTTACTGCTGCAGATAGGGGAAGTGCTAATTTTGGCCCATGGGCGCTGAGTATTTCTGGCGATGGCAATTCTGTTGCCAGCATTGCTGTAACCAGTAATTGGTCTTCTTACTTCCGCATGGCTCCTGGTATGGATCTGGCTCATCGCTTCCGTTATGAAAATGGATGCACCGGGTTCCTGTCGAGTGCAACTTGTTCCGCTTATCTGGATACATCAAATTGGGCAGCAACCTGGTTTTCTGATTTAAGTGCAAATGCTGCACAAACGTTCAATGTGACGTCTGGATCATCGACAGCTGAGACAGCAGCTACCGGTATAGTGACCAAATATGGCCGTGATGAGAGTGAAATTACATCTGTTGGTTATGTTAGTTTAGCTTCGCACCAGAGAAAAGCAGTCGCTACTTTATCTGATACCACTACATATAGTCTGACAGATGGCACCGATTATCCATTTGCTTCTGCTTATGACATAGTTCCAAGTTCATCCGGCTATCTGGTTATTGGAACTGCCGGCGCACAAAAAGCAACGGCGTATAGCTATTGTTATAGTAATTCAACGATTGAATCGTATAGCAAATATTGCCCTGGCTATCAAACCCAAGCTGCATTCTGGTCTGTTGCATCTAATGGAACCGTGACAGCGCCTAAGCTAGCGACTTCGTATGATACTTCTGAGTCAACCGATTATCCTTATACTGCCAGTGCTATGAGTATTGCTGAAGTAGATGGTGCATATGTGGCGGTCGGTTATTCAGCAACAGAAGGTTATAATTCAAAACCAAAAAATCTGGCCACATTCTGGAATTTAGGTGATGGTTCTTTAAGTTCAACCCCGACGACTGCTCGAATTTTCTCAAGCAACAGCGACAACCCGGGAACGGATAGTGACTATAGTATTGATAACAGCTGGGCTGTAGGTATCAATAATGATGGCTATATCGTTGGTAACCGCGTGTACCGTAAACTGGTGAGTCGTAACTATCCAACACAGATGTTTGTTGCTAAATACAGCTCTGGTGGGATTACGTCCACATCTATTCCAGTTTCAACGGGTGGGGTTAATTCTGAAGCTGCCGCTCTGAACAACCGCAACCAGGTTGTTGGTTGGACTGATGAACGTAGTGATACAACTAAACCAGTATACGGCTCTGTGCCTCGTTTGCAGGAGGCGTTCCTTTACAACATCACCACTGGTAGTCGTTATGCAATCAATGACCTGATTTGTGGTATCAGTTCAGGCAGCACGTCATGCGCACAAGGTGGAAAATATTACTACATTGAATATGCTAATGGCATTACGGATGACGGTACAATCGTAGCATCTGCTCGTCGTTTTGATAATTACAGTGATTGGTCAACGTTGAGTAATGGCACAAGTGTTGTAGTTAAACTAACTGTATCTTCATCTGCGGCATTTGATAACAATCACGATGTTCCTGCTGGCAATGTGGTTACCAACCAGCTACCGGTATTTGATTATGGTGCTGGTGATAGCAGCGGTGGCGGTAGCTTCGGCATCTTTGGTTTGCTGGCTATGGCGGGTGCGGCAGCTATAGGTCAATATCGCCGTTTTGTAAAGAAAGGTTCATAAGGTTGTCATAGTGACATGATTAAAATGGAATTCAGCACAAAAAACGGCTGAACTCCTATTGATCTTTACCCTCAGATCCGATATCAATAAAGACGACAGAGCATCAGTACTGTCGTCTTTTTTCATTGTGGAAAAGAGGAACATTTAGTATGAAGAGACAGAAAAGAGATCGTTTAGAAAGAGCGCGCACCAAAGGTTATCAAGCCGGTTTAGCCGGGCGTTCTAAAGAGGTCTGTCCTTATCAATGTATAGATGCACGAGGTTACTGGTTAGGTGGTTGGCGTGATGCGTTCGATGAGCGGTCACAGGGATACATGGTTAACTAACACGAATTCATATAAAAAGGCTCACTTAGGAAGTGAGCCTTTTTAGTTTTCTGGATCTGAATAATTAGAAAGAAGAGGTATCTTGGAACAAACCTACTTTCAGATCGGTTGCTGAATAGATTGGACGGCCATCAACTTCAACCACACCATCAGCAATACCCATGATCAATTTGCGCATGATAACGCGCTTCATCTGAATTTTATAAGTCACTTTCTTCGCAGTTGGCAGGATCTGACCGGTGAATTTCACTTCGCCAACACCCAATGCACGTCCTTTACCTGGGCCGCCTTTCCAGCCGAGGAAGAAGCCAACCAGCTGCCACATTGCATCCAGACCTAAACAACCAGGCATAACTGGGTCACCTGGGAAATGGCAATCGAAGAACCATAAATTAGATGCGATATCCAGTTCAGCAATGATTTCGCCTTTTTCGAATGCACCGTCAGTGTCAGTGATTTTGACAATGCGATCCATCATCAGCATGTTAGGTGCTGGTAATTGGCTGTTGCCTTCACCAAATAGCTCACCACGGCTACACGCCAGCAGGTCTTCTTTAGTGAAACTGGTACGACCCTGATCGCACAGGGATACTTTAGGAGTATTGGTCATTTCTGCTGACACGCTTATCAAATCCTTATAGTCAATTTTGAACTGGAGAATCTACCCAACATACGGCGACTAAGCAAGTCCAACCAGTACCCGCAACCTGCGGAAAAGTGTGCTTAATAGCCCATTTCTGCCTGATGGGCCATTTAGGTCGTCTAATCGCTGTCTGATCCGGCCAAACAGGGTTCTTTCATCATCACTCGACCCGGCAGGGCAACCCATCAATAATTCGACGGCTTCTTCAACATGACCGACCGGATAAATATGGAATTGACCATTTTTAACAGCCTCAATCACTTCATCAGATAAGATCAGTTGCAGGTAATTTGATTCTGGGATCACGACACCTTGTTTTCCATTCAACCCCTGAATCGAACAAACACGGAAGAAACCTTCAATTTTTTCATTCAGCCCACCGACCGGTTGCACATTACCAAATTGGTCTACGGCACCAGTTACAGCCAGATGTTGGTAGATGGGTTGTTGTGCTAAAGCAGAGAGCAGGGCACAAAGGCCGGTAAGAGCAGCGCTGTCGCCATCTATTTCACTGTACGATTGTTCGAACACCAGATTGGCTGACAAAGGTGAGGGGTTTTCAGCACCAAACAACGTAGATAGGTAACCGTGGATGATCATCATTGCTTTCGCATGAATATGACCCGCTAATTCGGCTTTACGTTCAATATCGGAAACATCACCATCGCCCATATGGACGGTAGCGGTTAATCGCACAGGTTCGCCAAAGTCATAAGGGTGCCCCATGATCTGAATAACAGAAAGCCCGTTAATCTGGCCGACTACTTCACCTTCGGTTTGTAACAGGATCTGTTGGTCTACAATACCTTGGTCAGATTGTTCGACAATGTAATTCAGTCGATATTCCTGTTCAGACAATGCGGCTTTAATATGCAGTGAGGTGATTAGCTCCGCACCTTGTTCGGAGGCAATACTGTGAGCCAGTTGCATCAGTGCGACCAGTTGCGTTTCGGCAAAAGAGAGAATGCGTTGGTGTTCACATAAACGACAGGAAAACCGCATCAGCTCTTTAATTGCCGAAGCATCAAAATCCAGTAATTCCCAATGATGACGAATATGGCACAACAACCCGGTAAATTGGGCTACAGAATCTTCGTCATACGGGAATTCGGTGATGAGATCGGTTCGCAGGAAAATCTTCTCTGAAAATTCATTATCCAGCAGATTGAATTCTGCAATAGAGATACGATCGCCGACCAGAATCAGTTTGATGTCCAATGGCGTTGCTTCTGGCTGGAAAAACGGTGTTTGCGGCGGCGTATCTTCCGGCGCAGACCAATCAAGATAACCGGTAGCCAGCGCGTTATGCAGTTTGAACCACAGTTGTGGTTTCATCAGCAATTCATCAACCGGGATGATCAGATAACCGCCATTGGCTTCACGTAATAAACCGGCTTCCAGTAAATGATGGTTACTGTAAACGCTACCTTGTTCCGTTACATAATTGATGGAACCAAACAAGGAACGCCAGGTTAAGTCACGTGCGTAAATGACTGGCGGCTGTGGTTGCAGTTGGTGGATCATCAGATTCATCAATACCGGATGAGTAAACACACCATCTTGTGCCACATGCGCGGACAGTTCCGTCAGGTATTCAGCCAGTTTTTCATCATTATCCTGTTTCCGCAGGATCTTGTTAACCAGTTCTTCTGCATCTAGTTTCAGTCGCAGCAATTTGAACAGGTCATCTAATAAGTCGCAAAATTCCGGGCCGGTACCTGCTTTCAATTTCAGCCATATTGGGCGGAAAGGGTTTTTCAGATTTTCGGTATAGCAAAGATCAAAACTACGATTAAATGGTTTTGGGCAGTCATCAATCAGATCCATGATGACACGTTCGTAGTTGACGCCAGGGAAACCACTTAACAGTAAAGCCGGACAGCTTTGGCTGGCAGTATTGAGGCGCAAAATAGCTGATGCCGCACGTTCTTGCGTTTCAGCGAAACTAATCGGTTGAACAGAGGATAATTTCTCGCACGACAAATCTGAAAAGTCGGGAAGGAGGGCTTCTGCAGCTAGTTCTGTCACTTAAATTTAATTCCTTTACTATAGACTAGATGATTATACCTGACAGAATCCGTAAACCTATCTCTTCTCGTTATCTATCAAAAAACGAATTTCGTAATTTGATTACATAAATGAAATTAAAAAAAGATTAAATCACGCCAATAAATGATCTAAAACAATAAAAAACAGATATCCGCTGCTTTGCTGACCAATAATTTTTGTTATCACGTAAAAAAATTACAAATCATGCTGGACATTTGTACGATTAGGATCAAGAATTAACACATTGACTCAGCTTCTGCTTTGTCTTCATTGTTTCCTTTGTTGTTGTGTGTTGTTGCCCATCAAGTGGTTGCCGGTGATTCACCCTCACTAAACCAGTTGAAAGGGCATTTCTTTTTACTGATTATTGTCAGTGCCTCGTTTTTTGGGGTAACCGAAAGGTTACCCCTTTTATTTTGGTTTTTTTCTATGAATGCATTCCAACGATTGAGACAACAACGACTAGCGAAAGCGACAAAGCCGTTTAATGCTCGTGGCGGGTCGATTGCCCGCTGCGAAGGCTGCGGTTTACCGGTGGTGCAGTGTGCTTGTGCATTAAAACCAGAAGGTATGCCGCAAGCAGCGTTCTGTTTACTGATGTATGACACCGAGCCGATGAAACCTTCCAACACTGGCCGATTGATTGCCGATATTTTTCCGCATGATACTTACGCTTTTATGTGGTCGCGCACAGAGGTTGATGAGGGCTTACTGGCTTTATTGGCTGAACCGACTTATTCACCGGTTGTAGTGTTTCCGGAAAGCTATGTGCAGGAAGGCGAACGCGTAGTGATCCGCACAGTAGAGACATTACCAAACCGGCCGCTCTATATTTTGCTCGATGGTACATGGAGCGAAGCACGGAAAATGTTTCGAAAAAGCCCATATCTTGATCAATTTCCAGTAGTGTCTGTACAGCCACAAACCTTGTCAGCTTATCGCTTGCGTGTGGCATCTAACGAAAATCAACTTTGTACTGCAGAGGTTGCTTGTTGTTTATTACAACAACAAGGTGATATCACCGCTTCAACGATGCTGCATGATTGGTTTTCACTGTTCCGCCAGCGTTATTTAACGATCAAACCGCACCATCAACAGTTTCTAACAGACATATCATCCGCATAATCTAATAATATGTTCAAACTGGGCTACATAAACACAATGAAGCCACACCAAGTTCCTCTTCGCCGGACATTAGCGGTCGCGATGGTGTACTGCTGTGTTAGGCTGTCTGCTCGTGTTTTTCTGAGGACGTAACGTCAACCAAAGGCAAATCAAGCACCAAGGTTGATTCGGGTTTTCCACAACAAGTCAGCACTTCACCGGCAGGAATAAAAGCCAGTGGCAGGGTTGGATAACTCACTTCCCCCGACACCAGCTTACAACGGCAAGCACCACAATACCCATTGCGACATTGATATTCGATCTGATGACCAGTACGCAACAAGCCATCCAACAGACTTTCGTTGCTGGAAAGCTTAAACGTTGTATGCGGGGTTACTATGGTGATCTTTTCCCGTTTCATCGTTTCCGATTTGTTCCTATCGCGTCATGCTACACGCAAGATTACAGCAGGAAATCGCCGAGATCATCCGGGTTTACTTCCGAATCGATCTGACCCACCAAATAAGAACTAATTTCAACTTCTTGTGGGGCAACTTGCACGTTATCTGAGTTCAGCCAGGTATTGATCCACGGCAGTGGATTCTGACGATCAGCATCAAAAGCTAATGGTAAACCGACACCTTGCATCCGCACGTTAGTAATAAACTCGACGTACTGGCACAGAATATCTTTGTTCAAACCAAGCATTGAGCCATCTTTAAACAAATAGGCTGCCCACTCTTTTTCTTGTTCCGCGGCTTTTTTGAATAGATTAAAGCACTCATCATGCAATTCGCGGGCAATTTCAGCCATTTCAGGATCATCACTGCCTTCGCGCAAGATATTCAGCATGTGCTGTGTGCCGGTTAAATGTAAGGCTTCATCGCGGGCAATCATCTTGATGATCTTGGCATTACCTTCCATCAGTTCACGTTCAGCAAAGGCAAAAGAGCAGGCAAAACTGACATAAAAACGGATCGCTTCCAGCGCATTTACGCTCATCAGACACAGATAAAGTTTCTTTTTCAGTTCGCGGCGTGAAACTACCACGGTTTTGCCATTAACCTGATGCGTGCCTTCACCCAGTAACTGCCAGTATTGGGTCAGCTCAATCAGTTCATCGTAATAACCGGCGATGTCTTCTGCGCGTTTGATGATTTGTTCGTTCACTACGATATCATCGAAAACCACGGCCGGATCATTCACGATATTACGGATGATGTGGGTGTAGGAGCGGGAATGAATAGTTTCAGAAAATGCCCATGTCTCTTATTCCGACATACATTAAGTTACTAAAAGTAGATATAACTTTAATAGTAAGTGCATTTTATAAGTAAAAATACCAGAAGAAACACATTCAGAAAGTAAACAGCAATAGATCTTCAGACATATACTACACTTACTAAAATTAATTTAACTTATTGAAATGTAAGTGTTATTAGTTCCTTAGTGCTAATATAATAATCGTGGTCAACAATAGGATTAATCATGTGGTTGAATTGTCAATCAACTACTAGCTAAAACCTTGCCCTGTTGTTTATGTACACAGTTTAATGGTTGAAATGGTTGAAATGGTTGAAATGGTTGAAATGGTTGAAATGGTTGAAATGGCGGATGCTAAAGGAAATAGTACGCAATTGGCTGTAGCTCAAGGCCAACTGGTTGAAATGCATAAACAAATATCAGACTTACAAAGTGAACTAGCACTAGCAGAGATGGAGCATGAATAGGTAACTGTTACATTAAAAAGTCGAAGCAATACTGATGAGCATGATATCGGTGGAGCTTAATTAGCCTAACGTAAATTCGGTCTTTAGCGGTCAACTTAAATCATGATTGCTGCCGTGGATTAACTTAATTCAAAACATTAAAACAATGATCTATATGAAGTTTTCATCCTGCCAATACTTTTCCCGTATCATCTACAAATCCTTAAAATAGTTTTTAGCTGATCTGTCGTCAAATTGGAAATACAGATTTTAGTTCCTGATGGAAGTGATACATCAACAGAAAAAATTTCTTTTGATGCTGGAGTGATCGTTGGATCAGGCGTTTGTATCTCACTTAACTCAGATCCAAAATTGGTTATATCATTTTCATATTGAACATATGAATCAAGCTCTTGCACCCATAAAGTTTCGGGATTTAAGTATTCTTTAGACCATCGCGCAACTTGATGGCATGTCAGGCTATATTGCTTCGCAATAGCTGAATAGGTTTTGTCTGGCGAAGACAATACAATTTCGGCTATTTGTAGATCGGAAGAGCGTCGTGTAGGGAA
>ERZ650302.1388-NODE-1388-length-13476-cov-6.876462_pt1 | contig 13476 bp, 13 predicted proteins | sample MGYA00376238_ERZ650302 | MGnify/ENA primary metagenome ERZ650302 (study PRJEB26733, sample SAMN07839298) | wastewater metagenome | biome: urban; feature: wastewater treatment plant; material: waste water | place: USA: North Carolina | collected 2016-04-28 ... | reverse complement strand
CGCTGCGAAGTGTTTGGCTACGTGCTTGTTGTCGCCAGCGGTCGCCAGGAACCAGTCGCGCGCGCTGTGGGCGTTGGTCATGGTTTCCTGGGTGGTGAAGGTCTTGGAGGCCACCAGGAACAGGGTGGTTTCCGGGTCGACCTTTTTCAGCGTCTCGGCGATGTGGGTGCCGTCGACGTTGGAGACGAAGTGCATCTGCAGGTGGTTTTTGTAGGGGCGCAGCGCCTCGGTGATCATCACCGGGCCCAGGTCAGAGCCACCGATACCGATGTTGACCACGTGCTCGATGGCTTTGCCGGTATAACCCTTCCACTCGCCGGAGATGATCTTCTCGCAGAAGCCTTTCATCTTGGCCAGCACGGCTTTCACGTCCGGCATCACGTCCTTGCCGTCGACCTGGATGGGGCGGTCGGAACGGTTGCGCAGGGCCACGTGCAGCACGGCGCGGCCTTCAGTCCGGTTGATTTTCTCGCCGTTGAACATGGACTCGATGGCACTGGACAGGTCGGTTTCCTTGGCCAGGTCCTGCAGCAGGGCCATGGTTTCCTGGGTGATGAGGTTCTTGGAGTAGTCGACCAGCATGTCGCCACCGAAGGTGGTGGAGAATTTGTTGAAGCGTTCGGCATCGGCGGCAAACAGATCCTTCAGCTGCCGCTCCTTGTTGGCGGCGAAGTGGGCTTCCAGTGCCTTCCAGGCCTGGGTCTGGGTCGGGTTGATGTTTTTCATTATTGCATGGGTTCCTGTGTTATTTGGAGATAGGCGCGATTATCGATGTGGAAACAAGCGTCAGCCGTAGCTGGCAAATTCGGCCACGGCCTGTGCTGTCTGGGCATTGGCAAGGTATTGAGTCAGCAGGGCTGGACTGACGGTCAGATCGTGGGCGCCGGCCAGCAGGGCCTGGGTCAGCTGTTCGGGGATGGCGAACGAGGCGGCCACTATCCGAGCGGGCAGTTGCTGCCGCTCCAGCAGCTCCCGCAACCGGCCGATAACGCGCTGGAAGTCGCCGCCTTCACGGTCGATGCGGTTCACGTAGGGGGCCAGGTAGTCGGCACCTTCCCGGGCGGCCAGGAAAGCCTGCCGTTCACAGTAGATGGCTGTGGCGCAGATGGCGCCGCTGGCGTCATCGGAACGCTTCAGCTGGTGGATGGCGGTCAGGCCGGCCGGTGACACCGGGATCTTGCAGTAAACTGCGCCCCAGCGGGACCAGAGCTGTCTCGCCTGTGCCACCATGCCGGCCGTATCGGTGGCCGTCACCTGCACAAACAGTTGGTGAGGGCGATCAAAGCCCAACGCCCTGGCTTGCCCGATGAAGTCGTCGGCCTTGATCCCGGCCTGGGCCAGCAATTTGGGGTTGCAGGTGATACCGTCCAGGCTGAGCTGGTGCACCCAGGGGCGTAATTCTTCGATGTTCGCTGAATCCAGATACAACATGAGCACTCCTTCAGTGTGAAATGCGGCATCTCCGCCCTGTCGAGGGTGACCCGTAGCTCCAGGGGGCAATCATATTGCCGCTGTTCGTCTCGTCTTTGACTGCTGTCATTCCCTAGCGGGTCCATGTGGCGCGGGCGAGACCATCCCGCGCAAGCCAGAAAGAATTTTCAACTTTCCCTGTTTACAAAGAAATGAAAACCAAGATCATTGATTTTGAAAATCAGATCAACAGTTTTTTATACATTTCGTATCTCTGCGGTGAGGCTATTGCTGTCATTCCTGCGCTCACGGGCGGCGAACTCGCTCAGTTCGTGCCAGGTCAGAACGATCTAAACCGGATCGCGGTCCAGGCTAGGTTGCTAACGGTTATCGATATGCCGCAAAAATAAGCGTGATCTGAATCACCAATTTAAAGCGCGCACAAAATAAAGCATATATAAAACAGTAGGATATGTTTAATTGCGCCCGAGGTGCCATTGTGCGGCCGCGATGTGTGTATGGGGAGGGAGGGGCAGTTGGGGCGCCTCAGGGAGTGGGGATGTCGTTGCCCCGTTTGAAAACCAGCGAAGCAACCGTAGCGGGAACAGGCATTCTAGGCTGGACAAAAAACGCCAACTTGGTCACATTATGAAAACCAAAATTAGCAAAGTGACGTTCAGTGTGAAAATATCAACTTACCGGGTCGCCAGCCAAACACGATAAGCGAACAGCTGCAACCTGGAACCAACCGCACGTCCGGCACCTTATCAACGGCAGGACGTGTCCCCTTCACAGATGGAGTCAACTTGAGGACTACACCATGGATGTAATTATTCATGCAGCGGAATGGTTCATTGCACTATTCCAAAAAGGCGGAGACGTCTTTGTCGGCATGGTTACCGGCATACTGCCGTTGCTGATCTCGCTGATGGTGGCGATGAACGCCCTGATCCAGTTCATCGGACAGGAGCGGGTGGAGCGCCTGGCTGCCAAGAGCGCCGGCAACCCGGTGTCCCGCTACCTGATACTGCCGGTCATCGGCACCTTCGTGTTCATGAACCCCATGACACTGAGCCTGGGTCGCTTCCTGCCGGAGCGTTACAAGCCGTCCTACTACGCAGCCGCATCCTACAGCTGTCATTCCATGAATGGCCTGTTCCCGCACATCAACCCCGGTGAATTGTTCGTCTATCTGGGCATTGCCAATGGCCTGACCACGTTGGGCATGCCGCTGGCTCCCCTGGCCATCAGCTACCTGCTGGTCGGTATGGTGAGCAACTTCTTCCGCGGCTGGGTGACCGACTTCACTACCGCCATGGTGGAAAAACAGCAAGGCGTTCGCCTCAGCACTGACGTCCACATTCGCGTAGCCGAGTAAGCCAACCAGGAGCAGACATCATGGCAAATTCATTGTACATCACCAAAGGCAGCGGCGGCTGGGGTGGTCCTCTGACCATCGACATCGAGCCGGGCAAGAAGGTCCTCTACATCACCGCGGGCACCCGACCGGACATCGTGGACCGCATGGTCGAACTCTCCGGCATGGAAGCGGTGGACGGTTTCAAGACCTCCATCCCGGATGACGAGATCGCGGTCGCCGTCATCGATTGCGGTGGCACCCTGCGTTGCGGCCTCTACCCCAAGAAGCGGATCCCGACGGTGAACATTCACTCCACCGGCAAGAGCGGCCCGCTGGCCAACTTCATCGAGGAGGATATCTATGTCTCTGGCGTGCAGCCGGACAACATCCAGCTGCAAGCCCAGGCCGGGAATGCGCCTAGCCAGCCGAAACAAGCGGCGAAACAAGAAGCGCCGCAATATGACAGCAGCAAGAAGCTGAGCGAGCAGAGCGACAGCCTGCTGGCCCGCATCGGCATCGGCATGGGCGGGGTGATGTCCACCTTCTTCCAGGCCGGCCGCGAAACCATCGATACGGTGCTGCGCTCCATCCTGCCCTTCATGGCGTTCGTGTCCATGTTGATCGGGGTCATCCTGGCCTCCGGGGTGGGTGATGTGATTGCACATGCCCTGATCCCGCTGGCCAAGAGTCCCGTTGGCCTGATGACCCTGGCGCTGATCTGTTCCTTCCCGTTCCTGTCACCCTTCCTTGGCCCGGGCGCCGTCATCGCGCAGGTCATCGGTGTGCTGGTAGGGACCCAGATCGGTCTTGGCAACATTCCGCCGCACCTGGCACTGCCGGCCCTGTTCGCCATCAATGCCCAGGCTGCCTGTGACTTCATCCCGGTAGGTCTGAGCCTGGCCGAAGCCAAGCCGAAAACAGTCCAAATCGGGGTGCCGTCCGTGCTTTACTCACGGTTCCTGACCGGAGCGCCGACCGTACTGCTGGCCTGGCTCGCCTCCTACTTCATCTACCAATAACGCTCAAACGAGGACTGAAATGACTATGTTGTACCAAACCCAAGTGACCAAGATCGGCGAGTTTGCTGCCGAAGCCCTGGATGACAACATGATGATACTGTTCGATGACAATGCCCCGGCAGACGTAGCGGACTACTGCTACATCCATCCGCACGCAGCGCTGTTGGATGACATCAAGGTGGGAGGGGATTTCGTTCTGGGTCAGACACGTTTTCCCATCACGGCGGTAGGCGACGTAGTCAACCAGAACCTCGGCGAATTGGGTCACATCACCATCCGTTTCGATGGCGCCGATGAAGCGGAATACCCAGGAACCGTGCATGTGAGCGGCACTTGCCCGACAGTCCCGGAACTGGAAATCGGCACCGAAATCACGTTTGAACTGAACTGAACAATCAAGACTCACGCTCCCCCTGCATCATTGAGTTAGCGGCTCGAAGCAGGGGGGCGCGAGATACAGCAATCGAGGAGAGTAACATGTCAAAAGTAGCACTGGTAGTTGGCGGCGGTAAAAGTCTGGGCGCCTTCCTTTGCAAGGGGCTGGCCGAGGCCGGCTATCGGGTGGCAGTCGCAGATATGGACGCCGACAGCGCCAAGCTCACCGCCAGCGAAATCGCCGAGGTGCATGGTGCTGAGAACGTGATGGCCGTGCAGGCCAATGCCACCCAGGAAGCGGATGTGCAGCGCATGGTCGGTGCCGTCGATGATCGCTTCGGGCGCATCGACCTGCTGGTCTACAATGCCGGCACGGCGACCGCGGCCAAGATCGATCAGTTCCCGTTGGATGCTTGGTACCGCTCCATCGAGGTGAACCTGACCGGTTACTTCCTGTGTGCCCGTGAGGCTTCCAAGGTGATGATCCGCCAAAATGGCGGCCGCATCATCCAGATCAACTCCAAGTCCGGCAAGGTGGGCTCCAAGCACAACTCCGGCTACTCGGCAGCCAAGTTTGGCGGTGTCGGTCTGACCCAATCGCTGGCGCTGGACCTGGCCGAGCACAACATCACCGTCCACTCCCTGATGCTGGGCAACCTGCTCAAGAGTCCCATGTTCCAGTCCCTGCTGCCGCAATACGCGAAAAAGCTGGGCATCCCCGAGGATCAGGTGGAGCAGGTCTATATCGACAAGGTGCCGCTCAAGCGTGGCTGCGATTTCCAGGACGTACTGAACGTGCTGAAGTTCTATGCCAGCGACGAGGCCAGCTACTGCACCGGCCAGTCCATCAACATTACCGGTGGTCAGGTGATGTTCTAGTGGTCAGGTGATGCTCTAGTTCCAACTGTGTGGGAAACTCCTGAGAACCTAATCTTTTGGCAGTGTGTCGTACACTGCCTTTTTTCATTGTGAGGTGCTAAATGGATGCCATTAATCTTCTGATCGTGTTTGCCCTGGTGGCCTGGGGATTGCAGATCGGCCTGGGCTTTTTTCAGGTACGGGCTTTCAATCGCATGCTGCAGGACATGAGCCTCAAAGGCTCGGTGAAGATCGGCCGCACGGCCTCCCGCTGGCGCCCGCGCACCCTGGTGGTGCTGGCCCATGATGCCAACGGCGTGATTGTCGATGCCAAAATCATGCGTGGCCTGACCATCTTCGCCAGACCCCAGACGCTGGACACTCTGGTGCATGCCCGTATCCCGCTGACCGAGCGACAACTGGCCGAACTGGCACCGCCGGTACGCGAAGCGGTAACCTGCGCGCTGTCAATAAAATGACAATTCGGTTGTCATATAATTTTCATTATGAAAATTTCAGTGTACATTCTTAGGAAATGAAGCCTATGGCTTTTTAAATTCAGCATATAGGGATTCAGGTATGTCCATTGAAACTCGTCGAGAAATGTTGGTGCGTTATCTGCGCGAACATGGCAGAACGTCAGTCAACGATTTGGCCGCCCATTTCAACATCACCGGCGCCACGGTGCGCAGCGATCTGCGGCATCTGGAGCAGGCCCAGCTGGTAGTCCGCCGCTATGGCGGCGCCGAGGCGTTCACCCAGCCGGCGCTGGAAGATCACTCCATGGACGAGAAAACCGTGCTCAATCTGAACACCAAGCAGCGCATCGGCGCCAGGGCCGCGAGCCTGGTCCGGGATGGCGAGTCCATCATTCTCGACAGTGGCAGCACCACCCTGCAGATGGTGCCCTGGCTGGCAGAGCGGGTAGCGCTGACGGTGATGACCAACAGCCTGCACATCATGAATGAAGCAGCGGCGCTGGACAGCAACGTGACGCTGCTGATGCCGGGTGGCACCTACCGCAAACGCTCCGCTTCCTTTCATGGCAGCCAGGCAGAGCAGGCCTTTCGCGTATTCACCTTCGACAAGTTGTTCATCGGCGCCGACGGCTTCGATGTCGAGCAGGGCACCACCACCTTCAACGAGGCATATCAGGTGAGCCAGGCCATGTGCCAGGCGGCACGGCAGATCATCGTGGTGACCGACTCCAGCAAATTCGGCCGCAAGACGCCCAACGTGGTGGTGCCCATCGACAAGATCGACATCATCATCACCGACAAGGGCATCAGCGATGCTGACCGGCAGGCGCTGGAGCAGCATGGCATCCAGGTGGTGCTGGTCTGAACTCCCCCCAATCCCCAGAGGTTCCCTTCGTCATGCGTGAACAGATCCAGCGCTACGCTCATGAAACCCTGAGTATCGAACTGGCCGAGGCACAAAGGCTGTGCTCTCGGCTCAATGATTCCTTCGTCTCGGCCTGCGAGGCCATCCTTGCTTGTACGGGCAAGATAGTGGTCACCGGCATCGGCAAGTCCGGCCATATCGGCAAGAAGATTGCCGCGACCCTGGCCTCGACCGGCTCGCCCGCCTTTTTCGTCCATCCCGCCGAGGCGCTGCATGGCGATTTGGGCATGATCACCAAGGGGGATCTGGTCATCATGATCTCCAACTCCGGCGAGGCCGGCGAGTTCAAGACCATGCTGCCGCTGCTCAAGCACAAGGGTCTGGTGGTGATCGGTTTCACCGGCAAGCTCGACTCCTATCTGGCGCGACAGGCCGATCACGTCATCGACATCAGCGTCCAGCAGGAGGCCTGTCCTCTCGGTCTGGCGCCGACTTCCAGTGCCATCAACACCCTGATGATGGGCGATGCCCTTGCCATCAGTGCTATGCGCATTCGCGATTTCAACGAGCAGGACTATGCAGTTTCTCACCCGGGCGGTAGCCTGGGTGCCCGATTGTTGCTACGCAACAAGGATATATTAGACCCTGAGCTACCAATACCAGTTTGTTCTGCAGACACATCCTTGAGGGATGCCATTGTGGCTTTGAGTCGTGGTGGATTTGGGCTAGTAGTGATTAGTAGTGATCAGGGCAGCATCTTGGGAGTTTTCACGGATGGTGATTTGCGGCGCTCTTTGGAAAAAACATTGCCCCTGGATACCTGTGTCACCGAGCTGATGACCCGAACACCGGTGGTGGTCCAAGCGGACGGTCTGGCGGCTGCCACACTGGAACTTATGCACGAACATCGCATCAATGCTGTCCCCGTGGTGTCTGATGAGGCTCGATTGTTGGGGGTGATCAGTATTCATCAGATATATAAAGCTGGTATTCGTTGATGGAGCGAAAGGCGCGAGCCATCATTTTGCTGTAGTTTTCCTGCTAGAGGCTGTCGTCATAAGATGGCAGCCCATAATGCCACGCAGCGGATCCGGACAGCCGCCACGAACGAAGCGGTGTTTTTCGCATACCGCGTGGCTATCCCTCGCCATTGTTTCAGGTGGAGAAAGGCAATTTCTACCAGATGCCTTACCTTATACATTTCCCTGTCGTGCTCTCGCTTTTCCTTACGATTCCGCTTCGACGGGATCACCACCTCCATCCCCTGAGACGCGGCCTGGGCTACCAAAGCGTGGCAAGGATGGTTATTCCGGCATACCTCATCCGCAGACCAAATCTGTGGATAAGGGCAAGCTGCCTGAGAAGTCCAGCGTTGGCGGGGAGCGACTTGCAGTTCTTGGGTATTTCGCACGGTATGAAACTGCGTTGGGTTAATGTTCTGCATCAGCCGAATCTTGCGATTCACCGTGCACGAGTGTTCTGAACTTCGTTAGAGAAAACGGCAAAATCTTCAAACATTGGTATGATGCTTTATTGCTCTGCTTTTTCTCATCGTTAGCGCTAAATTCTTAAGCTGGTATGATACTTTATTTTTTAGTGTCCGATTTTTCATGTGGTGAAATGCGGCTTACAGGGTGATTTGGTATGAATTTTTATTACTCGCATACAAAAGATGTGTTATTACAAAATAGATCTAAATTGAACAATAAAGAGTAAGATGGTTACAAAATAAACATAAATTAGACAAAATAGTTGTAAATCAAGAAAGTCCAGCTATGCTGCTTAAAAAGCGTACTGGACTTTTTCTATGGCGAAATCGCAGCAGTCCCTATTAGAGCATCAGATTGCCCGCCGGATCAAAGACGGTCGAGGGCAGGGTTTTGGCAAACAATACCGGCCTTGGTTGTATGTACAGGATGTGCCGTCAGAAGGTCGATCGCACCGGATTTATTCTCATAAAACCGGCAGGGTTCACCATTTATTATCCGACCTTGAACTTGCTGCATTTTTGGTGTTTGAGTGGACATCTGGTATTTCAGATATCCGCGAGCAATTTCCGCTTCGGCGCGAGGATACGCGGGCTATTGCTGCTGAACATGGATTAAGACATCCATCTGTCCGTGGTGTTGATCAAGTCATGTCGTCTGATTTTTTGGTTGATACAGCCAGCGGTCCTCATCGCCAGTTTGCAGTTCAGGTAAAACGCATGGAAGCGTTTTCTGATGTAAGAACCATTGAAAAACTGGAATTAGAGCGGCGCTATTGGCAGTTAAAACAAGTCCCATGGTTCTTAATTACTGAACATGAAATTGATCCTGTCATAAGACAGAATGTTGATTGGTTGTACCCAACTAAGACTGATGGGTTGGTTGAGCCGGGATTACTGATGCAGCTCCCTGTGTTATTCAGGGCTTTCAGTAAAGCACCAGAGGCAAAGGTTATTGATATCTGTAAACAGATTGATACCGCCTACGACTTGGAGTTAGGGAATACCCTTCGTGATGTGCGAACGCTCATTGCAAATGGATTTTTGAAATTTAACATCCACAAAGTATTTAGGACGATCACGGCAGCTGAACTGATTTTTTGCCAATTCAATGATATGGAGGCCTTGCTTCATGTGGCAAATCAATGAGGTGTTGCGATTTGATGAGCAGCTGTACCGAATTCTGGCAGTTAAGCCTGGGGAAATCGTCTGGATTCGCATAGATACGAACACTGCTCAGCCGGAGCGCATAACAGAATTAGAACTCATTTCTTACTTGGATGAAGAGCGTCTGTTCCGACATGCCGATCCATTTTCTTCAATTGATCTTGAAGAACCGCTGGTTGGCTCAGTTGCTTTTAATCGGCGCGAACGAGGGCTTTTGATTATTCAGCCTATTATTGTGGATGAGTTATGTTTTGACCCAAAAATTCGAGCTCGGCGTGTTGAACAAGTCAGGCTGTCTGGCATTGCATCAATAGCGACTATCTACAAGTTATTACGGCGTTACTGGCAGCGAGGACAAAAGCCGAATTCATTACTGCCGGACTATAAAAACAGTGGCGCACCAGGGAAAACGCGAACAGCAAGTGGTCAGGCAAAGATTGGGCGGTCCAGAAAGTTTGGTGATGGCGAAGGTATGAAAGTCACGCCAGATATTGAACGCCTGTTTCGACTCACCATTGAAAAATACATTCTTAGCCAAGATGGCTTGAAAACAACGGTTGCTTATCGACGTTTCTCAGACCTATTCGAGCAGTATTATCCACAAGTGGTGATTGCAAACAGGCCTACAATCCGCCAATTCAGATATTTTTATGACCGTGAATATAAAAAACCTCAACGGTTGGTAGCCAGAACCAGTCCTGGTGTCTACAAAAAAGATGTTAGGCCTCTAACCAGCACAGCCACAGCAAATGTTCTTGGGCCTGGAAGCCGGTATGAGATCGACGCTACCATTGCTGATATCTATCTGGTTGCTGATGATGATCGTAGTAAAATTATTGGTCGGCCAACGGTTTACATCGTCATTGATGTTTTCAGCAGAATGATTGCTGGTTTTTATATTGGTTTTGATAACCCTTCTTATGTTGTTGCCATGCAGGCTGTGGTCAATGCTTGCATTGATAAAACTGATATTTGTAGCCAACTTGGTGTCGAAATTAACCCCGGTGAGTGGCCTTGTATCGGTTTGCCGGATGTGATTTTGGCTGACCGTGGCGAAATGATGAGTCATCAGGTCGATGGATTGATTACTGGATTTAACTTACGTATTGAAAGTGCGCCACCAAGACGGGGTGATGCCAAAGGTATCGTCGAAAGTTGCTTCCGGACCTTGCAGGCGGAGTTTAAACCATTTGCACCAGGTGTGGTGGCTGGCAACAGAGTTAAAAAGCATGGTGAACGGGATTATCGTCTTGATGCTGTGATGCCAATAAATGATTTCTCGCAAATCATTTTACGTACAATTCTGTTCAGGAATAATTATCATGTCTTAGATAAATACGATCGTGATGCGGATTTACCAGCAGATATTCCATCTATACCTCTGGAACTTTGGAATTGGGGAATGCAGCACCGTGTTGGGGGATTACGTCAGGTTGATCCTCAGCAGCTACAAATTGCTCTTTTGCCCCGGCGTAAAGTCACCGTGTCTCCCTTTGGGGTTAATATGTGGGGGCTTTATTACTTTGGCTCTGATATTCTTCGAGAAGGTTGGCTACATCGTAGCATTGAGATTAATCGACCTGAATCTCTTGAAGCTGCATATGATCCTGGCTGTGCGGATACAATTTATCTATTTCCTCAATCTGGAAGTCGCATTTTCTGGGTGTGCTCACTTACTGACAGAAGCCGTCAGTACCGAGGTATGACGTTTTGGCAAGTTTGGGAAATTCAAGCTAAAGAAAAACATAACAAAGCAAACGCTAAACTTAAAGAAGATGAAAAACGGCGTGAATTGGATGCGTTTATCAAGAGAAAGATTAATGATGCAACCAAACAGTCTTCTTCATCAAGTGAGTCTGATCAGCAACGAATTCAGCAGATTAAATCTAATAAGAAAAATGCGAGAGATGTTGAGCGTCAAAGTCGAGTAAAACCTGTAATAGTGGATTCAAGTAAACCGCTGGCCGACGTTGTTTCTCTTAATCAGGTTGAAGATTATAGTTTACCAAATTTCGTACCTGGATTGTTCGATGATGGTGAAGGAGACGCAGAATGAGTGCTTCTAAAATCAGAGCCATTTATCGGGATACTGGTGTTTCAGCGTATATGGGCAACCCATTTATTGAAGCCTTGCCCCCATTGCAAGAATCGGTTGATAGCGCAACTGCGCTGCGCTCCAGCATGACTTTCCATCCAGAGGATCTTCAAAAAGCTAGAATTGTTCGTGCTCACAATATTTGCCGAATAGCAAATGAGTTCTTTCAGCCATTAGGTGCACACATGTTGCTGAGTGAGCGGGTTTCTTTGATGATCCGTGGCGGTTATGTGGGTCGGAATCCAAAAACAGGCGATTTGCAGCGCCATCTCCAAAACGGATATGAACGAGTGCAAACTGGTGATCTTTCGACTTTCAGGTTTGAGGAAGCGAAATCTACTGCTCAGAGCATGCTATTGATTGGTTGTTCAGGTAGTGGAAAAACAACATCGTTAGAGCGAACTCTTCAAACCTACCCACAGGTGATTTACCATCCAGAGTTTAATTTTGAGCAGGTGGTCTATCTCAAAGTGGACTGCTCGCATAATGGTTCGTTGAAAGAAATATGCCTGAATTTTTTCAGAGCCTTGGATAGAGCGCTAGGTACTAATTACGAAAAGACTTATGGTCTCAAGCGGCGCAATGGTATTGAGACTTTGTTGGCGTTAATGGCTCAAACGGCTAATGCTCATGCGTTAGGACTGTTAGTTATTGATGAGATTCAACATCTTAGCCGGTCACGCTCTGGTGGCTCGGAGGAGATGCTGAATTTCTTTGTCACTATGGTAAACACTATTGGAGTTCCAGTGATGTTAATCGGGACTCCAAAGGCTAGAGATATCTTCGAGGCCGATCTTCGTTCAGCTCGGCGAGGTGCAGGACTGGGTGCTATTTTCTGGGAGCCTATGTTGCAGGGCCATCCAGATAAGCCCAGTCAAGAGTGGATCGCTTTCACTAATAATTTGTGGAAATTGCAGCTGTTACAAAATCGTGATGTTTTGCTAACAGATGAGATTCGGGCTGTATGGTACGAGTTAAGCCAGGGTGTAATGGACATCGTGGTGAAGCTTTTTGTTTTATCCCAACTGCGTGCTTTAGCGCTCAACAAAGAGCGGATTACTGTTGGGCTACTACGCCAAGTATATGAAGATGAGTTGAAGCCTGTGCATCCTATGTTGGCGGCTCTTCGTTCAGGTATTCCTGAAAGGATTGCTCAGTATTCAGATTTAATGGTGCCAGATATGGATAGGCGCCTTATCCAGTTACAGCAAGATATTTCTTTAATGAAAGAAAAAACGGCTGAAGATATAGCGTTGCAGCAGTTAGCAACGGAGGATGAGCGGCGACTATACTTGCTACTAAAAGATGTTTATGACTCTACTCTTCTTGTCGCTACAGTGCGAAAAGCGTTTACTGCAAATCCAAATATGACTATAAATCAGTTACTTCCGGTTGTTACTCAATGGCTGTCTACTCCAGTAATTGAAGAAGTAACAATGCAAAATTCTGATAAAGAAAAATCGAGAGCCATTAAAACGGAGGCTTGGGAGCAGCTGCCCTTTGATGATTTACGTTATATCAATTCACAACACAAAAATCCTTCTGACATGTATGCCGAATTAAAGTTAAAAGGGATGTTGCTAGATCTAAAATCTGTGCTGGCTAGAGCGAGCTAATGCGATGCACAATTTTCCTGTGCCGTACCCCAATGAGCTGGTATATAGCACGGTAGCTAGGGCAGGTATTTACCATGGAATTACCAGCCCAAAACAGCTATTGGATGAGGTATTTCAGAACCGCAAGGTGATTGCTACCTTAGACTTGCCTTGTCACTTGCAAGCGATCGCCAATCAGCTACAAAGCACTGGGCGCTATTCTGTGGAAGAACTGGTGTATCAGCATACGCTGTTCCCGATTTATGCGCCATTTGTGACTGAAGATCATAAAATCCGGGCGTTGCAGATGATGGCTGGGCGTTCCCAGGGTGCTGTTCATCTAATACTTGGTATGGCCGCCTCCCGTATTCAATCCAATGATCGTTTTAAATATTGTCCTGAATGCATGAAAAATCAGCATCAGCAGCATGGAGAGAATTTTTGGCAACGTAACTGGTTTTTTCCAGGACTTGCCGTTTGTCCTGAACATGGCCCGCTTTCAATTTTGAAGAATGGTAGCGGATCACACCGCCACCATTTCAATGCATTGCATCCACTACTGGCTATGGATTATGAGGTGTCGGCAGCAAATACGGAACTTATTCAATTGGCAAAGTATGCTGATAAATTATTGAACATCTTGCCTGCTTGCTCACCTGACTTTTCTCAATGGACAGCTTTTTATCGTGACTTGGCTTCATCTTTAGGTTTTCCTGATTACCCATGACCCTCAGCCAGCTTCAAGAGCCGATATGGCATCGGAGGGC
>ERZ650302.1382-NODE-1382-length-13506-cov-9.385325_pt1 | contig 13506 bp, 6 predicted proteins | sample MGYA00376238_ERZ650302 | MGnify/ENA primary metagenome ERZ650302 (study PRJEB26733, sample SAMN07839298) | wastewater metagenome | biome: urban; feature: wastewater treatment plant; material: waste water | place: USA: North Carolina | collected 2016-04-28 ... | reverse complement strand
CAATATCGGTCAGGTTTTCCATCTTGTCCCAATCCTCATCCTTAAATTCCTGTGCAAACTTACCGTAAACAGGATCGTCAGCATTGTAGAACTTCGCACAAACCTCATCGGATGTGATAGAAGAGTTACCGATGTAGAACTGCTGCAATTTGGTCAGACGGTAGATGGCCTTAGATACACCTGTAATCTTGTTGGTCAATGTACCGATCTGTGCATCCTTCAGGTTGATGCGGCTGTCCTTCTTGATTCTGTTCTTCGGTGCCACCTTAGGATCAGAGTTGTAGCTTTCTACAATCATATCCGACATGTTGGCACGTGGGTCATACTTCAGGAACTTGTTCTCATAGTCGTGACGCATGCTGCTCTTCTTTGCTGCAGTCAGACTGTTTGCATCATAATTATTGAAGATGTTGGCACCAATCTTCTCATCGTGAGAACCGAGGTTGAGCACCTGGAGTTCTGTCAGCTGTCCGATGGCATCAGGTACGATTCCCTTTGCACCGAAACCGGCGATAACGAGACCGATGACACGGCCGTTGCTGTTGAGCGTTACGCCCGGCTGTTCGCCCCACATATCGAGTTCCTTGTTGAAGTTCCAGTTAGCTCCCTTGAAGGTAGCATCGCCATAGAAGCTCCACTCCTTACCCTGGAGAGATTCCCAGATAGCCTTCAAAGCCTCATAGTCCTTGATATACTCCTTTGTCTTGGAAAGGAGGATAGGCACCTGAGCCGTATCATTCAGTTGATTATCCTCTACGATAAACGCCTCACCCTTTACAGGCTGGGTTTCGTACTTGGTCTTCACCGCACCTGTCTTCCCGTAGGTGGTATAAGAGGTAACCTGATAAGTACCGGCAGGCAACCATACGGTAGAATCGCAGTAAGCTGTACCTGTGTCCATATACTTATCGTTCTCATTGTCAGGATTCTGATGCTCTTCGCTAGACTCCTTATATTTCACCTTCAGTTCAGGGAAGGTATAGGTCTCACGGGTAAAGAGGTTGGTTACGCTGACATCAACGAGACGGATGTTAGAGAAGAGATACTCAGTACCACCGGCACGGGTCTTCTCCCACTCCTTCACGAGATTGAACTTCACCTTACCACGCTCCACAGTCTCCACCATGAGGTTCTGTACTTCCAGACCGCCACCTACTACAGTGAATGTTTCGCCGGCAGAAGAAGCCAGCAACTCCTCGTCTACCGCATCATAGAGATAGAAACCGATGACGGTGTAAGTACCCGAAGCGAGTTGCAGTTTTTCACTTCTCAGACCATACTCTGCATTCTCTGAATTATAAGAATTGAGCACCAGTGTCTGAGAGACAGTTGTACCGTTGTGCTCCATGACCACCTTGATTTTCTTGGCATCATCCAGTTTCTCAAGTTTGTCAAGGGCAGTAGCACGGGTAGCTCTAGAAGAAACCTTCTTGCTGAGCTTGAACTGCACATATCCGTATGTGCCGTCCCAGCCTCCGGTTTCATCATCCGAGCAACTTGTTGCTGCAAAGGTCAGGAGAGAGACCAAGAGCAACAAGAGTGCCTTTGAAAATATTTTCATTCTGTTCATTACTTTCTAATTTTTCTGATAGAAGTATGTTTCTTACTCATTCCCTCACCAGGAGATTCAACAACAAGAACCTTTACAGGAGTTCCGTTGTCCTTGAATACCATAAACATCGGAGTAGCAGCAGGAACATTTACGAAGAATATCCAGTTATTATTCATATCCATACTAAGCTCTGCATAAACATCATTTCCGTTGCTATCCATAACTGTAAGATAGCCTGTCTCCATCATAGTGGTAGGATCCCAATCCTTGATATTAGGATTAACTGTAAGAGAGCTTCCTACTCCTGACTGAGCGACATATATTTCGTCACCATTGTAGCCAAATGCTTCTGATATGATAGAACCATACATTGATTTATCCTTCTTGCACTCTACTGGCAAGTAGTTCATCTCCAAGATTGTAGGCGCTGCAGACTGATCATCAGCAGAAGAGTTGGCCTCCTTCTGTACAACATCCATCAGGAAGTAGCGGTCGTAATCGCTCTTCACTGTCATGAAGTCTTCCTCCAGCATTCCGTCGAGTCCATTCTCCAGACTCTCGAATACGCTCTGTGGCAATGCATAGACCAGGAACTCACGGCTTCCGCTGCCTAATGGAGCGACTGTGAGCTTCACATCACCCTTTTCACCCTGCAGTTTCACAGCACCAGATGTATCCTCGAACAGACCAGCTTCCTTTTTCTCGAAGACTACCAGCTGGTAAGCATCACCCAAGGTCTTGAGGGTGAAAGGAACAAAGTTGTAGAAGGTGAAATCGTTGGTATCACCACCATTCAGGCTAGAACCATTCTGAGTGAACACCTTACCATCGAGAGATACATTCCATACTGCCCACTGTGAAGAGGTTGGATAAGTAACATCCATGGTGCTGGTGGTCATACCATTATAGATAACAGGTATGGTTACAGCAGCCTTGCCATCCTCAGAAGTGAAGGTGATGGTGTAGTTGCCGTCCTTAGCGATGGCATACTTAGCACTTACGCCCTGATTCTCCTTGAAGGAAACTCCGCCTACAGCATCCTTGTTAGGTGTACCTACCAGGAAGCCGCCTTCCAAGTCTACCCAAGCTGGAGTATTGGTAACAGCAAAACGGAAGTTTGACTTTACGGTAAACTTGGTGTATACATTGTAACCTACAGTGATACCTGTCTCGGTGATATTATTGCCAGCCGCATCGAATACCTGCAACTTATGGTCGGCAGCCGAACGCTTAACCTCAGCGATGGCAACCTTCTGACCACCCATATTCAGGAAGAGCTGAGCCACGCTCATATCCTTGCTGGCATCATCATCAGTAATCTTAACCTTGATGGTCTGCTTGCCTGCAGTACCATTGAGTACGAAGGCGTCTGTTTTCTCGCCCTGCACCAGTTTACACCAGATTTTGTCTGAAGAAAGGCTCCAGCTCTCGTTGGCATCGAAGGTGAAGTCCAACTCAGCACCAGCTGCACCGCCGATAGTCTGTACCTGTGGGAACACAGGAGTTACGGCATCGTCATCGCTGGAACAAGCTGTGAACAGAGTCACTGATACCAGCGCCATCAATACGAGCCAATATTTTGAAATCAATGTTTTCATTTTCTTTTTATTCTACGATTAATATCCTTGTTCTTTCAATTTCTCTGCCTCTGCATCGCTGATCCATTCATACATGGTGATGAAGGTTCCTACGTTGCCGAAGCTTGAACCATCCTTGTTGTCAACACTCATGGTGACATACTGCAATACATAGTTCTGGCAGGTGTTATAATAAGAGGTATAGAGAGAAGGCTGGCTGATGCGCAACTTGCCGTCTCCATAGATGGTACCGAACGCCTCGCCGGTTTCACCAGCTATCTGGTCGTCCATCTCTACCTTTGGCTCAAGAATGTTCTTGGTATTGAACTTCAACTTCAGGTTGTAGCCCTTATAGTAAACATCCTTCAAGAGAACGGTATTCTCCTCGCCTTCCACTACCTCAGTCTTGATCAGACGGTTGGTTACGTTGTTCAGATACTGACTGTAGAAGGTAGATGTAACCATGCACCAGCCAGAGAAGTTGTGGATATCGAAAGGACAAGACTTCTGCATTACCACGTGGGCATAGTCCTTATAGAGATCTGTCCAGTTATACTTCTCCGGAATCACCAGTTTCAGGGTGAAGCCGAGCGAATCGGTCTTGCCGATGTTATCATAGATACCCTGAACCTTCACATTTCCTACCATCTCGCCCGCCTTGATTGTAACGGTGTTGTTGAGGATGCGGTAATGCTTACCCTCGATGGCATTGCTCTGCTTGTCTACTACCTCCACGCCGAAGGTGCGGTCGTAGTCAGCTTTTTCGGTTGCAGATACAGGCACATTGAAAACCTCATTGCTTTCCTGTACAGCATACTGATAGAGCGTATCAGAGAACATGATATGACTTGGACCAGCATAAGTGGTATAATCCTGTGAACAACTCACAAGAGCGATGAGTGCAGCTACGGCTGCCAAACATCCCATCATTATTTTCTTCATGATCGTCTCCTTATTTTATTTGTTACTTTCATTAGGCTGAATCTCAGAACCTGGTGCCTCAAGCTCATGCTGAGGAATTGGCCAGACAAAGAGAGGGTCATCCTTTTCAACCTTCAGACTGCTCTGCACGAAGTTGGCAGCAGGCTGGTCGGCAGCCTTACGCTCAAATCCCTTGTGCCAGCGCTTGAGGTCGTTCAGACGGAAGCCTTCCATATAGAGTTCCTTCACGCGCTCTGCCTCGATTATCTTCATGGCGTTGCTCTCGCTCATCGAGGTGTTACCACCATAAGATGAGTAGCGGGCTGTACGCAAGGTAGAGATGTCCTTACCTGCCTTACCATAGTCCTCCTTCATGGCGTAAGCCTCAGCACGAATCAGATACTGCTCTGACAGACGGAATACCATTGGCTGGTGAACATGCAGGATATTGTTGTTCAGGAATTCTGCATCGCCGAAATACTTGCTCAGCAAAGGCCACTGCAAACCATGCTCATAACCTGTTACACGGGTTGTGAAGATGGCTGCAGCACGGAGGTCCTTGCTGTCGAATGAGTTGATGACCCATGTCTCAGGCACATAGTCTGGACGATAAGTTACATAGTTGTAGTTATCGAAGATGGTACCCAGTGCACCGCCATAGCTGTTCACGGTAAAACCTACCTTCCAGATAGCCTCACGCGAATCACCATAGGTCCAGATATACTTATAATCGTTCACCTGGTTTGAATAGGTGTTGGAAGAAGCCTTCTCCAATGTATAATACTTACTGCCGATTACCTTAGATGCATACTTGATGGCATCATCATACTTGTGCATATATAAGGATACGCGCGCACGCAAGGCATGACAGGTATACTCGTTGAAGTAAATCTCGTTGTAGAGACTTCCTGTGAAGTCTTCGTCTACTTTCAGATATTCAGCAGCCTTGTCAAGATCTCTCAATACGAAATCGTATGATTCCTTCAGAGTGGCTCTCTTCTGTGGCTCATTGCCGTAATAGTGCTCTGTGAGTACAACGCCGAGTTCCTTCGCAGCCTGCTCATCGCTATCGTAAGCCTTGCAGAAACACTTGATCAGTTCTGAGTAAGCCAGGGCACGGGCAAAATAAGCCTCGCCCTCACACTGCTCCAACTTGTCGAGCTCCTTATCACTGTTGGTGTTTGCCTTCACCTTATCTACATTATCGAGCAGGAAGTTGGCATTGTTGATAACACCATAAAGATCGGCATATACCGCCTCGATGTCGGTGTTGGTAGCCTTGATATCTTTCCAACGGTAGATATCGCCATAGGCATTAGAGTAGCCCTTCACGCAGTACACGAAGTCTGCCTGCAGATCTGGCAGGATTGTCAGATTGCCCGAATAGAGGGCGCTGCTCTTGAAACTGTCGTAGATACCGTACACCAGCTTGTCCATGTCGTCCACCGTGTTGATAGCCTGGTCCATGCGGATAGAATCCTCAGGATACTTATCAAGACAGGAAGACATCGAGAGGGCTAGGATTCCCGACAGGATGTATGTCTTTATATTTTTGATATTCATTTTTTTCTCCTTTCTTGGTTAGAATTGCAATTCAACACCCAGAGTAAACTGGCGTGATGCCGGATACTGTGCCTGGTAAATATTGGATGAAACCTCAGGATCCAGACCGTTGAAACCGGTTACGGTGAAGAGGTTCTGTGCCTGACCGTAGATTCTGACCATAGAGAAGAAGTTGGTCTTGCGCAACAGACTCTGTGGCAATGAATAGGACAGACTGAGATTCTTCAGACGGAGGAACGATGCATTCTCCAAGAAGCGGTCGTCGAGCTGGGTTACCTCGCCCCAACGTGGGATGTCGGTAATATCGCCAGGCTGCTTCCAACGGTCGTACAACAGACGGTTTGACTGGTTGTAAGCAGTACCGAAGGTTACACCGCTCTCCTCGAAGTAACGGTCGTTGTTAATCACGTAGCGTGTACCAATCCAGCTGAACTGGGCAGAAAGCTGCAAGCCCTTCCAACGGAAGCTTGTACCGAAACCGCCCATCCAAGGTGCATCATAGGTCTTGCCTGTCATCACCTTGTCGCTCTCACGGAACTCGTTGGTCACGTTGCCGTTCTTGTCATACCAGAGCTGCTCACCATTCGCTGGGTTCACACCGGCATAACGGTTCAGGAAGAACTCGCTTACTGAGTGACCTACCACATACTTCAAACCGGTGGTTGAGTTTACATACTCGGTTACACCGTTATAGAGTTCCTTCAATCGGTTCTGGTTGTAAGATACGTTGGCACTTACATTCCAGGTGAAGTCGCGTGTGCGGATTACATCACCGTCAGCACTCAGCTCGATACCCTTGTTAGCCATCACACCTACGTTCTTCCAGCGATAGCCCTCGCCGGTTACGGTATAAGACTCAGGAACGCGCATCAGCATATTAGAGGTACGCTTGTAGTAAGCCTCGAAGCTGAAGTTGATTCTGTCGAGGAAGCCCAAACGGAGGGCGAAGTTGTTTGCCCATGTTGACTCCCAACCCAATTCCTCGTTACCACTCTGTGATGGATAGAAACCGGCAGTATCATCGTAGTTGGCACCACCCGATACCAGAGCCAGGTGATAATAGTTAGGAATCTCAGAGTTACCCGATGTACCGGTACTTACGGCAATCTGGGCTGTGCTGAGCCACTTCATATCCTTCAGCCAGTCGGTTGACTTCACGTTGTACATGAAACCGAGCGACCAGAATGTACCCCAGCGATGATCCTTACCGAAACGTGAAGAAGCATCAGTACGCAGAGAGAAATCGGCATAGTAGAGCTCCTTATAGTTATACTCGCCACGCATGAAGAATGACAGGTAAGAATAATCAGAAGATGAATCTGCCCAGCGGCTGGCACGTGTACCTGATGATACGTTGGTCAGGAGATCGCTGGTCTGACCCTTGGAATATACCTGGAAACCCTCTGAGTGGAAATTGACAGCCTCCTGACCCAGCATCACGTTGAACGAATGGATATCGTTCAGAGTGAAACGGTAGTTAGCCGTAGTAGTCTCTGTCAGGTTGATGGCATCGCTGCTCTGGCGTGCCGCAGTACCCTGTCCGTGATTTGAAGAGAGACTTGGGAACGACTGGAGGAATGCTGTAGAATGGGTGAAATCGACACCAAACTGAGTACGGATAGTCAGATTCTCTATCGGATAGATTTCAGCATACATGGTAGAGAGCACCTTATATTTCTTGTTCTTGATAGGATTCAAGCCCATGTAAACGATAGGGTTCTCGCTGGTTCCAGCCCAGTTGCCTGCTGAAAGTGAAGCCAGACTGCCATCCTTTGCGTATGGATTCCAGTAAGGCAGCATGAATCGGCATGCTGAGATAGGAGTAACGGTAGTATAGCTACCGTCGTCAGCCTGCTGAGCCTCCTCATAGGCAGCCATGGTGTTGGTACCTACCTTCAACCACTTGCTAGCCTTTACATCTGCATTGGTGCGGATGTTGTAACGGCGGAAGGTTGAATTCTGTGCGATACCGTCCTGATCGTAGAAACCACCAGAAACATAGTAGTTCAAGCGGTCGGTAGCACGGTTGATAGAGAGTTCGTAGCTCTGCAGCGGAGCGCGGTCGTTGAACACCTCGTCCAGCCAGTTTACGTTTACTCTTGAAAGGAGATTGTAATCCTTACCTGTATCCAGACCTACTTCTTTCTCAAACTGGATACGCTCGTCGGTATTCATCATTTTCCAGTTGGTCTGTGCCAACTCAGAGAAACCATACTGTGCACGGAGCGTAATCTTCGCCTTGTCCATTGACAAGCCTCGCTTGGAAGTGATGACAACCACACCATTGGCAGCACGTGCACCATAGATAGAGGTAGAAGAGGCATCTTTCAATACAGAGATACTTTCGATGTCGTTAGGACTCAAAGTATTGAAATCAGAACTTGAGATTGGCACGCCGTCGAGGATAAAGAGTGGCGACTTTCCGGAGTTGATAGAGTTGGTACCACGGATTTGGAAGGTAGCCGCCTTGCTAGGTTCACCCGAAGAAGAGATGACCTGCAAACCAGTACTCTGTCCCTGCAAAGCTTGGTCGAAGCTTGCCGCCGGCACATTTTCTATCTTTTCAGACTTTACGGCAGACACGGAACCCGCAATGGTTCCCTTCTTTCTCACGCCATACGCCACCACAACCACTTCATCCATCATCTTGGAATCCGAAGCAAGGGTGATGTTGAGCGTATTTGTCTGCGCTTTCACAACGTGCTTCTGCGTAACGCAACCCACATAAGAGTAGGCAAGCGTAGCCTTCGAAGCACCCTTAATTTCGATGGTATAGTTACCGTCAATATCGGTCACTACGCCATTTGATGTTCCCTCTTGCATAATGGTCACACCAATCATCGGTTCGTTGTCTTCAGCAGACACGACTGTACCCTTGACGCTGAAACTCTGCGCCAAGACCGATTGGATAGACAACAATACAAGTGAGACAAGTAAAAGAGTTAATCTTCTCATCCTTGTTTGTTTCAAGTTTATTAATTAATAATTATAATTTTTTTCTCATTTTTTTCTCGTTTGGTAAAAGCCGAAAGCACTCAGGGCGACACTTCGCCCCTCCATTTATACATTCTTTCACTAATATGCACGCATGGAAATACCTATTTAACTTAAATCGGTGCAAAATTACGAATATTTTCTTATTTGCCCAAGATAATCGCTTAAAATTTAAATGTTTGATATGAAATATCTATGTTTTTTAGCATATTTGCTCATAAATTTAGTTAATTGTCGATTTTTTGTCACATCCGATTACAGTTTGCAAAAACAAGTTCAATACATACTTTTTTTTTGTTTCTATGCAGCCGTTTTCATAAAGCTGAAATTACGTCCCGACGTAGCTTGTACTACGTCCGGACGTATCTTTTGCTGCGTCGGGACGTAGCAAATGCTACATCGGGACGCATTTTTTACTGCATCGGAACGTATTTTATCAGCTGACGCAAGTGGTTCAATCAGCTAACGCAAGTAGCTCAATCAGCTAACGCAAGTAGCTCAATCAGCTGACTCAAGTGGCTCAATCAGCTGACGCAGATATCTCGACAAGCCGAAGGATACGTCTCCATTAGCCTACGGAGTCGTATCCGTAACCCAACGGAGTCGTATCCGTAACCCCACGCAGCCATATTCTTAACCCCACGCAGCCATATCTATAGGCAAACGGAAGCACATCATTTATTTACCTCTTCACCTTCATATATTCCGTAGGAGTCATGCCATACTCCTTGGAGAAGCATTTGGAGAAATAACTGCTGTTGGAAAAACCAACGGTATACATCACCTCGGAAACACTGAACTTACCCTGGCTCAGGAGCTCGGCAGCACGGCTCATACGCATCTCACGGATATACTCTACAGGCGTACGACCCGTTATCGCCTTCGTCTTGCGATACAGCTGTTTGCCACCTATGCCTATCACATCCTGCAACATCGAAACATTGAAGTCGGAATCAATCATGTGCTTCTCTATCGCCTCATTGATCTCTTCGAGCAGACGCTTGTCTGCCCCATCCAACTCGCTGACATTTACTTCCTTCTTTTCCTCTTCAGAAGACTCAGAGCGTGCAGGAACTGGTTCTGAGGATGATGACTCAGGCTCAGATACAGGCGAAGCGGATAACCCAGTGGCAACAGCTGATGGCTCCTCAGGTTTCTTCACATTCAGGTAGCGGACCATCAGAGCTGTCACCTCATCAAATGAATGATGAGCTACGGCAGCCTTCAAATCTTCCGTCAGACGGTTGAAGAAGTCCATACGCATCTGTACCTGCTCCAACACCTCAGCCTTCTGCTTCTGGGCATCAGCCAGTTCCTTGCGCAGAAAATACCAGCTTACCAGCCATGCCACAAACACGATGAGTGCCGTGATATAGAAGAGCTTGCACCACAAGGAGAGATACCAAGGCGGCAGGACGGAGATGTCGAGCGAATAAACCTCGGCAGCTATCTTGCCTTCACCATCCACGGCATGAACCGTAAGATGATAATCGCCATACGACAAACCATTGTAGGTGATATCGATATTGCCGGAGTTCAGATAATGCCAGTCGTGGTCGCTGCCTTCGAGTTTGTAAGCATAAACGGCTGAAGGATGATCAGCAAAAGGAAGGTCGGTGAGCTGCAGGGTGAAGTTGTTCTCATCACTCTTCAGTTTCAGGATTTCTCCACGCTCCTCACGAGCCTGTCCGTTTACGATGATTCCAGCCAGCATCAGGCGGGTAAACTGCTTAGGCTTCTGTGCTACATCGGAACTGATTGCCACATAGCCGTCATTGCCGCCCATCATTACCTCATGAGTCTGTCTGCTGTAACAGATGTTGAGCGGCACAACAGAAGGAATCATGAAACGCTGGCTCTCGCCCTGTGGATTGATTACGCAGCATTCATTGCCCGATACCACCCATATCTTGCCTTCCACATCGCACATGGTACTTACCTTGCCACCAATCTGCCATGTCTTGGAAGAAAAGCTGTTACCCAGCACAGAACCGGCTGCATAATAACAGGTTACCGAATTGTTATCACCCATCCAGATATTGCCCTTGCTGTCTGCCATCAGATAGTTGACAACATCTGAGTTAGCTACCTGCACCACCTTCATATCGTTCGGATTGATGCAGTCGAGACGGGTATAGGTAGAAACCCAAATCCTACCCTTTCCATCCATCACCATCTGACCTACATGCAGACCAGAGAGCGCATTCTTTCCCTTGTCCGAGTAATGCCAGTCGGCTATGGTCTTGCCGCTCAGAAGAGCCGCCTTATCCATCACGAAGACACCGCCCTGATAAGAACCCATCCATATCCTGCCCTTCTTGTCCTGGAGAATATCGTAAGCCCAGGCAGTAGAATACTTGCCACTCTTATCGTAGACGATGAAGTTGCGCATCTGACGGGAACTGCGGTCATAGAAGTTGATGCCATGGTCGGTACAGATCCATACATCGCCGTCATGGTCTTCATAAATCTTGCGTACACGGTTATGACTCAGCGGGAAGGCAGAGCTGTTCTGCTTGTACCATGCCACATTCTGATAACCTTCAGCATTCCGGGTGAAATGAATCAGACCGTTGGTACCGCCCATCCACCATTCGCCGTTACGGGTCTGGAGCATGGCATGGAGACAGTTGCCCTCACCCGACATCGTAATCTTATCGAGCGATACATAGCGGTAATAGGTATGGGTAGTGAGACGGGAGAGTCCATTGTCAGTACCCACCCATACATTCTGCCATTTATCTACAAAGCAAGCCCAGACGATGTTGTTAGGAATAGAAGCATCATCGCGGGAATCGTGGATATAATGGGTGATGGCATTGGAGAGTGCCATCTGATAGAGTCCGTTATCTGTTCCGATATAGAGATTGCCGGCAGCATCTGTAGAAAGACATTTGATGGAATTGCCGTTCAGAGCTGGAATCTGTGAGAAGTTCCTGAGTTGCAGATCGGCACAATAGAGAGCGCCCTCGGTACCAATCCAGTAGCATCGGCGCTTGGCATCATAGGCGAGCGCATTGACCAGCGGCTGTTCTCCGGCACGGAGCGGAATCAGTCTGCTGCCGAGACGCAGACCAGCAAGCGAACCTACGAGCAAGCCTCGCGGAGTAGAGAGCAAGGCATAGACATCGCCACCGAAGTCAGTCTTACCACCCTTGATATCGAGCACACGGAGTTCCTTCAGCTGCTTGCGCTTCGCCTCATCGGCAAAAGCCTTCATGGCTGGTGTTTCGGCATATTGATAAGATTGCGTATCGAATTTCAGGATGCCGTTGCCAGTAGCCAGATAGAGCATCCTGCCCTCGAAACCGAGCGCATTGACACGCGTATTGCTGAATGTATGTTCCTGAAAATGGCGGTAGCCATGATAACCATCATAGCTGTAAAGACCGTTGTCGGTTCCGAGCCATATCATTCCATCACTGTCCTGGGTAATGGCACAAACGGACTGAGCACCTTCAAGGGAGGTGTTAACGAAACGCTGCGCATGGATGGCGAGCGAAACAAAGAGCATAGCAATTGCCATGCTGATGCGGTTTATAGGTTCTTTTGACTTTTTCATGTGTGCAAATTTACACAATATTCATGATAACGCCAAAAAATATCGGAGAAAATTCATAAAAAAAAGAATCCCCTGGGAAAATAGCCGCTGCTATTCCCAGAGGATCCGATATAAACTATATACTTTATAACCAACTGAAATCTGTCTCAGTCTTCTTATATTGCCTGGAGCGTAATCGACTTTTCGATATTTCGCTTGCTGTCTTTTACCTTCAGGATGATGTCGCCCTTCTGCTTGCTGCTCTGTACGATGACTACGAGTTTGCCAGAGAAGAGTTTCATCTGTGGCTGGGTGAACGGTTCGAGCGATGTGGCATCGCCGTTGCAGGCTGCCTTGAAAGTGCCGGCACCACTCACCTCGAAGGTCAGTTCGTCATCGGCAAGCGGACATTCATTGCCGTCCTTATCCTGCAGACTCACGGTGATGAAGGCAAGATCGTTGCCATCGGCATTCAGAAGCACATTGTGCTCATCGGTACAGCCTTCTACCATGCAGGCAATAGGCTCATGATCAGGTGTTTCTACACTGAACTTCATCTGTGCAGGCTCGCCGGCAGTACGCTTCACGTCCTCGCCCACCTTATCGCCATACTGGTTGTAGGTAACCACGCGAATCTCACCCGGTTCATACTTCACATTGTTCCAGCGCAGACGGTAGCGGTCGAGGCGGCTTGACTTGTCCTTGCGAACCCTGCCCTGACTCTTGCCGTTGACGAAAAGCTCGCCTTCCACACCATCGGTGTAGCAATATACAGGGGTAACCTGTCCTTCCCTGCCCTTCCAGTTCCAGTGAGGAAGAAGATGGGTGGTATGCTGATGCTCGTTCCAGCGGGCACGATACATATAATACCGATCCTTTGGAAGTCCGGCAAGGTCGCAGATACCAAAGTAACTGCTGCGGCTTGGCCAGTAGGTATCGTAAGGAGTCGGCTCGCCCAGATAGTCGTAACCGGTCCATACAAACTCACCGATTACCCAACTGTAGTCATCCTGCATCTTCCAGTCATCATCCGGAAGATTGCTCCAGGAACAGTATTCGGTATCATAGCTTGAGCACTGACCATCAGGATAGGTAGCCTTATCACTTACCACTACCGGGAACTTGTATACGCCACGGGAGCTGACCGTAGAGGCGGTTTCTGAACCGAGGAGGAAGCCCTGAGGCAACTGCTCAATATTCTTATAATATTTATGTACGCGATAGTTGAAGCCCGGAACGTCCATCACCTGGGCAAATCCACTCTTCAGGGCATCCTCAGCCCTATCCATACCCTGGGTTACAGGACGGGATGGGTCGTACTGATGACAGAGATCCTGCAGATGCTTGGAAATCTCCAT